>FUFK010046304.1_pt1 | contig 10526 bp, 7 predicted proteins | sample 1021851 | NCBI WGS metagenome assembly FUFK01 (sample SAMEA51879418, study PRJEB19060) | metagenome
AAACGTAAAGGCTCATATCACTGTGCAAATTGTAACGCTAAATTATTCGAGTCCGTTTCAAAATTTGATAGTGGAACAGGGTGGCCTTCTTTTAATGAGGCTATACCTGGAGCTTTTAAAACTAAAGTTGATTATTCCTTTGGTATGAAAAGAATTGAGTATCATTGTGCTAAATGTGGCGCTCACCATGGGCATGTTTTTAACGATGGACCAGGGCCTAATGGCAAAAGATATTGCAATAATGGTTTATGTTTAATTTTTATTCCTGATTAGGATAATATTTTCCAAGTNCCAGATGCGGTCGCAACAATACCATTAGGATTTAAAATTTTACAATTTATAAAAACTAAAGTTTTAGTTCTTTTCAATACCTCCACTTTACCTACTAGATTGTCACCCAGCTTACCCGCTGAGATATATTTTATATCTAAATTAACAGTGACTGATCTTTTGTTTCCTGCAGCTATATGAGCAGCATTCCCCATACCCGTGTCAGCTATTGTTGCTATAAAACCTCCGTGTGCAATTTTACCTGTATTGAGAAATTTTTCTTCTACTTTAATACTAAATTCATAATTAGTTTCATCTATCTTTTTAAAAGAAAGATCACCAATATTTTGCATAAAACCTTTTTTAGTTTCGTCCATATATTTTTTTACCATAAATTGGTGCTAGTTGAGAGAAAATAACTGCAGATAAAATTATTATGATACCCAAAACTTTAAACTCATTAAGATATTGATCTAATAAAAGCCAAGCAGCGATCGATGCGAAAACGCCCTCTAATGAAAATATAATTGCGGCAGGTGCAGGCGATAAGTGTTGTAGAGCTATTATTTGAAGTAAAAAAGCAATTCCGCTAGATAAAACACCCGCATAAATAAGTTCTCTTGCCTCTAAAGTTAATAATTTGAAAGAGACAAACTCAATTGATACAGCTGGGATAGTTGACAGTATTGCAGCAATTAAACATTGAAAGGCAGCTATAGTTATTGGGAAATTAAATATCTTTAGAAATTTTGAAACATAAACAATATGAAGTGCCCAAAAAAAAGCTCCAACTATGACAAGAGAGTCTCCAAGTCTAACCCTATAATTGTCCAGTTCACTTAAAAGCAAACCACCCAGTAAACACAAAAATACNGCTGGCCAAACAGACTTATGGATTTTTTTTGAAAAAAAGAAATAAGCGAGAACAGGCACTATAATTACATAAAGAACGGTAAACACAGCTGAATTCGCTACATCTGTATATATAAGTGATATTTGTTGAAAAATATTTCCGCTAGCCAGAAAAAATCCCAATAAAAACATGTAAAAAAAGATTACTTTAAAATTTAACTTTAGTTTTTTAATTTTTTTAAATTCGAAAATGAAAAAAAAAGGCAATAAAGCAAAAAAACCTAAGATCAATCTAGCCGCAGAGAAAGTCCAAGGACCTATGTAGTCCATTCCAGTATCTTGGGCTATAAAGGCAGTGCCCCATAAAAAAGAGCAAGAAACAGCACAAGTTATAGAAATAAAACTTTTATTCATAATTTTTAATATTGTAATTTAGATTAAACAGCAAGCTTGAAAGCGAAATCTTTACCAAGACTTTTATTTAAATGAACACAAAACCTAGCACCTTCCGCACCATCGATAATTCTATGGTCGTAAGATAATGATATTGGTAAGATTTTTCTATTTACTAACTGACCTTTTGTTTTAACCAATTTATCATAACTTCTTCCAACTCCTAAAATTGCGACTTCTGGAGGGTTTATAATTGGAGTAAAAAAAGTTCCGCCTATCCCTCCTAAACTAGAAATAGTCATCGACCCGCCAAAAAATTCTTTTTTATTTATTTTTAGATCTCTACACTCTCTACTTACTCTTCTTAACTCATCTCCAATTTCTTTTATATTCATTTGGTCAACATCTCTTAATTTTGGAACCATCAGCCCGTGAGGCGTATCTACTGCAAAACCTACATGATAATATTTTTTATAAACTATTTTATTTTTTTCAGGATCAATNGAACAATTAAAATTAGGAAAATCTTTTAAAGCATTTACAACTGCCCTAGTTATAAAAGCTAAAGGTGTTACAGAAATTTTTTCTCCAGTGNAATGATCAAATAGTGATGTTCTAAATTGCTCCATTTCTGTAATATCAATTTCATCATGTTGAGTTACATGTGGTATTTCAGTCCATGATCTTACTAATTGAGGACCTGAGAGCTTTTTCACTCTTGGCATATCTTTAATTTCAATTTCTCCGAATTCCTCATGAGAATATTCATCTTTATATTTTTTTGCTTCAACTTTACCTTGATTGACAGATACTTGAGACTTAACAAATTTTTTTACATCATCTTCTGTCACTCTTCCCGATCTTTGCGTACCTTGTATTTCAGTTACATTTGCGCCAAGTTCTCTTGCAAATTTTCTGACCTTTGGACTAGCTAATTTTACACCTGATATAGGTTGAATGACTGGTGGAGGAACCGGATCTGGTTTTTTTGATACTACCTCTTTAATTTTGTTTTCTCGTGAAGGCTTTTCTTTTTCTTCTGTTTTTGACTCTTCACTAACAGTAAGTATAAGATCACCTTCGCTTACTTTATCACCTATTTTGATTTCAATTTTTTCTATAATCCCATCTGATGTAGAAGGTACCTCTACGCTAGATTTGTCGCTTTCAATTGTAATTAAAGAATCATTTTTTTTAATTTTTTGACCAGTTTTAACCAAAACCTCAATGACTTCAACGTCTTTAAAATCGCCTATGTTTGGAACTAATATATCTTTTGAGGACATTTTATAATTTCGTTGGGAACACTTTTTCTTTATCTACTTTGTATTTTTTAATCGCTTTTTCTGCATGTTTAGACGCAATTAATTGTTCTTTTGCTAATGCGCTTAGAGTGTAAGCAACAATATGTTCTTTATCAACTTCAAAAAACTTTCTCAGATTTTTTCTTGTATCACTTCTTCCATATCCATCAGTTCCGAAAGAGTAAAAAGGTTTATTTACATATGGTCTAAGCTGATCTGAAAATGATCTAATATAATCAGAAGCTGCAAACACAGGGCCTTCTCGTTTTTCTAAACATTTTTCAACGTAAGATTTCTTCTTTTTTCCATCAGGATTTAATAAGTTCCATCTTTCAGTTTCCATCCCGTCTTTTCTGAGCTCATTGAAACTTGTGACACTCCAAATATCAGAGTCAATTCCATATTCTTTAGAAAGAATTTCAGCAGCACCCATTACCTCACGCAGGATTGTACCAGAGCCTAGAAGTTGGACTCTAGTCTTTCCTTTATTTCTTGTCTCTTTAAGCAAATACATGCCCTTTAAAATACCCTCGTCAGAGTCTTTAGGTTTAGCAGGATGAGGATAGTTCTCATTCATTGCTGTAATATAGTAAAAAATATTCTCTTTTTTCTCATGCATTCTTTTCATTCCATCCCTTAAGATTACTGCCATTTCGTATGCGAAAGTTGGATCGTAACTTACACAATTTGGAATATTAGAGGCCATAAGATGACTGTGACCGTCTTGGTGTTGCAATCCTTCCCCAGCTAAAGTTGTTCTTCCAGCCGTAGCACCAATTAAAAAACCTCTAGCTTGAGAGTCTCCTGCAGCCCAGGCCAAATCACCAACTCTCTGAAATCCAAACATAGAATAAAATATATATATAGGTATCATTTCTATATCATGATTGGTGTATGCTGTTCCTGCAGCAATCCAAGATGACATCGCCCCTGATTCTGTTATTCCTTCCTCTAAAACCTGTCCACTCTTATCCTCACGATATGAACTAAGTTGTTCAGAGTCGACCGGCTCATATTTTTGTCCTTCATGAGCGTAAATTCCTATCTTTTGAAAAAAACCTTCCATACCAAATGTTCTAGCTTCATCTGGAATTATTGGAACTAATCTTGGCGATACATTTTTATCTCTTAATAGAGCAGTAAGCATTCTTACTAAGGCCATGGTAGTAGACATTTCTTTTTCACCTGTCGACTTCATAAAACTATCAAAAATATCTTTTGGAGGAGTTTTAATTGCTTTCGCAAAAGACGTACGCTCTGGGATAAATCCACCTAATTTTATTCTACGATCTTTAAGGTATTTAATTTCTTCTGAATTTTCGTCCGGTCTATAATACTCGATATTTTTGACTTGCTTGTCAGTTAGTGGAACGCCAAATCTATCTCTATAATATAACAAATCTCCCTCATCCATTTTTTTCTGTTGATGAGTGGTATTTATACTTTCACCNGATTTACCCATTCCGTATCCTTTAATTGTTTTTGCAATAATAACTGTCGGCGAGCCTTTATTTTTCATAGCTGCATCGTACGCGGCATAAACTTTATGTGGATCGTGACCACCTCTATTTAATTTCCATATATCTTTATCTGTTAAAGTAGATACTAATTCTTTTAACTCGGGGTATTTACCAAAAAATTTTTCCCTTACATAATTACCACCTTTTGCCTTAAAAGCTTGATACTCACCATCTACACACTCATTCATTCTTTTAATTAAAAGCCCACTTTTATCTTTTGCTAAAAGTTGATCCCAATAAGAACCCCAAATTACTTTTATTACATTCCATCCTGTCCCTCTGAAACTACCCTCAAGCTCTTGAATAATTTTACCGTTTCCTCTAACAGGACCGTCAAGTCTTTGTAGATTACAATTGATTACGAAAATTAAATTATCTAACTTTTCTCTTGCTGCTAATCCAATCGCACCTAATGACTCAGGTTCATCCATTTCACCATCACCTAGAAAAACCCAAATCTTTCTCCCTTCATCTTTAATCAATCCTCTATTAATTAAATATTTTAAAAACCTAGCCTGATAGATACCCATTATTGGTCCAAGTCCCATAGATACGGTTGGGAATTGCCAGAAATTTGGCATTAACCATGGATGAGGATAAGAGGACAATCCATCTTTTCCAACTTCTTGTCTAAAGCCATCTAATTGTTTAGCAGTTAGTCTTCCCTCTAAAAATGCTCTTGCGTACATACCAGGTGCTGAGTGTCCTTGAAAATATACTAAGTCACCACCAAATTTATTATTTTTTGCTCTCCAAAAATGGTTCATTCCTACATCGTACAATGTTGCAGCTGATGCAAAAGTTCCTATATGTCCACCAAGCTCTGAACTTTTTTTGTTTGCTTTCACAACCATAGCGGCGGCATTCCACCTTATGTAGGCACGGATTTTTTTTTCAATATTTTGATCTCCTGGCGATTTAACTTCTGCTTCAGGCGGAATAGTATTTATATATGGCGTTGTTCTGGTATCAGGTAGGACTAATCCTGCCTTATAAGCTTGATCGATTACTTTGTTTAATAAGTAACTTGCTCTTGACGCCCCATCATTTTCAATTACAGAATTTAAAGACTCAATCCACTCATTTGTTTCTAACGGGTCTATATCATCTTTGGATGCCGGCTCAGCAAAGACTTTTTTAATTTGTTTTAAAGATTGAGTGGTAACAACATTCCCATTTTTTTTTGGTTTTTCTTTTTTAATTTCTTTATGAACTTTTTGCTGTTCATTTTTGACTTGAATACTAGAGCTATCTTTAGACTCTAATGTTACTAGTAAGCTTCCTTCAGAAACTTTATCACCAACTTTAACTTTTAAATCTTTAATTTGACCTTCTGATGGAGATGGAATTTCTACACTTGATTTNTCACTCTCAATAGTAACTAAGGGATCNTTTTTTTTAATTTGATCTCCNGGTTTTACNAATACTTCNATTACTTCNACATCNTTAAAATCACCAATGTCAGGNACTGAAATATTTTGAGCCATAATTCTTATTATAAACTGAAATGGAATTTATTAAAAATTGATAAATTAATAAATGCCAAAATTGAAGCAATTTATTCTTTATGAACCTTTTTTGACACAATTTGCTCGATTTTTTGTCAACAAAATCTGGACAATAAAGATGTGAAGTGGATATTAAACATTTTTTTGAAAAAAAGAGACCGAACGACTAACAGCGAATATTTGGTTCAAAAAATTATACTTAAAAAATACTTTTTAAAATAAAAATTTTTACCTAATAATTTCTGCACAATTTTTATGAAGCATTGAGTGAAGTTCTATAAGCTTTTCAAAACTTTTATTATATCCTCCTCCTAAAACTCCACATAAAGGAATATTTTTTCTATTAAAATTATCGATTACAATTTGATCTCTCTTATTAACGCCTGCATCTGTTATTTTAAGCTTACCTAATCTGTCTTCACAGTGGATATCTACACCAGCAACATAAAATATGAAATCATATTTGTTTTGGTTTAGTATTTTTAAGTTCCTAAAAAGAATATTTAAATATTCTTCATCTTCTGTATTTTCAGCTAATTCGACGTCCATATCGCTTTTAGATTTTTTAGCAGGATAATTAGAAGCGCAGTGCATACTAAAAGTTAGTACATCTTTATCGTTCTTAAATATTTCAGAATTACCATTTCCTTGATGAACGTCTAAATCTAAAATTAGGATTTTTTTNGCATACCCTTTTTTTTTGAGATAATTTGCTGCAACTGCAACATCGTTGAATACACAGTATCCAGCTCCAAAGTCAAAAGTTGCATGATGACTTCCACCCGCAGTATTACAAGCAAGTTTAGAATCTAAAGCTAATTTACTTGCCAGCACTGTTCCTCCGGTTGCAACAAAAGATCTTCTTACAACACTATCATTAATTGGAAATCCAATTTTTTTTTGTGATTTAATATCTAATGTTTTATTTTTTATCTGATTTATATATTCTAAAGAATGAGAAGTTTTCATCGTTTCGATAGAACATTCTTTTGGAATAAAAAATTTTTTAACAACTTTCTCTTTTAATAGATGATCCGCTAAGGCGCCGAATTTTTTTATAGGGAATTTATTATCGTCATTTATTTTTGCAACATAATCGGGGTGATTAATGACGGGCAGTTGCATTAGATCTTAGTTGTAAGCTAGATAAATAGAAATTATTACGACCCAAAAAAATGCATAGTATAAAATATACCCCTTTGGAGTAAACGGCATTTTTCTTAGTTTACGTTTTCCTCTGCCTTTATATGGTTTTGATATTTCCATTATCGTTCTATACTCATGGCTATACCCATTCCACCACCAATACACAATGTGGCCAAACCTCTCTTCACATCGCGTTTAATCATCTCGTGAATAAGAGTGACAAGAATTCGAGTGCCTGACGCACCTATTGGATGACCTATTGCAATTGCTCCACCATTAACGTTAACTTTTTCATCTGGAATTCCCAGTGTTTTTAAAACAGCAATACTTTGAGCTGCAAAAGCTTCATTAACTTCAAAAAGGTCTACGTCATCAATTTTCCATCCTGCTAAATCTAAGGCTTTTTTTGTTGCTGGAATAGGTCCAGTGCCCATTAGAGCAGGTTCAACACCGCAACTAGCCCAAGACTTGATAGTAACTAATTTCTTTAAATCTCTTTTTTTTGCTTCTTCCTCTGACATTAAAGTTACTGCAGCCGCTCCGTCATTAATTCCAGAAGCATTTCCAGCAGTTACGGTTCCATCCTTTTGAAAAACTGGTTTAAGTCTAGTTAAACCCTCTAAGTTTATACCATCTCTAGGGTGTTCATCTTTATTGAAATCTATCTCAGCTTTTTTTGATTTAATTTTAAAATTAGTTATTTCATCTTTAAACTTATTTTCTTTAATTGCTTTTAATGCTTTTTCTTGCGACTTGAGAGCAAATTTATCTTGTTCTTGTCTAGTTACTTGAAATTTAGTAGCAACATTTTCAGCGGTTACTCCCATGTGATACCCATGAAAAGCATCCCACAACCCATCTTTTATCATTGTATCAACTAATTCGGTATCACCTATTTTTTTTCCATCTCTTAAGTGAATTGCATGTGGTGCTAAAGACATGCTCTCTTGACCACCAGCGATAACTATCTTTGAATCTCCTAATTTTATACTTTGAAATCCTGATGCTATCGATCTCAATCCTGATCCACACACTTGATTCACAATGTAAGCTGGTTTTTCTTTTGGAATACCAGATTTCATCGCTGCTTGTCTTGCAGGATTCTGACCAGCTCCCCCAGTTAAAACCTGGCCCATTATTGTTTCATCGATATCAGATGATTTGATATTTGATCTCTTTATTACTTCTTTAATAACTACAGAACCTAATTCTTCAGCAGGTATGTTTTTGAGAGCTTTTCCTAATGAGCCAACGGCAGTTCTCGTTGCAGAAGTTATAACTACAGATTTACTCATATTTCCTTTATAAATTAAAAGTCTTTAATTTCAACAATATATTTGATAATTGGTATATTATTGCGCCTGTAGCTCAACTGGATAGAGCGCTTGGCTACGGACCAGGAGGTTCTGGGTTCAAATCCTAGCAGGCGCACCAAAGGATTTTATGAGTTTAAATAAAGCTGTAATAGTATTTTTTATATTAGTTTTCGTAGTGATTTTATCATTAACATTTATTTTATAATTAACCTTGATAAGCAAATATAAGAATAAAAACACCAAGAACTATTCTGTACAAAACAAAAACATCAAGACTCGCTTTTTTAATATAGCCTAAAAAAGCTACCATCGTTATATAAGAAAAAATAAATGATAATATTATGCTACTAAAATTAAGTTTAATTAAATCAAAATTATCAGTTACGTAAATATTATAAATTCCAAAAACTGATACTGCTAGTAATGTTGGAATTGATAATAGAAACGAAATTTTAGCTGCATTGACTCTATCAAATTTAAGAAATCTTGCAGCGGTGATGGCTATTCCAGATCGACTTACTCCTGGTATTAAAGAAAAAATATGCAAAAAGCCAATTATTAAAGCTGCTTTAATATCTAAATTAATTTCAAGATTTTTTTCATTTTCCATTTTATCTGAGAAGTAAAGCAAAATACCAAACAACACNGTTGTCCAACCTATTATTTTNAGTGATCTTAAATCANTAATAATACCTGACTGNGCAATAAGATATCCGCATAGAATAATTGGTAATGAAGCTAAAATTATTAACATAAAAACTTTCCTGTAGATTAAAAAGCTTAAAATTTCTTTTCGAAAAAAAACAACTACAGCTAAGAATGAACCAATATGTAAACTTACATTTAGTATTAAGTCTTCACTTATAAAATTCATAAATTTTGAGAAAAGAATGATATGAGATGAGGAGCTAATTGGTAGAAATTCAGTTATACCTTGNACTAAAGAAAGAATTAGAATCTCTAACATTCTTATATTTAATAAACTTTAGATTGAATTCCAAAGATATAATTAAATGGCATATCAGCTATGCATAAAAAAAGCCGCATAAGTCCTATTTTTCAACATATTTAGGTAAATATTATTTACTTAAAAACTATTCCAATTTTCTTCTTTTTAGCCTAGAACACCCAAACTATGAGCAAAAAAATGTTGAAATTTGTTGACGTAAGTCAGGAGACCCCTGTCAAAAGAAAAACTGATAAAAGGAAGAAAGACTTTAATGAAATTTACGATCAATATATAACCGACAAAGCTAAGGAGCAGTCTAGTAGGTGCTCTCAATGTGGAGTCCCGTTTTGTCAAATACATTGTCCTTTACAAAACAATATACCTGATTGGCTTAAACTAACTGCCGAAGGACGTTTAAAAGAGGCATACGAAATATCTCAAAGCACAAATAATATGCCCGAAGTTTGCGGAAGAATTTGCCCGCAAGACAGATTATGTGAGGGCAATTGTGTTATAGAACAATCAGGTCATGGCACAGTCACAATAGGTTCGGTTGAAAAATATATTACAGATACCGCATGGGAAAAAGGATGGGTTAAACCGATAAAGATTGCAAAAGAATTAAAAGAAAGCATTGGTATAATAGGTGCAGGCCCGGCTGGTCTTGCATGTGCAGAAGAAATGCGAAAGTACGGGTATCAAGTAACTGTATATGACCGCTATGATAGGCCAGGGGGATTATTAATATATGGCATACCTAATTTTAAACTAGAAAAATTTGTTGTCGAAAGAAGAACAAAACTTTTAAAAGAGAGCGGGATAAAATTTATACAAAATTTTGAAGTTGGAAAAGACAAAACTTTAGAAGAACTTAAATCACAGCATGATGCTATTCTGATTGCAACTGGTGTCTATAAAGCTAGAGAGATTGATATTCCTGGATCAGATCTAGAAAATATATTTCCTGCAATGGATTTTTTAACTGCCTCAAATAGAAAAGGCTTAGGAGACAAAGTAAAATTGTTTGATGACGGGACTTTAAACGCAGAAGGTAAAGACGTTGTAGTAATTGGTGGTGGAGATACTGCAATGGATTGTGTAAGAACTGCAGTAAGACAAAAAGCAAAATCTGTTAAATGTTTATATAGAAGAGACAAAGCNAATATGCCTGGTTCAGCACGAGAAGTTGGAAACGCAGAGGAAGAAGGTGTTGATTTTGTTTGGTTAACAAGTCCAAAATCATTTATCGGAGATAAAAAAGTAAATGA
>FUFK010054468.1_pt1 | contig 10526 bp, 19 predicted proteins | sample 1021851 | NCBI WGS metagenome assembly FUFK01 (sample SAMEA51879418, study PRJEB19060) | metagenome
TTCAATCGGATCAGTAGAAAATTCTTGTTGTGAAAAAAAATATAAGTTTTTGTTTGAATTTATACTGTTCATGTAATTGTAAAACAATTCATAGAATTGTATTGCTCCTACCACATTGCTTGATATTTTATCATTAGCTTTAAAGCTCAAAGATTTAATACTGTTAGCTGGAAAAAAATTTATTAAGTCTTCAAATTCTTTAAAGTCCCACTTCATTCTTTTGAAACTACCAGCAAGAGCCATTAATGGTCTGTAACAAATTATTACTTTATGATTTAAGCATAACTCTTTTGAACAAAATAATAGAAATGGATCTTTTATCAATAATTGGTTAGTACTTAAGCTTTTTTTAGCCTTGAAATAGGATAAAGAACTTTCATTGCCAAAAAAAGTTTTAAAAATTCTTTTTGNTAAACTATCATNNTTTAAATATCCTTTCTTAAAACTAGANTTAAATTGTACAAGATTATTNAAGATCGATTGGAATTCNTCNANAGAAATATTCTTNCCAGGATAAGGGTAATTGAATTGAANATCAATTATNCCCTGGTTCGCGTTAAATGGCTCATAAATCATCGAAAAACCTTTAATNGATGANANTACACTNCCTAAGGGAGTTGTTCCTGATCTAGGTATACCAGAAATGATTATTGGTTTTTTGATATTTTTCATATTTTTANAATAATGTTATCATCTAAAAATAAAGAAAAAANATATATAAAATGTATCGAAAGTGTNAAAAGNNNATCTGAAAGTAATAAGCTTAAATTTATNTCANAATTGCTTTTTGATTCATTTGATAGTTGGATTTTTTGCGGTTTTTATTTTCAAGAAAATGATAAACTTCTTTTATCAGAATATAGTGCAAACAAAATACCTTGCAGTCCTCTTGCATTTAACGGTGTTTGTGGTACTGCAATTTTAAGAAATAAAATTTTAAATATTGATGATGTAAATACTTTTCAAGGTCACATTGTATGTGATAACGATAGCAAATCAGAGCTTTGTATTCCCTTTGACATTAACGGCGTAAAATATGTTTTGGACATTGATTCAAACATATACAATGCATTTTGTAAAATAGATGAGAAATACTTAGTTAAAATTATTAAAGAAATTTAATTATTCTTTAACTTCTTCTTCAACCGGTGAGTCTTCAGTAACATCTACTACTTCTTCAGTATCAAAATTAAATTTGTCTACAAATTCAATTAANGATATTTTAGCAGCATCATTTANTCTAGAACCAAGCTTGATTATTCTAGTATAACCTCCAGGTCTATCAGTATAGCTTGGAGCAATTACATCAAAAAGAGTCTTAACTGCATCATCATTATGAATTTTTTTCAAAACTTCACGCCTATTATGAACAGTATGATTTTTAGCTTTTGTAATCATTGGTTCAATAAACTTTCTCAATTCTAGAGCTTTTTGATGCGTTGTTTTAATGCGTTTGTGCTCAATTAATGAACTGGCAAGGTTAGACATCATAGCTTTTCTATGTGCAGATAATTTACCAAACTTTCTTGATGATATTCTTTTTCTCATTATGCTTCGTCTTCAGTGTAAGGACTAGTATCCATTCCGAACTTTAATCCCATTGTTTCAAGTTTTTCAATAAGCTCGTTTAATGACTTTCTNCCGAAATTCTTATACTCAAGCATTTCAGCTTCATCCTTATCAACAAGTTCACCAATTAAATTAATACCTGCTGCTTCTAGACAATTGTGACTTCTTACTGAAAGTTCCATTTCATCAATAGATGATTCAAGAAGTTTACGAATTTGTAGAATTTCTTCACTTACAGGTTTATCTATTTCAAGAATTGATGGATTACTTATTGAATTAATAATATTAAAATGCTCTGATAAAACAGATGAACAATAACTTACTGCATCAATTGGAGTAATTGATCCATCTGTTGTTACGTTTAATGAAAGCATTTCTGTGTCTTCTTTTGCTCCTGGAAGCGGAGAAACATTAAAAGAAACTTTTGTNACTGGATTAAAAATACTATCAATAGGTATCATACCAACTGGGGAGCTATTTAATTTATTTTCTTCACTTGATTTATAACCCTTTCCAATTCCAAGTCTCAATTCAACTTCAAGTGTTTTACCTTTAGCAATATCTGTTATATGATGATCTGGATTTAAAATAGTGAAATCATCGCTAACAGCTTGAATATCAGCAGCTGTAAAAGCATTAGGACCTTTAACTTTTAAAAATATTGGTTCAACTTTACTCTCAAACAAATGAAAACGTACACCTTTTAAATTCATGATAATATCAGCAACGTCCTCTGTTACACCATCAATAGTAGAAAACTCATGATGAGCACCTTCAATTTTAACATTAGTAATTGCAGCGCCAGGTACAGCTGTAAGAAGAGCTCTTCTTAAAGAATTACCGATAGTAATTCCATAACCCCTGTCTAAAGGTTTAATAGTAAAATTACTTGAATTATCTTCAGTAACTTTATGTGAAATTTTAAATTTTAAATCGTTACTCATGTTTCTTCCTTTATCTTGAATAGTATTCAACAACTAATTGTTCGTTCATAGTTAAATCAATTTCATCTCGTTCTGGAAAACTAACAAATGTTCCTTCCATTTTTGCCTTATCGACAGATAACCATGAAATATTTAAATCGCCTTTAACCATTTTAATCGCATTTAAAATAATATCTAATTTTTTACTCTTATCTCTAACTGTAATTGAATCGCCAGGCTTTAATCTAAACGAAGCAATATTAACTTTTTTATTATTTACTAAAAAATGACCATGACTAACTAACTGTCTTGCAGCTGGTCTAGTCGGTGCAAAACCTAACTTATATATCACATTATCCAATCTAGATTCAAGCATAACAAGAAGATTAAGCCCAGTTTCACCTCTCATTTGAGAAGCTTTTTCAAAATAGTTCCTGAACTGTTTTTCAAGCATTCCATAAGTAAACTTAATTTTTTGCTTTTCTTGTAACTGAACAGAATATGTAGAAAATCTTTTACCAGATTTACCGTGCTGTCCTGGACCATATCCTTTTTTTGATAACAATCTATCAAACTTAGGATTTCCAAAAATATTTACTCCAAGTTTTCTAACTAACTTACCTTTAGGTGTATTTAATTTTGCCATTCTTTATACTCTTCTCTGTTTTTTAGGNCTACATCCGTTATGAGGTAANGGTGTNACATCAGAAATTGATGTAACTTGNAANCCTGCAGCAGATAAAGCTCTNATAGCTGATTCTCTTCCTGCACCGGGTCCTTTAACTCTTACGGCTACAGTAGTCATGCCCATACTTACTACTTCACTTGCGACTTTCTCTGAAGCAACAGTTGCTGCATAAGCAGTNTTTTTTCTAGAACCCTTAAAGCCTGCCTTTCCAGCTGTTGCCCAAGCAACAACATTACCAAATTCATCTGAAACTGTAATATTAGTGTTATTAAATGTTGCTTTAATATGCACAATACCGTTTGGCTTAATTTTTTTCTTTTTCTTATTAGATCTAGTCTGCGTCGCCATATTATACTGCCTTCTTACCTAATGAAATTGTTTGTCTTTTCTTGCTTCTTCTAGTGCGAGAATTGGTTTTAGTTCTTTGTCCTCGAACAGGCAGAGATTTTCTATGTCTAACACCTCTGTAACTACCAATATCTTGTAACCTTTTAACATTTTTTAAATTTTCACTTCTAAGNTCACCCTCNATAAGAAGCTTTAGATCTACTATCACTTTTCTAATTTCATCTTCTTGTTTTGATGATAAATCAGTAACACGGGTATCAGGATCAACTTTAGCTTGCTCACAAATATCAAGGGCAGTCTTTAATCCAATTCCATGCACATATCTTAAAGAATATGCTACTTTTTTATCTTTTGGTATATCTACACCTGCTATTCTAGCCATTATCCTTGCCTCTGCTTAAATCTAGGGTTTTTCTTATTAATTACGTAAATACGCCCTTTTCTACGAACGATAATACAATCTCTACTTCTTTTTTTTACTGAAGCTCTTACTTTCATAATTATTGCCTAAATGTTATTCTTCCTCTACTTAAATCATAAGGTGATAGTTCTAAATCAACTTTATCTCCAGGAAGCATTTTAATAAAGTGCATTCTCATTTTGCCGCTTACGTGGGCTAAAACTTCATGCTCTTTTCCTCCAAGATTTATGGTTACCCTAAATCTTGCTCCAGGTAAAGCTTCCTTAATAGTACCTTCTACTTCTATAGATTCTTGTTTTGCCATTTTTTCTTACGTTAAAATTCTGGGTTGGAACTTAGTAATAAGAATTGAATGTTCAAAGTGTGCACTTGCACTACCATCTTTCGTCCTAATTGTCCATCCATCGCTATCAGTTTTAATATGTCTAGTTCCTACATTTACCATAGGTTCAATAGCTAAACACATTCCCTCNTTCAATTCAACATTTAAATCTGCAGTTAAAGGGTTAGAGAAATTTGGAACTTGAGGCTTCATATGTAATTGCCTACCAATGCCGTGACCAACNAACTCTCTAACAATTGAAAAANCTTCAGATTCAACATATTCTTGTATTGAATTGCTTATATCAAATATTTTATTTCCAATAACAGCATTTTTAATCCCAATTTCTAATGCTTTTTTTGTTACATCTAACAGTCTTTGCTTTTCTTCAGAAATTTTACCTACAGCTATTGTTCTTGCTGAATCACTATAAAAATCATTTTTAATTACTCCACAATCAATACTTACAATTTGCCCTTCAACAAGCACTACATCTTTTGGGATTCCATGAACGATCTCATCATCAATAGAAACAGTTAGAGTAGCTGGAAATCCATCATAGCCTTTAAACGCAGGTTTGGCATTACATGAACTAATGTAATTTTCAGCTATTTTATCTAACTCCAAAACTGATTGACCAGGGAAAATATTTTTCTCTATCAAATCAAGAGTGTCTGAAAGAATCTGACAGCTTTCAGATATAGCATTAACTTCAATATGATTATTAATATCAACCACGTCTACTTCGTACCTTACCTTTAGTTAAAAAACCATCATAATGTCTTGATAATAAATGAGACTCTATCTGACTTAAAGTATCTAATCCAACACCAACAACAATAAGCAAGCTTGTTCCACCAAAAAATGATGCATAAGCATAATCCAATCCAGCAAATTGCTGAAGGAAGTATGGCATAAGAGCTATAAAACCTAAGAAACAAGCGCCTGGTAGTGTAACTCTCGTTAAAATATTTTCAATAAACTCTGCAGTCTTTTTTCCTGGTTTAACACCAGGGATAAAACCGCCCTGTTGTTTTAGGGTCGAAGATACTTGATTTGGATCAAATTGTAATGCAGTATAAAAATAAGTGAAAAATATAATCAACAATGCAAACATCGTATTAGAAAACCAGTGATCCATAGCAAATAAGGAGATAAAGTTTGATTGAGTTGCATCCTGTCCAAAAAACGTTGCAATAGTACCTGGAATTAGAATTATGGATTGGGCAAAAATAATTGGAATTACTCCAGCAGTGTTAATTTTTAAAGGTAAGTAAGTATTCTGACCTCCATATACTTTACGACCTACAATTCTTCTTGCATATTGAACAGGAACTTTTCTTACACCTTGTTGAACCAAAATAATCATCATCACTAAAAAGAAGAAAAGAAGCATTAAAAATAACTCAGAAAGAATTCCTCTGACACCTTGTTGAAAATATGAAATTTCAGAAATTACTACATTTGGAAATCCAGCNATAATACCAACCATAATAATTAAAGAAATACCNTTACCAATTCCGTGTTCCGTAATTTTTTCACCAAGCCATAACAAAAGCATAGTACCGGTAGTAATGCTTACTACAGCAGTAAATCTGAATAAAAAACCTGGATCTAAAACAATACCGTAGCTTTCAAGTAATAAAGCGATAAAAATAGACTGAACAAATGCTAAGACTACAGTTCCATATCTTGTTATTTGAGTAATTTTTGCTCTTCCACTCTCTCCTTCCATAGCTAATCTTTGAAAATAAGGAAGTGTAGTTTGTAAAATTTGAATAACAATAGAAACAGAAATATAGGGCATAATCCCTAAACCAAAAATTGCAGCTTGACCAAATGCTCCACCAGTGAACAAGTTGAATAAGCCAAAGAATGTATCATTTAAAGATTCCATTGTTTGTCTTAGTGCGTCAGGATTAATACCTGGAATTGGCACCTGAGAACCAAGTCTTACAATAACTAGAATACCTAAGGTAAATAAAATTTTTCTCCTAAGCTCTGGTATTGCAAAAATATTTCTTATTTTTTCAATCACAGAGTGGTAGCCTTTCCTCCAGCATCCTCAATTTTTTTTGCTGCAGAATCGCTGAATGAAGATGCGGTAATATTAACCGCTTTATCAATGGATCCATTTCCTAAAACTTTCACTGGTGCAAAACTAGAAGAAATAAGTCCATTTTTTGACATNACTTCAGCATCAACATTCTTNACTTTAAGCTTGGAAATTTGTGAAAGGTTAACTATTTCAAATGTTTTTGCAAAATTAGAATTGTTAAATCCTCTCATTGGTACTCTTCTATGTAAAGGCATCTGACCACCTTCAAACCAAAAACGGTATTTGTGACCACTCCTTTGACCGGCGCCTTTATGTCCTCTGCCAGCAGTAGTTCCTAAACCAGAACCATGACCTCTTCCAACTCTTTTAGATTTTTTGAGTGCATTTGTTGGTTTAACTAGTTTCATACTTCTTCTACCTTTACTAAATAATCAATTTTCTTAATCATACCCACTNTAGCNTCATTTGCTTCTTTAATAACTGATTTATTCATTTTAGTNAGTCCTAATGCATCAAGCGTAGCTTTAGCTTTTCTTGAATATCCAATTCTGCTTTTAATTTGTGTTATTTTTAATTGTTTTTTAGCCATTTTAAATCTCAAAAAGTGTTTTAGGTGTTTTTCCTCTTTTCTTAGCNACAACTCTGACATCNTGTAANCNNGTTAATGCATTCATNACAGCTTTTGCAACNTTCATAGCATTGTTAGANCCTAATACTTTTGAATAAATATTATTAATTCCAACTTGCTCCATAATTAATCTTACCGCAGAACCGGCAATGATACCTGTACCATAAGGAGCAGGCTTTAGTAAAACTCTACTAGCGCCATGCTTTCCAATTATTTCATGAGGAATAGTATAATTTATTACTGGAACTTTAACCAAATTCTGTCTAGCATTTTCTTTAGCCTTATTTATTGATACAATAACCTCATTAGCTTTTCCAGANCCAATACCAACATANGATTTACCNTCACCAATAACTACAAGAGTAGAAAANCTNAACCTTTTTCCACGNGAATTAACNTTNGCTACTCTATTAATTCTGATAACTGATTCTTCTTTTAAATCAAGTTCTGAAAAATTTATCATACTCATTTATGCTCCATNTTAAAATTTAAGACCACCTTCTCTAGCTGCATCAGCTAAAGATTTAACTCTTCCGTGGTATCTAAATCCATTTCTATCGAAATAAATTTTATTAATCTTTTTTCCTTTTACTCTTTTGGAAAGAGAAGNTCCAACNAGNGCTGCAAGTTCAGTNTTAGTCACCTTTTTCTTTGAAAACTCTTTCTCTTTTGAAGAAGCAGAAACAATAGTCTTTTGATTGAAATCATCAATGATTTGNGCTTCAATNTGATTAGTGCTCTTNAAAATACATAATCTCATTTCATCTTTATTAGCAAAAGCTTTTTTTGATCTTTTTCTTCTTCTTAAATATTGTTCTTTTTTAAGCTTTAAAGCTCTCATTATTCGCCCCCTCCAACTGTTTTACCTTGTTTTGAACGAACATATTCATCCTTATATCTAATACCTTTTCCTTTGTATGGCTCAGGCTTCTTCAAAGATCTAATCTTAGCAGCAACTTGACCGACTAACTGTTTATCAGCGCCTTTAATTTCAAGCGAGGTTTTGTTAGCTACTGCTTCAATACCCTCCGGTAAATCAAATGCAATATCATGTGAAAAACCTAACTGAAATATTAGCCTATTGCTCTGAGACTTGACATTAAAACCAACTCCAATAATTTCAAGGTGTTTTGAAAAACCATTTGTAACACCTTCAATAGCATTAGAAATTAACTGTCTTGTAGTGCCATGCATAGATTTTGCAACTTTATCTTCAGAATTTCTTGAAAGATTCATGACTTTATCATCAATGTTGACTGAAACTTCGTCACACAAGTTTATCATAAGACTTCCATTTGGGCCTTTAACCATTAGCTGGCTTTCTTTATTCTCTAAAGAAACGCCATCAGGAATATTAATTAATCTATTTCCAACTCTTGACATACTACCAAACGTTGCAGAGCAACTCTCCCCCAACTTTTAATTCTCTAGCTACTTTATTACTTACTACTCCCTTAGGAGTTGATAAAACACTGATTCCTAAACCATTTAATACTCTAGGAATTTCAGAGCATGCAACATACACTCTTTTTCCAGGTTTACTAATTTTTTCAATTGTTGTAATAGCAGGAGAGTTTTCGTTATATCTGAGATACAATCTAATGTCTTCTTTACTATCTTCTTTATCTACAAAAACAAAGTTATCTATATATCCTTCTTCTTTAAGAACTAGTGACAATCTTTTCTTTAAGGTAGACGAAGGAACATCAACCCATCTCTTTTTTGCAGCATAACCATTTCTGATTCTAGTACAAAAGTCTGCTATTGGATCAGTCATTGACATATATTTCTCCTACCAACTTGCCTTAGTTACGCCTGGTAATTCACCCTTCAGTGCAAGCTCTCTAAATGTTATTCTTGATAATCCAAATTTTCTCATATATCCTTTTGGTCTTCCTGATACAGCGCAACGATTCGTTAATCTTGAAGCACTGGAAGATCTAGGAAGTTTTTGCATTTTAATGACAGCTTTTTCTTTCTCTTCATCAGATACATTTGGATTTTTAATTATTGCTCTTAACTCTTTTCTTAATTCAAAATGTCTTTGAACTTTTTTCTGTAAATGAAACTCTCTTACAATTTTTGATTTTTTAGCCATTCTGCTCCTCTATATTATTTACAACATTTTTTTCTCTTATAGGTAAACCCATAGCTCTCAACAGTTCATAACAAATATCATCATTTGATGATGAGGTTGTAATAATTACATCCATACCTCTAATTGAGTCAACTTTGTCATAATCTATCTCAGCAAAAACAACTTGTTCTTTAATTCCAAAACTATAATTACCCATTCCATCAAAAGATTTAAAAGATAAACCTCTAAAATCTCTAGTTCTAGGTAGTGCAACTGCACACAATCTTTCTAAAAACTCGAACATATAGTCTTTTCTAAGAGTAACTTTACAACCAACAGGAAAACCTTTTCTTACCTTAAAATTTGAAATATCCTTTTTAGCAGTAGTAACAACAGGCTTTTGACCAGTTATTAGCATAAGTTCTTCTAATGCAGATTGTAACGCTTTTTTATTATCTTTTGCATTGCCAATACCAATATTCAATGTAATTTTTTCAATTTTTGGGACCTGCATAATGCTTGTAAATTNGAACTTTTTCATTAAATGAGGTCTTACTTCATCTAAATATTTTTTCTTATAATTTGGAATACTCATCATCTATCCTAATTCTTTGCCACTTCTTTTTGAAACTCTGACTTTAGATTTATCATCTAGTACTTTATAACCAATTCTTGAAGCATCATCACCTTCGAGAGCCATAAGATTTGATATATGTAAAGATCTTTCTCTTTCCGAAAACCCTCCTTGTGGATTCTCTTGTGTTGGACGTACTGCTCTTTTTGTTAAAGCAACACCTTCAACGATTGCACGTTGAGAATGAGGAATTACTTTCAATACTTTCCCAGTCATACCTTTAAAGTTTCCAGAGACAACTTTAACCATCATATCTTTTTTAATTTTCATTATAATACCTCTGGGGCCATTGAAATAATTTTCATGTACCCACCTTCTCTTAATTCTCTTGCTACAGGACCAAAAATTCTGGTTCCTTTTGGCTCATTCTGAGCATTTAGTATCACTGCAGCATTATCATCAAACCTTATATAGGATCCATCTCTTCTTCTGACTTCTTTTTTCACTCGAACAACAACAGCTCGAGCAACTTCTCCCTTTTTAACCATACCACCAGGAGTCGATGATTTAACAGAAACAACTATAATATCCCCGATGCTCGCATATCTCTTTTTTGAACCGCCCAATACTTTAAAGCATTGGACAATTTTTGCTCCAGAATTATCTGCTACTTTTAATTTTGTTTCTTGTTGAATCATTATTTTTTGCTACCATTAATGAGCTTAGAAGCTCTCCATCTTTTTGTTTTACTCAATGGTTTAGAAGCAACTATCTGAACGGTATCTCCGACGTTAAATGCATTCTTTTCATCATGAGCATAATATTTTTTAGATCTTTTCATATACTTCTTATAAAGCTTGTGTTTTACTAGTCTTTCAACGCTCACTACAACAGTTTTGTCCATTGCATTTGAAATA
>FUFK010057382.1_pt2 | contig 10524 bp, 11 predicted proteins | sample 1021851 | NCBI WGS metagenome assembly FUFK01 (sample SAMEA51879418, study PRJEB19060) | metagenome
ATNTCNAANTTGACNTCTTGTTTTTGAAAATCATCAAANTTTAAANTCATTNNNATNTTATTGTCTCCTNTTATTGTTTAATATCNTTTTTAAGATATATTTGTATATAACATTTGTCGCATATAATAAATATATTTAATAATGATTACAGGAAAATTTCCGGAATTAAGACTTAGACGAAGTAGAAAAAACAATTGGTCAAGAAGATTAATTGAGGAGAATAATCTCACATCGAATGATTTCATTCTACCAATATTTTTAATCGATGGAAAAAATAAAAAACAGCCTATTAAATCAATGCCAGGTGTATATAGATATACTATCGATAAATTGAATTTTATAGTTGATAAAGCAATAAAAAAAAAATTACCTATGATAGCTTTATTTCCTTATACTGATAAAAAAAAGAAAAATGCTTTAGGCACCGAAGCTCTTAATGAAAACAACATTGTTTGTAAAGCATTACAGAAGATAAAGAAGAAATATAAAAATGAAATTGGCGTTATGTGTGATGTAGCGTTAGATCCATACACATCACATGGTCATGATGGACTTTTAAAAAATAAATATGTTCTTAATGATGAAACAATAAAAGTTTTACTAGATCAATCTTTACTACAAGCACAAATGGGCTGTGATGTTCTTGCACCATCAGATATGATGGATGGTAGAATTGGCGAGATAAGAAAATCCTTAGATAAAAATGGTTTTAAAATGACACAAATTTTATCTTACGCAGTTAAATATGCATCAAGTTATTATGGACCTTTTAGAGATGCAGTTGGTTCAAAAAATTTACTTAAAGGAGATAAAAAGAGTTATCAAATGGATTTCAAAAATAGTGATGAGGCTCTTAGAGAAGTCGCTTTAGATATTAAAGAAGGTGCTGACATGGTTATGGTTAAACCAGGGCTACCATATCTTGATATAATAAAAAAAGTTAAAGAAAACTTTAAAATTCCAGTTTTGGCATATCAAGTTTCTGGTGAATATTCTTTATTGGAGTATGGGATCAAAAATAATTTGACTGACAAAAAAATAATTTTGGAAAGTTTAGTAGCATTTAAAAGAGCTGGAGCCAATGCTATTGTCAGTTATTATGCCGATAGATTAGATCAGATTATAGAGTAATTATTTTAAAGAGTTAATAAATTGCATTCTACTAAGTGGTTGATTTAAATTATTTGGCTTTAAAATAGATTTTTCAAGATAATCACTTAATAATTTAAGACCAGTTAATAATGAATTCATATCCTCATTTGAACTATTTTTTTCAATTAGAAAATTAGGAATAATCCTTTTTTCTGTTGATGATTTTGATATGTATTGTTTCTTATTATCAATAATTTTTTCATCTACTAAATTTTCAAAATCTAAATCATAACCTAGAGATTTAAATAATTCTAATTCCCAAAAAATATAATTCTTAATCCAATTTTCTGAATTTAATAAAAGATAAAATTCCTCAAGCAAAGTAAATATTCTTATATTTTTTTGAGACTCTGCTGTAAGTAGCTTTACTAAATTCATTGCAGAAGAGATACAAGATAATTTCTGATTATTATCAAAATATAAAGGTGATAAAGCATCTTGGATTTCTATTTTAAANTAACCCATACTNTTTTCATTTTTTGNATTATAACTTACGTAAAGTTTNTTTCCTATTTGAAGGTAATTCTTAATTTTTTTGGACGTNCCNCCAAAAATGATCCCACTTACTTTNCCAAAATTTTTTGTATAAATNTCTGAAATTAATGAATTTTCATTATATCTATTTTTGCTCAATAAAAATCCAATGTCATCCCAGATCATGATATACTATAATTTTGTAAACATTTTATTGCAGCACTTTGTTCAGCATCTTTTTTTGAATTACCCTCTGCAAAATAGAATTTGGTATCAATTAATTTAACACCTACTTTAAATAAAGGCTTATGTCTTGGTCCTGTATTTGAAACCAATTTGTAAATAGGTAATTTCTTAAATCTTTTAAGAGATAACTCTTGTAATTTGGTTTTAGCATCAATCTGAGTAACAATGCTATTTTTTATATTATCTGACCAAAGTTCTAAAATAAATTTTTCAACAGAACTATATCCTCTATCTAAATATATTGAACCAATCAAAGCTTCACAACAATCAGACATAACCTTGTCTTCAATTATATTTCTTTTTTTTTTAACATCTAATGTTAGGATATATTTATTAAGATTAATTTTTTTTGCAATTTGTAAACAAGTTTTTTTATTTACTAAAGACGCAAATTTTTTATCCAATATACCTTCTTTTTCATCAGGATAAATTTCTAAAAGTTTTTTTGCAATCACTAATCCTAAGACACGATCGCCTAAAAATTCTAATTTTTCATTATTAATTTCTTTATTATAACTTTTGTGAGTCAATGACTGTGATAACAAATTTTTATTCTTAAAAAATACTTTTATTTTTTTTTCTAAAGTTTGATAATTAATCTTCATTATTTAATTTTTTGGAGGAATCTATCAAATCTGATTGATTTGTTCCATTTCCAAAATGAAAAAATACTTCCAATAGATCTGTCTGAGGAAAAAAATATAAATTGGGCTTTTCCTACAAGATTATCTTTATGTACATAACCTACACTTGATAAAAATCTACTATCCTTAGAGCAATCCCTATTGTCGCCTAAAAAGAAGTAGTGATCTTTTGGAACAAAAAATTTATCAGAGTTTTCAAAATTGTAATTCTTTAAATAAACAGTTTTATGTTTTTTTCCATTAGGCAAAATCTCTTCAAAAGTAAATACATCAATTTTTTTTGTCCCACAAAATATTTTATCATCTCTTGAAATTCTAGATTTGAGAATTTCAGCATTATTAATATACAAGTTTGAATTGATAAATTGAATTTGGTCACCAGGTAAACCAATTAATCTTTTTATATAATCGGTTCTATTATCTGCGGGTGTTTTAAAAACCACGACATCTCCTCTTTTTGGCTCGCTGAAAATTAATCTACCCTTGAAAATAGGTGGACTGAAAGGAAATGAATGTTTGCTATATCCATAAGAATATTTAGTTACAAATAATCTATCTCCAACTAAAAGATTTGGTTCCATTGATGATGACGGTATATAAAATGGCTGAAGAAACAAAGATCTAATAAAAACGGCAATTATTAAGGCGTAAAATAATGTCCTAATATTTTCTTTAAAAAAATTTTTATCTAACATTATTTCTTTATTAAAATTGAAAATGCAATTGAATGATCTTTTTCATCAGATAGTGAAAGCAATAAATCATATTTTTTAGTCTTAAATTTTTTTTTCATTATTTGATCTATTTTTTTGGATTTATAAAAAAAAGGTTTGCCCATTTTATCATTTAAAATTTCGATATCTTTAAAACTTAAATCACCTCTAATACCTGTTCCAAAAGATTTTGAAAAAGCTTCTTTTGCAGCAAATCTTTTAGCAAAATAATTTGTTTTATTAATTTTTTCTTTTGAAAATTTAAGCTCTTTGTTTCCAAATGTTCTTTTAATAAAATTTCTATTTCTTATAAGAGTCTGAATTCTTTTGTTTTTTACTATATCAACACCAATTCCTAATATTTTCATTTATTATTTGATAACTTTTTTAAAATTCTTTATAACTTTAGATAAACCATAAAAAACAGACTCACCAATTAAATAATGTCCTATATTAAATTCTTCAATTTCATTTATTCTAGATAACAATTGAGTTGTTTTGTAATCAAGCCCATGACCAGCATGTACCTCAAGTCCAATTTTTTTTGCAATATAGGAGCATTTTTTGATCCTAGCAAATTCTTGTAAATAGTTTTTTTTTGATTTAATTAGTCTTGATAGTTTACCAGTATGAATTTCAACACAATCAGACCCTAATTCATAAGAAGTTTTGATGTCTTGAATTGATGGGTTTATGAATAAACTTGTTCTAATTTTTTTTCTTTTGAATTTTGAAATAATAGTTTTGATTTTATTTTTATTCTTTTTTAAATCTAAACCTCCCTCTGTGGTGATTTCTTTTCTATTTTCCGGCACCAAACAAATAAAATTTGGTTTTATTTTTAATGCTTTATTAATCATTTTTGAGTTAGTAGAAATTTCTAAATTGACTAAAATCTTTTTCAATGAACAAATTTTTTTCGCATCATCATCTTTAATATGTCTTCTATCTTCACGAAGATGAATAGTTATGGAGTCAGCTCCTGATTTTTTTACGAATTTTGCTGCATATAAAGGATCTGGATGTAATTCGCCTCTAGCATTTCTTAAAGTTGCTANATGATCTATATTTACNCCAAGACGTTTCACTTTGAAAATCTACTTCCTGGTGTCGAAATAGGAATTAATTTCAACTCATTAGGGATTTTNTTTTTTTTATAAGTTGGAACAGAAATTTTAAGATGCGAAACTATTTCTTTCTTTATTTTTAAATCTTTTTTGGACGATCTATCTATAATTGTTGCAAAACCAATTAATTTTGCTTTTGATNTTTTTATTAACTTTACACATTCCAAGCTGGATTTTCCAGTAGTTATAACATCCTCAATAATCAATACTCTTGACCCTTTAACAATTTGAAAGCCTCTACGTAATTTAAATCTACCATTCACTCTTTCACAGAATATAGTTTCCTTTTTTAAAATTTTACCAATTTCATAACCTATAATTATTCCGCCCATTGCTGGAGATAAAATTAGATCAAAATTTTTAAATTTTTTTTTAATTTTACTAGCTAAGGATTTGCATATTTTTTCAGCCTTATGTGGAAAACTTAAAAGTTTTGCACATTGTATATATTTGGAGGAGTGTAAACCTGACGATAAAACAAAATGTCCCTCTAATAATGCATTAGTTTTTCTTAAAATATCTAAGGATTTTTTGTGTGAAAGCATTTCTTTTATCTTCGTGTCTGATTATCTTAAATTTTATACCTTTTTGTTTGAGCTCTGCAATAAAATTAGTAAAATTTTTTAGATCTCTAATTATAAGTTGAAATTTAAAATTAATATAATTAGGATTTTTGCCGGCCATCTCAAGATTTGATATATTGAGTTTATGATCACCTATGAGCGAACTCACGTTACCTAATTGACCAGGTTTATCCGGTAATGAAATCCATAAAGTGGTATTATATTTTTTTATTCTTTCTTGTTTCCTTTCACCTCTATCATGCCAATATCTTCTTATAGCTGCTCTAGCCTTTCCTGTTTTTGTAATTGGTATCCAATGTAAAGAAGGTGACTGGCTTTTTGAGGTAATAATATTTACTCTATCACCATTTCTTAAAATCGTTTGTAGCTCACTCTTGTTTCCATTAATTTCACATCCTGTTGCAGTATCGCCAATTTTAGTATGCACTGCATATGCAAAGTCGATTGGTGTTGCATCCTTAGGTAATTTAATAACTGAACCTTTGGGTGTAAAACAAAACACATTTTCTTGAAACATTTGAAGTTTAGTGTATTCGTAAGAATGTTCAGGATTTTCATTTTTTTCAATTATTTCTACCAAATCTTTTAACCAGTCATATTCTTTCCACGTTAACGAATTAAACTTTTCTGAGGATTTATATTGCCAGTGAGAGGCAATACCTCTCTCAGCAAATTCATGCATTTCATTAGTTCTAATTTGAATTTCAATAGGCTTTTTATTTGATCCAATAACTGCTGTATGAATAGATTTGTATCCATTTATTTTTGCTGAAGATATATAATCTTTGAATTTACCAGGTATACAATTATAGTGCTTATGAATAATACCTAAAGTTTTATAACAGTCGTCGATACTCTTAAGTATAATTCTAAAACCTATAATGTCAGTAATCTGTTCAAGTGAAACTCTTTTTTTTTGAACCTTTCTCCAAATTGAAAAAGGAGTTTTTTCTCTACCATAGATTTTTGACTTAATATCATTCTGACTTAATAATTCATAAAATTCTGATGATAAGTTTTCAAAAATATCTTTTTTATGTAATTTTATTTCCTCAAGTCTTTTTTGTATTAGTGTTCTTGCATCAAGGTTTAAAATTTCAAATGAAAGATCTTCAAGTTCATCACGGATTCTATGCATACCCATTCTATCAGCAAGTGGTGCATACACTTCCATCGTTTCTTGAGCTATTCTTTTTCGTTTGTCTTCTTTCGATATAGCTTTTATCGTTCTCATATTATGTAAACGATCTGCTATTTTAACTAGCAATACTCTTATATCTTTTGAGGTTGCTAATATTAATTTTCTAAAATTTTCTGCCTTTGAACTTGAAGATGCGGTATTTTCTAGAACAGATATTTTTGTAACACCATCAACTAAATCAGCAACCTCATCACCAAACTCACCTTTAATTGTTTCATAAGTTGCATAAGTATCCTCAATCGTATCATGCAATAAACCTGTAGTAATTGTTGCACTGTCTAACTTCAAATCTGTTAGAATATTTGCAACTTCAATTGGATGTACTGAGTATGGATCACCAGAGGCTCTTTTCTGATTACTATGAGCTTTTACAGCAAAGTTATATGCTTTACTTAATTTTTCAGGATTTAAAAATTTATTATAATTTTTAACTTTATTTATTAAATCTTCAGAATTCAACATACTGAACATTATAACACTAAAAATTAAATTTGTTTAATAGATCTTATGTCTCTATTTGGTAATGATAATATAAGTTTTTTAATTGAATGCTTTAAAATAGGATGTCTCCAATCCTTATCCAATTCATACATAGGCATTAAAACAAAGTTTCTCGTATGCATTCTAGGGTGTGGCAAAATAATATCGCCTTCTAACTTACGATTATCATAATCTATTAAATCAATATCACAAATTCGTGGTGAATTTTTGGGACCCTTTTTGCGTCCCATATCTCTTTCAATTTTTTTACATAATTTTAACAAATTTTTAGGTGACTTAATTGTTATTATTTTAATGATAATATTAAGAAATTTTGGATCCTTAGTATTCGGCCATGAAAAACTTTCATAATAATTTGACACTTTTTCTATAATAATATTATTTTGGCTTAATTTAAATTTAGCTTTTTCAATATTTATCTTTTTATTTCCTAAATTTGAACCTACTCCTAAATAGATATTTCTAGCTGGATTTTCTGACATATCTTGCCCTATCACGATTCCAATCCCTATTTTTTTTAACTGCTCTTTTATCAAATTGTTTTTTTCCTTTAGCTACGGCAAGCTCAATTTTTGCTTTTCCTTTTTTGAAATACATTTTAGTTGGCACAATAGTAAAACCATCTCTTTGCATCTTCCCAATTAATTTGTTTATCTCTCTTTTATTGAGCAATAATTTTCTTTCCTCATTTGGACTATGATTTGAATAACTTGCTTCCTTATAAGAAGATATGTGTGAATTAATCAAAAATAATTCTCCCTTTTTTTCAATAGCATATGAGTCTGCAATGTTTACTTTGCCATTCCTTACAGATTTTATTTCAGATCCTTTAAGGACTATTCCTGCTTCTAGAAGATCATGAAAAAAATAATTAAAACTAGCTTTTCTATTTAAACAAATGATCTTCAAACCAGCATTGGTTTTTTTGGTCATTTAATTAATTTAGCAGACTGTAGAGCTTGTTTCACAATTTCTTTTGTTTGATCTGTTACTTCTACAAGTGGCAATCTTACGCTATCATCACAAAGTCCTAAAAGTTTTGCAGCATATTTAACAGGACTCGGATTGCTTTCGACAAACATAGAATGATGAATTGGTTGTAAAATTTTATTTAATCTTTCTGCTTCTTTTTTTTCATTGTCACTTTCTGATTTGGAAAATTTTTGAAAATCTGAGCAAAGTTTAGGAGCAATATTAGCTGTTACACTTATTGCACCTACTCCACCTCTTTTATTAAATTCTAATGCATTATCATCATTTCCTGTTAATTGAATAAATTCTTTGCCCATCTTCTTTAAAGTTTGGTCAACTCTACTTAAATCGCCAGTTGCATCTTTAACACCTATTATATTTTTTAATTCATATAGTTTAGCCATAGTTTCTACCGACATATCTATTACTGATCTTCCAGGAATATTATAAATTAAAATTGGAATTCCACATTTATCATTAATCGCTTTATAGTGTTGATATAACCCTTCCTGCGTTGGTTTGTTATAATATGGAGTAACAATCAATGCACCATCTGCACCAATTTTTTCTGCATGAGTAGTCAATGATATTGCTTCTTCAGTTGAATTTGAACCTGTTCCAGCGAAAACTGGGAGCTTGCCGTTACTTTCTTTAACACATAATTCTATTACTTTTTCGTGTTCACCGTGGCTTAATGTTGGTGATTCTCCTGTTGTGCCAGCAGGAACCAGGCCATTTGTACCATTTTCGATATGAAAATGAATTAACTTGATATAAGTTTCTTCATCAAGTTTATCATCTCTAAATGGGGTGACTAAAGCTACATTTGATCCTTTAAACATAAGTACTTATAACATAGTTTAAAGATTCATATAGTAAAAGATTATGTTTAAGAAATTAACTTTTTTTATCAGTTTAATCATATTAATAAATCTAACAAATTTCGCCATAGCTGAGATAATACCATTAAAAAAACCAACGCAAACAAAAATAGAAAAAGAACAAAAATTATTAATTGATGTTCTTAAACCTTTGCCTAAACCAGTACTTAAGAAATCAATTAAGAAATTAGATGAAAAACCCACTGAAAAAATAGTTTTAAAGAAAAACAAAAAGCTTGATTTAATTTTACCAAAAAAGAAACCGCTAATAGCGGGATCTAAAAAAATAGAGACAGCAAAAAAATCTAAATATTATAATAAAAAAGATTTCGCTTTAGCTAAAAAAGCAATTTTAGAAATGAAACAAGCAAAATGGCCAAATGCTATAAAAACAGCAAAAAAAGCAAAAGATAAATCAATATATAATTTTATACAATGGAGACATCTTTTAACTAAAGGTAATAAAGCTACATTTTATGAGTATAAAACCTTTATTGATAAGAATGAAGATTTTCCAAGAATAGGCAGAGTCAAGTACCTAGCAGAACATAAATTATCAACAGACACTATTTCACCAAAAAAAATCATAGATTGGTTCGGCTCAGAAGAGCCTCTAAGTGGTTTTGGAAAAATGATATTAGGTGAAAGTTTTGTCTTAATTGGTAATTCATCAAAAGGAATATCNCTNATAAAGGANGGATGGATTTCNGCAGAATTGACTAAATCTGAATTAAGATTTTATCGAAAAAAGTTTAAAAANTATTTAAANGCAGATGATTACGTAAAAAGAGCAGATTATCTTGCATGGAATAANAANTATTGGGATTTGAAAAGATTGCTAAGATATTTACCTAAAGATTATGAATTNCTTTATACGGCACGACAGTTGTTAATGAGTAAATCCTACGGTGTAGACAACGCTATTTCAAAAGTTCCAGCAAAATTTAAAAATGATGCGGGTTTAAATTACGACAGATTAAAATGGAGAAGAAAAAGAGGAAGAGTTGATAGCTCTGTTGAAATTTTAGTAAAAATAAAAAACACCGAAGATTATTTAGTTAGACCTGATAAGTGGTGGTTTGAAAGAGAAATCATTTCAAGATCATTAATATATAAAAAAAAATATGCATTAGCTTATAAAATTACAAGTAATCATGCTTTGACTGATGGACCTGAGTATGCAGCCGCAGAATGGATGAGCGGATGGATAGCATTAAGTTTCTTAAATGATCCTTTGTTAGCTAAGGATCATTTTGAAAATTTTTATAATAACGTTGGTTATCCAATAAGTACTTCTAGAGGAGCCTATTGGTTAGCTAAAACTTATCAAAAACTTGGTAAAAATGAATTAGCTAATGAATGGTTTGGTAAAGCATCTAATTTTCTTACTACATATTATGGTCAGTTAGCTTTTATGGAGTTAAATCCTAATCAACCTTTTGAATTATCTAAAGATACTGAAGTTTCAAAAGAATATAGAGACTACTTCTTTAAAAAAGAATTAGTCAAAACGATTTATCTTCTTGATGAACTTAATGAAGATAAATATACAAAACATATTTTAAGACATTTAGCTAATGATGATATTAGTAATGGCAGTGAAATTTTAGCCGCAGAGCTAGCAACAAATATTGATAGATTTGATTTTGCTATTCAAATAGCCAAAATTGCATCCTACGAAAAAAGATTTCATAATAAATTTAATTATCCAATTATAAGCACACCCAATTATATAAATGGAAGAAAAATTCCTGACACTGCGTTTATACTATCAATAATAAGACAGGAAAGTGAATTTGATTTAAGTGCTAACAGTCACGCAGGTGCAAAAGGACTAATGCAGCTTATGCCTTACACAGCTAAAGTGGTTGCTAAGCAAGCAAAACTTCCTTATTCAAAATCTAGATTAACAAAAGATGCAGAATATAATATCAATTTAGGTTCTCACTATATAGCTGGTCTAATTTTAGAATATGATGGTGCTTATCCGTTTGCAATAGCGGCGTATAATGCTGGACCTAAAAGAGTT
>FUFK010040012.1_pt1 | contig 10523 bp, 12 predicted proteins | sample 1021851 | NCBI WGS metagenome assembly FUFK01 (sample SAMEA51879418, study PRJEB19060) | metagenome
TTGTAAAACTGTTGGCATCAAGTGGGACGGTGCTCCTGCTGTGGTGTTTGGTACTAATCCTGCTAATGGTAAGTTTTTCGTAGGTACAAAAAGTGTCTTCAACAAAAAAATCCCGAAAATCAATTATTCCTTCAGTGACATTGAGACCAATCACAAAGGGGATGTGGCAGACATTCTTCGGTTATTGTTTCATTTTGCTCCTCGTGTCGATAGCATTATTCAAGCTGACTGGATTGGTGTCGGTGGGGCACATTCTTACACTCCTAATACTTTGGAGTATCGTTTTCCCACTCAAGTCCCTGGCTATATTGTCATTGCTCCACATACTTTTTATGAGCAAGTTTCTGCGGATAGTGTTGGGCACATCGGGATTAATCTTGCTAGTTCACCTACTTGTTATTGCGTAAGTGCAACAGATGCATGGGCATTTGTAGAGAAAGAATTAAATTTTACAGATCAATGGAAGTCGTTCATACCTGTTTTTAGATCTAAAACTCCTCATCCAAAAGTTGCTCCTAAGATCAAGCAACATGTTAACAATTTTATTCGTGAAGGACGTATTGCTGACGCTCAAGAAATGTACGATTCGTTACCTGATAAATATAAGGGAGAGGTTAGTGTATATACCTTTAAGGCATGGCACTATATCTACCAACTGAAACAGCGTCTACAATGTGGTATCCGTGAAAGCGGTGACGTGGAATGCTATATTGATGGTGAACCTTCTAAACATGAAGGTTATGTGATTAATTCTAAAAATCCATATAAAATTGTAGATAGACTAACCTTTAGCAGAGCAAACTTTAATTTACGTAAAAATTGGAAGAATGAAAAAGTTTAGTGCTTTCCTAAAAGAGGCTCAAAAATCCTTTGCAGCACAAGAAGCAGAAAAACTCAATCTTAAACACGTTGGATACGGTAAATATGCCGATCAAACTGGTAAGGTAACTCACATGAGTCAAGACGGTAAACTTAGAAAGTTGACCGCACAAGAATTAGCAGGAGGAACAACCAATGGAGGAGAAGAAACTGCAGGAGGCGAGGGTTCGGTCGATCAAGGTAGCATATCTGTTACTTTTGGAAGATTTAATCCCCCTACTACTGGACATGAAGCACTTCTAAACAAAGTGAAGTCAGCATCAGGAGGTGGAGAGTATAGGATCTACCCAAGTAGATCACAAGATCCTCAAAAGAATCCACTAGATCCTGGTACAAAGATCAAGTTCATGAAACAGGCATATCCTGATCATGCAAATGCTATTCAGAATAGTGAAGAGACTAAAACTATCTTTGATGTGTTGACAACACTTGATGGTGAAGGATATAGTTCAGTAAACATAGTAGTTGGTGGAGATAGAGTCAGTGAATTTAACTCACTAGCAACCAAATATAATGGTAAGTTATATAATTTTGATGATATAAAAGTATCATCTGCAGGTGATAGAGATCCAGATGGTGAAGGTGTAGAAGGTATGAGTGCATCTAAGCTACGTAAGGCAGCTATGGATGATGACTATGACACATTTGTGTCAGGTATGCCAGAGAAACTAGGAAGAAAGGGAAAAGAAGAACTATATAATACGCTAAGACAAGCGATGAATGTTCAAGAAGATCTTGATGATTTTCAAGATGCATCTTATATTCTATATGAGATAGCACCTAAGTTAGATCCTCAAGCACTTAGAGAACATTACTTTGAAGGTCACATATTTAAGATAGGAGACCTTGTAGAGAATGTAAACACAGGTATCTGTGGTAAAGTTGTGAGTCGTGGTAGCAACTACGTTATCTTTGTTGATGAATCCGATAGAATATATCGTTCATGGTTAAAAGATCTACAAGAAATAAACAAATTAAAATACTTTAACTTTACACCTGCAGGTGAAATAGGAACTGATGAATTAGCAAATTATGCTAAGAAATTGACACCTGGTGAGTTTGTAAAGAAGATAAATAAAAAGGAGAAAGTACTAAAATGACAATGAACTTCAGAGATTTGCCTGATATGTCTGCTGCATACGCAGAGATACAAGAGAAAGCAAAAAAGAAATTAGATGCTGTCGGTAAAGAAGATGGTGATGTAGATAATGATGGTGACAAAGATAAGTCCGATTCATATCTCCTCAATAGAAGAAAAGTAATTTCTAAAGCAATCAAAAAAGAAGCAGTAGAAGTAGAAGAAGGTAAAGCATACGGTCTGACTAAAGGAACTGGCAAACCAGGTGGTGCGATGAAAGCTTATCTTGATAAGAAAGCAAAAAAATTAGAGGCAGAAAAGAAGAAGCAAAAACCAGAGTACAAAAATAATCCTGCATTTGGTGATCCAAGTCATCATTCAAACAAGAAGATGTCAGAGCATCATCAAAAAGATAAAGATGGTAATACTATCCCTCATGAAGATGAATTAAATGAAGCAGATAAGAAAGGTAAGGGTAGTGGTGAAAAAGATGCTTGCTATAAGAAAGTAAAAGCAAGTGCTAAGGTATGGCCAAGTGCATATGCATCAGGTAGATTAGTTCAATGTCGTAAGAAAGGTGCAGCAAACTATGGTAATAAGAGTGAGGAAGCAATCTGGGAAGAGATTGGTTCACTACTAGAAGAGTTAGGTTTTGAAGGTGATATTGATATCACATTATCAGATAGTAATGAAATAGTAGAAGAGATTGAGTTCCAAGAATGTTGGAAGACTCACAAGAAAGTGGGTATGAAAATGAAAGGTGGTAAACTCGTCAATGATTGTCGTCCTAAGAATGAAGAAGTTCAGCAGATAGATGAAATATCTGCAGACCTAGCACTTAAAGCTTCTAAGAAGGCAGAAGTAGAAAGAGGTAAGGCAGCAGTAGCAGGAGACAAAGAAAGAGCAGTGGAGAAGATGAAGCAATCATCTAGACTATATGCTAAACAAGCTAAGAAACGTAGAATGGAGGCAAAGTAATGCTATCTTTCAAATCATTTAATCAACTATGGGAAGAATGGGAGTCTCTAGACGAAAACTATCGTGCAATGAGAAATCCTGAGAAGTATAAACCAGATGATGAATCTGATAAACCATACAGAGAAAGATCAAGAGCAGCAAGAATGAAAGATCCTAAGAGAGGAATCAACTCTCCTGCATTCAAGGAGTTTATGCGTAAACAGGGGATGTAATGTTATCATTCAAAGCATATCTAGCAGAAAAAAAATCTAAGGTTCTTATCAATCCTAAAAAGGATGAACTCAAAGAGGTTCTTAAGAAGAATCATGGTGAAGACTGTGACTGTATGAAGTGTGAACAGAAACGTCGTAAAGATGATGTGAATGATGGTCCTGATGTACAAAATGAGGCAGCACCACTCGCTGCTATTGCTAAAGTAGCAGCAAAAGCAGCTATGGGTGGTGTTAAAGCAGCTGCTAAAGGTAGTAAAGTAGCAGCAAAGGCAAGTAAGGCAGCAGCAAAAGTAGGTAAGGCAACTAAAGGAGTAAGAAAAACTTATAATACAGCTAAAAAAGTAGCAAACGTTGCTTCTGGTGTTAGTAGTGCAATGAGTTCTGCTAATAGTGATAACAATAGTTCATCAACAACTCTTGAAGCAAAAGAATACACAGGACCTGATAAGAAAGACAGAGCACTTATCAAGAAAATGGATAACCCTAGTTATGCTAAGAAGTTAGCAGACTATGAAAAGAACATGGATCCTAAGAAACGTCAGGCACTTAAGGATAAAGCAACTAAGGGTATGAAGTTTACTCATGAAGAAAGAGATGCTGCACTTGATGCTGTAAGAGCAAAATATAAAGGTCAGATCATGAAGAGAGGTCAACCTAAGAAAGTCAAGGGTCAGAAATCTACTGCAGGTACTGGTAAGTATTTAAAAAGAGCAAAAGAGAAAGCACAAACTGCTGCTGATGCTAAGAAACGTGGGTTCAAAGATGTACAATCTTATGTAGATACGATGGCAAGATATGGAGGAAAGGATAATTATGATAAAGGTAAGGGGTTAGGAACTTGAGTTTTTTAGCACCTAAGAAAACATCATATGATTGGTGGTTTGACGAGTCTGTACCTAAAGCAAAGTATGGATCATTACAATGTTGGATATATGATGAGCACGCAGCAAAATGGGCATCTGATGTTGATATCTCTATACACTCTATGATGTATGAGATGGCAGCTGCGAACACTATACTACTAGGAGGATGCAGTGATGGAATGTGGGGAAGGTAAATACTACTGCAACACAGATCAGAAATGCAAACCAATTCCAAAAGGTTATAAGGTCATGCACACAGGAGAACTGGTAAAGGAAGGCAGCTTACATAAGTGGTTTTCTAAATCTAAATCAAAAGACGGTAAGAAAGGGTGGGTCAATGTAGTCACAGGTGGTACTTGTGCTAGTGACAAACCTGGTGAAGGAACTCCTAAGTGTGTATCTTCTGCAAAGAGAGCATCTATGACTAAGGCAGAAAGATTGTCTGCACAAAGACGTAAGAAAAAAGCAGATCCTAATCAACAATCTAAGTCTGGTGCTGCTAAACCAACCTATGTTAGAACTGACAAACCTAAAAAGAAAATGAAAGAAGCTACAATATGGTGGTCACAAAAAGCATTAGATCAGTTAGATGCACTGAAAATGGATGAAGCAAAGGTAGATCAGGGTAAAGATGATGCTGCTAAAAAGAATGAAAGAAATCAAAGAACATTTGGTAATAGAAGAGGTTCTAAAGGTAGTATGGCAACTCATGATGACACAGAAGCAAGAAGATANAATACTGCAAAAGGTAGAGGTGTAAAGATGAAAGGAAAGAAAGATAAAACACCAGTAAATTACCACAAGAAAGATAGTCAGAAACGTGTTGATGCTCTTCTTAAGAGTATGAAAGAAGGAGTCAAGAGAGATGAGTATGGAGATATAGTAGGAGGACCTAAGATCTCTAAGAAACAAAAAGCAAAAAATCTTTCAAAGAATGAACCTGACAATAAGATTGTAAGGAGTGAATCTGCTGCGTGGACACGTAAGGCAGGTAAAAATAAAGAGGGTGGTCTGAATGAAAAGGGCAGGAAGTCTTACGAACGTGAGAATCCTGGTTCAGACCTAAAAGCTCCCAGTAAAAAAGTAGGTAATCCTCGTAGGAAATCGTTCTGTGCCAGAATGANAGGTATGAAGAAGAAACTTACAAGTGCAAAGACTGCAAGAGATCCAGACAGTCGCATCAATAAGTCTCTTCGGGCATGGAATTGTTCTTATGAGTGGCCAAAGGACAAAGAAATGATTGAAACAACAAGTTTAAAAAACGAAATCATAGCGAAAGCTCAAGAGAAACACAAGGAAGCAAAGCAGAAAAAATATAAACAGATCATGGATGCAGGTAAGGCTGCTAAGAAGANAGTAGGTAANGATCCCAGAGGTGTNAGAGCACTATCAAAAGGTAAGTGGGGATACGTTAAGAACAATCAGTTCACACCCGACTAAAGTAGCCTATATAGGGTAGAATTATACGTTAGATCATGTTATCTTTTCTTCTACCATTCGCATCTAAAATTGTATCTGATGCTGTATCTAAAATCCCTGATGACTCAGAATTGGGTGAGGGTCTAATCAAATTGTGTATTGTTATCCTAGAAAAAGCAGTTAAATTAACTAAGACTGACATGGATGATAAACTTTTAGAAACTGTAAAATCTGCTATAGAAACTCGATAGAAATCGAGGTCGTAGAGGCACGTTTTTTTATAAATAATTTGAGATAGAACGACTAATTAGGAGTATAACTATGGCACTTTGGGGTGTTACAGACGCAGACGAATCTAAGCCTAAGTGGGCTGTGCGTGGTTCTGTTTGTGATCCACAAAATATATTTGCAACCTCAGAGGGTTGGGTATTGAGACATTATAAAAATGCAGCTAAGACAGCATATTGGGATGAGGTTCTTGTCTCTGTTGATGGTCTTGTAGGTGCAGGTGGTCGTGGTACTAATACTCTTGGTGGTGCTGACATTACTGCAGTATTCTTTGAGGAGACTGGATATGCAGGTGGTGCAACTGGAACTGTTGTCGTTATATACAACGAACAGGTTAACGTCACAAACGGTGCAACTCTAGTCGTTAGAAATACAACTGACTCTGCTAATATCACTGCTACTGCTGCAGCACAAACTTCAACAAACCGTGTTGAGTTTACATTTACTGCTGCTGCAACTGGTAAAGCACATGCTATCCAAGCACAAACAATCTCTGGAACTATCGTTGACTCAACAGGTGGTGCAACATCTGATAAGGCATTCGCAACTGGAGACGTAGTTGGTGCAGGTGGATCTGGCTCTACTGCAACATTTACTGCAAGTTAACTAACTAAATGATTTTTGACGAACTGAATGAGGAAACCTACATTCTGTTCGCCATCAAACATTATGAAAATCCTCATTGTGTAACAAGAGAGGACTTTGATGAGGATATGAAACGTTTCAAATACTTGAAGCGACTTCTTAAACGTTATGTTAGAGGTGGTGCGTTAAGAACTCACCTGATTATAAATCATCTGATCATACTTTATAATGTTTTTGGCGAGGCAGCAACTCCCCTTCTATTCTTCCGATTAGAAAGGGAGTATTGGTCTATACTCAAAACTATATTAATCTATTTGAATAAATATCCTGTAGGGATGCTTCCCGACCTTGATATTGATAATGATATCCAAAAGGAGATAGATAACCTATGAACGAAGAGATGCAAACAACTGGATATACTGGTGCAGACGCAGCAACAGGTCCTACTGCAGGTTATGATCCTGTTCAACGTTTTCGTGGTAAGGTTAAGAAGAAAGACGCTAAGAAATTAGTCATGCCTGGTAATAAATTAAAGGAAAATATGGAGATGAAGAGTAGATTATTTCAATACAAGGTGAAGATACCTAATGTTGGTGAGACTATTCTATTTGCTAACTCACCTGCTGAACTTAAGATGAAACTACGCATGAGTATCATGCCAAATCTTAGGTCTGGTATCGAGATAGAGAGAATCCTACCTGGAAATGCTGCAAAGTATTTCATGGATAGAAGAATGAAAGCTATGAAGAATATACAATACGAAAGTTCAGAAGATCAGATGAAACAGCAGATGGCAAACTCAAAGATTGCTATCGAAAAGAAAAAAATAATGCTAAAGAAACAACAATTACAAAAACAATTACAATTAAAGACACAACAACTTAAAAAACAAGTAAGAGCAGGGACGGAACAAGACGAGACAAGGTAATGTCTGACATAAATTCAGCAATAATAGAAAGACTCGAACGAGTCGTTGACACTCTACAGGAAAACTCTGTTAAGATGGGTCAACTTCTTGCTGTACACAATGAGAAGTTAGATAAACAGGATAAGATAGACGAAGTATTATTTGAAAAGATAGATAGACTCTCTGCTGATGTTAATAGAGAGACGAACGCAATAAAGAAAGGATGTGAAAGAGATATAAGAAAGGTAGATGATAGATTAAGAACAATAGAGAAAAAAATGTGGTCTATAGCAGGTGGATTGGTAGTAATATCATTCATATTATCCGTACCAGGTCTACAAGTTATGAGAAACTTGACAAATGACAAAGAAGTTAGTACAATAAGTGGGTTAGAAATCCAAAATATTGAACGAGTTCGTTGATGCACATTATGTCACTTTACTTTCTGGTAGACTAGACAAGTTTACAAGGAAGAAAGCAGACCTATATAACTTTCGTTGCCCTTACTGTGGAGATTCACAGAAACATAAGAACAAGGCACGAGGGTATTTTTTTAGGCTTAAGCAAGACATGGTGTTTAAGTGCCACAACTGTGGTGTAGGTAGGACTCTACCTAATTTTCTAAAGGATCATGCTCCTGATCTTCATGATGAATATATCATGGAGAGATATAAGAGTGGTACTACAGGTAAAGGATCTTATGTTCCTAAACCAAAATTTAAGAAACCTGTATTTAAAAAACAGGGAGATCTGAAAAGTATTGCTGATCTAAATAAAGAGCACCCTGCAGTAAAATATATAAATGCCAGACAAATTCCTAGAGAATATCATAAAGAAATCTTCTTCACAGAAAGATTCTATAATTGGGTTAAGCAACAGAAACCATCGAGCACAGAAGTCTATGGTGATCAATGCAGAATCATCATACCGTTCATTAAAAGAGATGAAGGACAAGATAGATGGTTTGGTTTCCAAGGCAGAAGTCTCGATGCAAGAGACAAACTCAGATATATCACAATAATGTTGGATGAAAACGAACCCAAAATATATGGTCTAAACAGAATCAATGAAACAAAACCAGTCTATATTGTCGAAGGACCTTTCGACTCGCTCTTCTTGGATAATTCCGTTGCGATGGCTGGGAGCGATATTGATCCTCGGACGTATAATTGGAGCGATTATATTTGGGTTTATGATAACGAACCTCGTAACAGAGAAATCGTCAACCGAATCTCCAAGTCAATTGACAGAGGAGATAAAGTAGTAATATGGCCACATAATTTACAACAAAAAGATATCAATGATATGTTCCTTAGTGGACATAATGTAAAGTCTATGGTAGAATCAAATATCTATCAGGGCATAGAAGCAAAAATTAAACTTAATAGTTGGAAAAAAGTATGACTCCACAGGAGATAAATGTAATCAAGAGAGATGGTACAAAAACACCTCTTGACTTAAATAGAGTTCATCATATAGTTGAACACGCTTGCAGAGGTCTTGCAGGTGTCTCTGAATCTCAAGTTGAGATCAGTAGTGGACTTCAATTCTTTGATGGTATCAAGACATCAGACATACAAGAGATACTTGTTAGGTCTGCTAATGATTTAATTAGTTTAGAAGCACCAAACTATCAGTATGTTGCTGCTAGATTACTTCTATTCAGTTTGAGAAAGGCAGTATATGGTGGTCATCCAGATCATCCAACACCCTTTGTTGAACACATACAATCATGTATAGATAGACACTTATATGATGGAGATATTCTTAAGAAATATACTGTTGAAGAGATAACCGAACTAGGTAAGTACATTGATCACGACAGAGACTATCTTTTTACCTATGCAGGTATAAGACAGGTTGTGGATAAATACCTAGTGCAGGATCGTAGCACAGGAGAAGTGTTCGAGACTCCTCAGTTCATGTACATGATGATCGCTGCAACCCTTTTCCAAGACGATGATAAGTTTTACAGATTAAAATATGTCAAAAAATACTACGACGCAATCAGCAAACACAAAATCAACATTCCCACACCTATCATGGGAGGGGTTAGAACTCCACTTAGACAATTTGCAAGCTGTGTTCTTGTTGATGTTGATGACACCCTCGATAGCATCTTTAGTTCTGACATGGCTATTGGTAAATACGTTGCACAAAGGGCGGGTATCGGCATCAACGCAGGTCGCATCCGTGGCATCAACAGTAAAATCAGGGGTGGCGAAGTACAGCACACAGGTGTTGTACCGTTCCTCAAGAAGTTTGAGGCAACTGTCAGATGTTGTACTCAAAATGGCATTAGAGGGGGATCAGCGACTGTCCACTTTCCGATCTGGCACCAAGAAATCGAAGACATAATTGTACTTAAGAACAACAAAGGTACAGAAGATAATCGTGTAAGAAAACTAGACTATAGTGTACAGATCAGTGGTCTCTTTTATCAGAGATTTATTGAGGATAGTACTATAACTTTATTCTCACCACATAATGTTCCAGATTTATATGATGCTTTTGGTACTGATGCATTTGATGAACTATATGTCAAGTATGAGAATGATAATTCTATTCCAAAGAAAGTTGTTAGAGCACAAGAACTTGTCTTAGATCTATTAAAAGAGAGAGCAGAGACAGGTCGTCTATACATCATGAACATTGACCATTGTAATAGTCACAGTTCATTCAAAGACAAGGTAAGCATGTCTAACCTATGTCAGGAAATTACTCTACCTACTACACCATTACAACATATAGATGGCAGTGGTGAGATTGCTTTGTGTATTCTATCTGCTATCAATGTAGGTAAGTTAACAAAGTTAGATGAACTAGATGAGTTATGTGAATTAGCGGTCAGAGGATTAGATGCATTGATTGACTATCAGCAGTATCCTGTGACAGCAGCAGAGCAATCTACAAAGAACAGAAGATCACTTGGTATAGGATACATTGGTTTAGCACACTATCTTGCAAAGAATGGTGCTAAGTATGATTCTCAAAAAGCATTTGATCTAGTTCATAAGTTGACAGAGAGATTCCAATTTGCATTGTTATCTGCATCTAATCAACTTGCTATGGAGAAAGGACCTTGCGGTTATTTCGGTAAGACAAAGTATGCTGATGGAATACTTCCAATAGATACATATAAGAGCGATGTAGATGAAATCATACCAAATGACCTTTCATGTGATTGGGAGTTTCTACGAGGACGAATTCTTGAGTACGGACTCAGGCACAGCACGTTGTCCGCACAGATGCCTTCGGAGAGCAGTTCCATTGTGTCAAATGCAACCAATGGAATCGAGCCACCTAGAGACTAC
>FUFK010038725.1_pt1 | contig 10522 bp, 15 predicted proteins | sample 1021851 | NCBI WGS metagenome assembly FUFK01 (sample SAMEA51879418, study PRJEB19060) | metagenome
AGATGTTGTAAAAATTGAGTTTGATGTAGATGTTGGTTCTACTGTTGAGGCAGTATTACCATCATTATCAATTACTTTGTAAACAGCAAAAGAGCTGTTCATAACTACAAATGTTGAATCGAATAAATTTGTTGCACCACTATTTGCTGGATTAGAAGAACTTATATTGTGTTCGTATTTGTCATAAGTTGTTCCTGTTGTCCAGTTTCTTCTTGGTATAACGTGTGATACGTCTGAAGAAGAAATNATNTTTGCACCGATCATATCNTCANAGTTATAGAACTCTGAAGCGACATCATCATTTGGTGTTGGTGGGGAAGCGTCTGTTCCCTCATTGATAGAATTACCTTGAACATCAGCGTCTGTTGCCCAAGAGTGTGATCTACCTATGAATAAGTAATACGTTGTTGCCGCTGCTTCTGAAAAAGACTCAACGAACTGTTCCGCATTGTTTATTCTAAATTTGTTTGTAATTATTGCTGCCATTGTTTTTTCCCATTATCTCTATGTTTCTTTCTATTATTTATAAGACTTTTCTAAGCCGATTTAGTGACCTCAGTAGGAAACGCTAAATTAGTTTTGTGATTAGGATTTGTAGTCGTGCCCGTAAAATCAGATATTCTTAGTGTCGTTCCATCTACATTTTCCTCTAGTAAAAACTCATCTACTCCATCGTCTGTATCTGAACCTGTGGTCTCATTTAATAAGTTTGATCCGTCTTCTTGTATNATCTTATCTGTNCCTGTATTTGTACTACCAAATCTTAGATTAGTAAAAGAGTTAACCCTAGCACTAAAAGAGTCTGATTGTGGGTGTTGTAATACACCATGTTCATTTTCTAGTATTAACTCACCTGCACCAGTGCCACCCTCTAGTGTGATTGCGTTGTTTGCCGAAAAGGCAGAGAACATAAAATTATTCAAACTTTTTATTCTAGGTCCTGCATATGCAAAACCTGCTTTTACGTTGTAACCTCTTACCTTGTAATCTGTATTTGTGTAAAAGTTTGTTCTACTTCTTTTCTCAGTTTCTATCTTAGTCTCAGGATATAGGTTAACCTCTTTTGTTGTATTAGAACTTGTATCTCTATAATCATTTTGTGGTTCGACTGCCACACCTGCTCTTGCAACAGCAGATGATACTAGAGTCTTGCCATCTAACTGAACACTATTACTCATGAACTTCAGACCAACTCCTGTTCTTCTACCAAAGATAGTAGAGAACAATGTATTTAATCTCATGTAGATTGGACTATCAGATGTACCAGAGAATAATCCAGCAGCCAATGTAGCACCTACTGGTCGTTTAACTTGTGCGTCTATTCTTGAAGCAATGTTTACCTCTCCAGTCACATAGAAACCAGATGGGTGAACTGCTCTCTTGATTGCGTCTCTCCATTTGTTAATTGATTCTGAAACTTTTATGACATATGAAAAATCTTGATAGTACAAACTATCTTGAATCTTTTTAGAGTTTTCAGATATATGTCCATCTTGATTTATAAAAGAACCTGATGTTGTAACCTTAGCACCTATCGCTGCAGTAGCAGTCAATGTATCTGCTTTTACAACAACAGCAGTTTGACTACCAGATGTTGTAATTGTATCACCAACTTCTAATTCGCTTTGTGTTGCTGTGTATTTTAGAAGTGGTGCGTCAAAAGAAACTATTGTACCTGTCGCACCAGATACATTTGATGTAAATGTTTCATCAGCAGATATTGTACCTGACACTGTTTTAAGAACAGCATATTTAGGAAATGCAAGTGTGGGTGCTGATGTAAAATTAATACCATGTTCGATAATACTTAATGATGTTGCTCTACCAATTTCAGCACCAAAAGGTATTACAGTTCCACCAGTCACATTTAAAACAGAGAAAGAGGATTCATTAACAAGTCTACCACCTGTTTCTAATTCTATTCTGCTAAAGTCACTAGTTTCAGGATTTAAAAAATTAGTAAAATGATCTGTATCCGTTTCACTTAATATTCTTTTACCAGATTCAAGAATAATTTGATCGTTGTTAAATCTTTCATGTTGAGGAAATAGTGATTCTCTTTTTTGTGCTGTTGCAGTTTCTAAACCTATAAATCTGATACCATCAATTGTTGCAGTAGGTAATGATGTGTATCCACCACCACTTGCGATCATTCTTATATCTGTTATGTCACCAGTGCCTGTTGCATTTTGTTGAACAATCTTATTACCAATTGTTCCTTCTCTGGCACTTTCTTCCTCTAATACAATATGATCTGTTGCTTCTATGTTATATGGTTTGTCTGGCTCACTATCTTGATTTACAATATAGATACTGTTTGAGCCGCTTGACGCTTCTGATAATATACCACCAGTTTCATTTTCTAATGCAACTCTAATTCTTAAATTGTCAACTGGTGTTGCAGAATCTAAAAACTTACCACCACGATTATTATCTACAGCATCCTCTAATAATAGATCACCAGAACCAGAACCTGATATCGTACCTGATTCTAACTCAACGTGAATATCTGTGCTACCTGATTCAGGTGCGATACCTCCACCAACAACAGCAATTTTTGCCTCAGCAGTTCCCGAACTAAATGTTAATGTATCACCTTCTTGAAAATTCTGTCCAGCAGCATTTACAATAACCTCATCAACACCTCCCTCAGATAAATCCTGTACTTGTATTCTAGCACCAGAACCTGCACCACCTGATATTGTCGCTTCATCACCTACCGTTAATGTGCTACCATCATTTGTGATTGTGGTTGTTGATACTGCTTGAGATACCGTCACACCAATTATGGTATCTTCATCAATATTACTTGTGCCAGTGACAGTTGCACCATTTACAAAAGTACCACTAACTGTTTCATTATTAATCACTATCTCAATTATCTCTGTGCTACCCTCTTGAAACTTTAATACGTTTTCTACGATTGCGGTTGCTTCATTTACCGTTGTTGAGGAAGGATCGTTTGCTTGAGTTATAACTTGACCTGTTAAAAAGATAGGATCATTAACAGATTGTAATGCTGTTTGTGTACAACGTATAAATGTTCTTACATCCCAAGAACCATCTGATACTCTTAACATATCATCAGCAGGTGTGTATACCTCTGATGGTTCATTAAATAATATTCTAAAAAATGCTTGGTGTGCTTTTGCTGTACCTTTTGCTCTGTAAAGTGATTTAATATTCTTAATTAATTTTCTTGTGCTAAGAGAATCATCGGTGTCTTGTGGTATAGAGTTAAGAAACTCCTCTTTCATTTGTGATAAGAAATCACTTATGGTATGATCTGGATCAGTGTAGTTTAAAAGTTGTTGAATATTCTCGACAGGATTAGCACGATATTTTTTTACTATAGCAGTGGCACCAGAAACAGAACCTGTGACAGTCTCACCTGTTATAAAACCATTGTGAGCAGAAATAAATAATCTTGAATTAGAAACTAAATCCTCTGCTAACACTGTTGACGTTGCACCAGATGTTGAACCTGTAATTGTCTCACCTTTTCTAAATGAACCAGCAAATGTATTTTGTTCATCAACAACTTTATCACCTGCGTCTAAACCAAAAGCATCCGTTCTATCTAATAAAACAAAACTATCAGTTGTTGTCTCAGTCTCTAAAAGTATATGATCTATTGATGTAAATGTTTGTAAAGTTATCTCAGCAGATTCTAAAAATAAAAAGTAAGAGGTTAAAAATTCTGTAAATTTAGGATGATCTGTTAATACAAACTCAGGAACTTGTTGTTTAATGAGTGTTGATATTTTTTTCTTATGTGTCTTTTTTCTATCTGACATTACTTACCACTTAATAACTGCTGGTAGTAGTGTATCCTGTACCTGCTTGTGAACTACCGCTTTCTATTTCATCCACTGATCCTGTGAAAGATGAATTACTTGTATCAATCTCTAAAGTTTGATTTCTTACAGGCACAACATCATTTGAATCAGGTGTCACGGATATTCTTATTCTTGTACTAGCAGCACCATCAACATTTGAAATACTTGTAATATTAGCAGACGTTAAAACTATCTCGCCTGTTGAGTAATTGATTGTACCAAAAGACTCACTTGTATATATTCTAGTTGTACCACTTAAATAATAAACTCTAATATTACCTGCACCATCATCATCTAAAAAATGTTCGTTAGTTGAACTATCATTATTGATTTTAAATCCTGTTGAAGAAACAACACCACCTGCTGTTTTATTATGTTCACTATGTGGATTATAAAATGCATTGTTAAAAGATAAAGTATATTTAAGTGCTGAGTTTAAAGTTGGTGTAATAAATTTATACATCTTAACTTTTGTAATATTTGATAATATAGATGAATCAGCGTCATCTATTGTTTTTAATACCTCTGAATATCTAAACATGCCTGTAAAATCCTCAAGTGAATCTGAACTGTATCCTATCACAGCATTTAATACGTCTGTTTGAAGTGTCGATACGTCTTTAGTTGTTAAACTAGAATCGTATTTAAAAGTTGTTTCTAAAGTTATAAAAGTTGTCTCAGGATCAATAATTACAGGTGTTACCGAAGCAACAGCAAATGATTTTAAACTTTTAACTAAATCAGTTTTAGTCAACTCTGTTAAATTAGAACCAGATTTTGCTCTGATAGAAATATAAACTTTACCATAATCAGGTACAGCAGCGTCTTCACCACCGTAAACTTGAACTGACTGAGCATTTGCATATAAACTTTTTACAAGAACTTTATAATCGTCTGCCGTGACCGCTCTATCTTGTGTTGAATAATCTCTTGGTGCGTTGTATTTAATTGATTTCATTGTTTCAGGACTATCACCACCTGCAGCATTATTAACTGTTGTGACTGTGACATTTGAAAAACCACCAACTGTTCCAGATAATGTAAATGATCTAGCGTCGTTAGGTGCGTCCCTATTACAAGTTATGTAATCTAATATAACTATATTACCATCAGCAACTGCTTGTCCTAAAACACCATCACCAAAGTAAACCTCAAATCTACCATTTTCAACCTCTTGTAAAAAATAAACTTTTGATGTTGAATCTAGTGTTGTTATACCTTGTGCTAACGTGTATGTGTTAGTTGTTGTATCAGTTGAAGACTCTTGAATCTTAACCGTAAGTGTTGTTGTATCGACATCATCATTTGGTATAATAAATCTTTGCTCAGTATCAGATGTGTTTACAGTATATTTAAAATTTAAAAGTGTTCCTTCGAAAACATCTAAACTAGAAAATTTATAAACACCGTCAACTGGTGAGATACTTACATCAGCATTGTTTACAAAATTATATGCTGTGCCATCAACCGTACTTGTAAATTTTGTTCCTCGAGACATTGTGATTGAAGAACCTGATCCATTATTAACAAGAACATCAATAGTTGCTTTCGAAGATGTGGCACTTCTAGGAGTGTATCCGACTTGTTTTGCTAAAGATACAACACTTGACCTTTGACTAGCACTATCAAGATACATTTCATTTGCTAACATATTAGCATTAAAACCTAAATAGTGTGTGTTGTAGGCAAGGACATCTAATAATATATTCATACCAGAACCCTCGAAGTCGTAATCTCTAAATTCATCTTGTTGAGATAAAAAAGTTTTTAGATTTTCTTTTATACCTGTAAAATCTAATTCTGATATGTCTAGTTTTGTTGTCATATTATCTTAGTCTTTCTAAAAATGCTTCTACTGCTACTGGTTCTGGAAAGTTAACCACATAAAAAGATATAGACACCTCGTATCCATTTCTTTCAGCGTCTGAATTTGTTTGTACATTTACCAATCTTGCTCTTGGTTCGTAATTGTTAATTAATAGGTTTATTTCTTTACTAATTGCGTGGTTCATTTGAGGTGAGTATAACTCAAATAACATTGCTCTTAGATTAGATCCTAATGATGGTCGAAAGGGTCTCTCATAATAATTTGTATTGATTAGATTTCTAACACTTCTCTTTACTGCGTCCACATCCTCTATCTTTTGAATATCTTTTGTGGCAGTATTTTGAAGAAAGTCTAGATTTAAGTCGCTAAAAACTCTAGCACTTCTTTTGCTTTTGTTTGTTAGTGTTCCTGAATCATAACTTGCCATATTTCTCTCCTAATACTATTTATATCACCCACCTGCAAAGACATTACTTGATCCTGCAGCCACAGATGTGCAACCTGATATACTATCACCAACTCTACCACAGCCTTTGCCATTCACTTTTACAGTTGATGATCCTGAAGCGATACCAGCTGCATGAGCAGGGCAAGGTGGTACGTTTGGTGGTAGAAGATGAGTAGTATTATTATCACCTTCTCTTGAAACACCTATACCATTTACAAATACGTTTGACGATCCTTGTGCTCTGACCATACCACTACAATGAGTGACATCAGCATCGCCGATTCTAGTAACCGCTGGCATTATCTTTGTTCCCTCGCAAATACTTCCTTAAACTTTTTAGGAAAAGTGTTAATGTAGTCATGATCTTCCTGAGTGTGTGGTTCAGGTGGCTCTTTAGGCACAAATTTAATTAAATGGTCAAACTTTTCAGGAATATCGTTTGCATTTGTATATTCAAAAAGTTTTTTACCTATTTTAACAGTAAACTCACCTTCCATTTTTTTTTCTTTTTCTTTTCCTTAGATAATATGTTTTGCCTTTTATCTTATAAACTCTTTTTGGTCTAAACTCAGGTTCATATGGTTTACAAACCCAATCAATTATCTTTTTTAAATAATTCATTGGAGTATCCTCCTATATTACTTCTTTTTATTTTTCTTTTTTCTTAATGGTGGTTTAGTTGCCTTAAATTCGTTGTAAGCACCTTTTGTTCTCACCATACCATCTGGTGTAGGCACTTTTCCTTCATCAATCAGTCTTTGTCTGTTTTTTAAATGTTGTGCTTGTACATCTTCCTTAGCACCACCATTGTAAGCAACAGCATGTCCTTCTTCCATCAACACTTCGGTAACAATTTGACCAGTGATTGTTTTAAAATCACCTAAAATACGACCAAACTTACCTTTCATGTTCTCTCCCATCTTAGAAACCTGGGACATTAGAATTGCTTCAGAGCTTAACAAAGAAGTTAGTCTTTGTTTTGCTGCTTCACCAAAAACTTTTTCGATTCTGTCGGATGTTCTAGACTCAGGAGTGTCAATTCCCATAACTCTCACTCTTTCATTTCGTAACCAGACACCAAAACCCAAATCTATATCGACATCAACGGTATCGCCGTCAACCACCTTCAAAATATTTACCTTATACTCGTGCATATTGGTTTTCCTTTACATTTTTACAATAACTATTTATACCTGCTTGACGAAACCGTCTAAAAATGTTATAATAGTTGTTATGAGTAGTGATGGAGACGGATCTACTCTGGACGCACGGTCTGGTTGGCGCCGCCAGACCGCTAAATCCTAAAAAAATGAGAACAAAACAAGAACATCGCTATTTTTTCCTGTTTCCTGCCCGATTTTTCTTGACAATCCTCGTTTTTTAGTGTATTATTAACGTATATTATGAAAAAAAGTGATAAAAACTACAAATACAGAGATATCCTAACTGCGACAGATTGCGCTATTGTAGAAAGTGAGAATTTGTTGTATAGTAATAGTATGAAAACACAAAAAAATAAAACTTTTAATGTATGCTATCTTAGAGAATACATTGATCCTGAAAATGAGTGTCAAACCTTTGACGCTTACGAGACAATTTACAGAAATGTACCTGAAAAATACAGATCAAAATTTGATACTAAAGAAATGAAGATGAAAATCTTAAAATTTTGTGACTGGAATTACAAAGATATGGCAACTAACCATACTAATCAATCTAGAATTGAACTTATTGACCAAGATCAATACTACACTTCTTACTATGACGTGTTTGGTGAGACTTGTGACAATGAGAAAGACAAAAAAAGAATGTTTAACGACTACGGTCAATGTTGGGATAGACAATCTTTGAGAAAAGATTTCAATCACGCTTTAACTAAGTCGAAAGTTTTACATTATAACAACAAGGCAATTAACTAAAGGAGAAACATTATGGCTAAAGTGAAAAACTACTACATGAACGAGGCAGAAAAATCTGCTGACGTTATAATCAATGATTATGTTAAAGGTAACATTGATTTTAATACTGCTAAATCAAAAGTGTTAAAAGTTGATAACGTAAATTTAATTGACATTGATGAAAACAATGTTGATGACGCTTTATTTTATGCAAAAGAAGACTATTGGAAAAAGGCAAACGCTGCTGGGAGATCACAATAATGAAAAAATTTTTAGAATATATGACTATCGGTAATGCTACAGTAGGTACATTATGCATGGTTGGTGCTGTCGGATCAATAGAAACTGACAAATGGTTACAAGGTGGTTCAATGGCGTTATTAGGAATTGCAAGTTATGTNCTTGCTTTATATTCACAAGAACTTTACAAGGAGGCTAAATGAATAATTTTAAAAAATTAGTTTTGAAGGCTGCTAAATCAAGTGGTGCTAAGAAGGTAGAAATAATACATGGTTCTTTGTTTGTCACTTTTACACCAGGTTTTGTAGATGTATTAGCAAATGAATTAAAAAATGTATTACAAAATCTTTCTAAACATATTACGGTTAAGATGTATGCTTTAAAAGATAATGAATATGCTTACGATTTTATATAAGGAGGAAATATGCAAATTAAATTAGGTGATGTAATTAGAGACGACAAAGGTAGAGAAGGTGCCATAGTAAATATAGGTATCGCTACAGATAAGTCAGATGTTGCTGGCGAACTAGGGGTCAATGCAAAAGAATATGATACCGACCTAAACTATATGGGTGCGATATCTTTTGGATCTAACTGGTGCTACTTTAGTCAGATAAAAGAAGTGATTAAAAAAAATGAGTATGTTGAAGATACAGATTGGATGAGATAATGCAAGAAGAAAAATTAATTACAGCGATATTAACACAAGCAGTTGAGGATGCTAAGTACACAGGTACATCAAAGAAAAAATTAAAACATAAGATAGAAGCACTTACCTGGATTGAGAATGATGATCCTCAATTTAAATATTATTGTAGGTTGCTCAACATAGAACCTAATTATATAAAAAGTAAACTTGATAGGAATCTTGACGCTAAGATTAGTAGTAAACAGAAGTCAATGGCAAAACTAATAATTGCTGCTATGGAAAAAAGAATGAATAATGAGCAAAGACGAGGATAAAAAATTAGAAGAAGCATTTAATGATGTCTTTAGGTACTCCTTAATTATGGGTCTAAAGTTTCCGTGGCAGATGATTGCGGCAACTTTAGTCACCATAGGTTTAAGAATATACAAGACGGTACTAGATGATGAAGGATACAAGGGCATGACAGATAATATAGCAGACAATTTTGAGGAGATACAACCATTCAAAGATGAAACACTACATTAACAAAGGAGAAAAATGAGCAACCCATATGATAAACAAGTAGGCGGCGATCATTATCAAACAATGAAGATACAACCTGCTGAATTTGTAAACAAGAACAAACTATTATTTGCCGAAGGCAATGCAATCAAATATATTTGTAGGCATGTCAACAAAGGTGGCAAACAAGACCTAGAAAAAGCAAAACATTATATTGATATGATAATCGAAAGAGATTATGGTGATGAGACATTTAAGAGTCAGACCTTTGAAGTAAATAAAGGCGAAGGTGAATCATATGATTATAATGGCATTAAAATATCTTACGAAGGAGTTGATAAGTGATAAATTTTGAGAATGGTTTAGTTGCTGTAAAAGATTTAAAAGCACACCCACTAAACGAAAAGTTATACCCATTTAAAGAACATAAAAAAACAATTGAACTTTTGTCAAAAAAATTATATGATGAATACAAAGCAACAGGTATACCTAATCATACACCATTAGATGTTTGTCCTGAAACAGGCACAGTTAATTCAGGTCACTTTAGATGGTATTCAAGTGAAGAAATGAAAGATGAAAAAGGTAATCCTGTAAAGGTGACACACCTTAAAGCAGTTCCTGGTAGAGTATTTAATCCTGATTATGTTGAATATGATGAAATGAAATTTTTAGAGAAGTTTAACAAAGATGGTAAACGTGATGAATATGAGATCACAACTCTAGTACATAATTATAATCAACAGAATAAAGCATTTGAAAAGAAATATGGTAGAGAGTTTAATAACAAAGAAAGAAATCAGTTTGCTACAGATAGTAGATTTGATAAAACAAAATTTAAAAATATAATCTTTCTAAATGCTAATCACCCAAGTATCTATAAACAATTTATAGATGGCAAGATTACTCTACCCAAAGCAATGAGATTATCTGGTAAAGTAAAACCAACAAAGAAATACAATCCAGATAGACACAATTTTTTTGATACATTAAACAAGTATCCTAAAATAGGATTAGTGATGACAACAAAAGGTAAACAACTAATCAACGAGTTTAGAAATCTAGGTGATGGTATTATATTTGATAATGATATGGGTTGGGAAACTAATCAGATCACAC
>FUFK010068283.1_pt1 | contig 10520 bp, 11 predicted proteins | sample 1021851 | NCBI WGS metagenome assembly FUFK01 (sample SAMEA51879418, study PRJEB19060) | metagenome
CCGACAGCATGAAACCCACTGAGACACGGGCGATCATCCACCCGAATTATCTACCTGACCTCAAGGGCATGAATCCCGCTCAGACTCGGGCCATCGTCCACCAGGAATTCTTGGTCAATCCCGACAGCATGAAACCTGTTCAGATGCGGGCCATCATCCACCCGAACTACTAATTCCTAAACTGAGGCTTCTCCAGTTGAGGCTGTCGAGCGTCAAATTGACGCTCGACAGCCTCGCTAAGTCTCACGGCGTTTTCTCAGGGCAACACGGGGACAGTCACGGATGAATCAACTACATCTGAAGGAAACGAAGTAATCCGAAATTAAACAACAGACAATGAGCACAAGTAGGCGTCGCTGAGATCTGCTTCTTCCTGCAAGAACAGTCGAGGGTTGGAGTCCATCAATACCCGCAAATGGAATTAGCAGCAGTCTGCGCCTCGTTTTCGGAGATGATCGCCTCTTTCCGCTACTGGCCTTTGGCTGCAGCGTGGGCGAAGCTGTTAGCTTGGGGAGCTATGGCGTTCGTGTGGGATTCCGAGCATCGCTCATTTCTTGATGAGCACGTTTGGGCGATTTTGGCGACTGGTCGTCGGGATGGGTCACCCCAGCAGTCGATGGTTGGATACGCCGTTGACGATGAGGGCTGTTTGCTTGTTTCGGTGAAGAGTTACACGGCGAAATGGAAAAACGCCTGTCGCCAACCGGTGGTTTCGCTCGCCGTTCCTGACGGGCGGTCACATCTGGTGATTTACGGCCAAGCCGAGACGATTTCGAATGAACCCCTGCGGTCAGTCTTGACGGCGCAGGTGTTCGCCGCACTCTCTGGGGCGCCAGCTCCAGAACCATCAACCATCGTTGAGATGCTCGACGATCAACAGCGAACCGTGCTCAGAGTTACGCCGGAGAAGGCAATCTTCCACACCTAGACCTCGGACAGAGCGCCGCCTGACCGGAATCACGGATCAATTCGCTTTCAGTTGATCGGTTCACCCCGAAAATACTGCTCATTTGATGTGAGGAAGACGATGACACAGCTCGATGGCAATCAACACGAAGCAGCCAACTCTGCAGAAAGAGAAGATGGAAGGCTTGAAATCGTCGCAACTGTGCTGCTCGGGCTCGGGGCGGTTCTCATTGCGTGGGGGACCTATCAGTCAGCCTGGTATGACGGCCAAAAAGGCACTGAGCTCACCAATTCGGTCCTCGCAACGACGCAATCAGTCGACGCCTTCCAAGTAGCTGATACAACCAGAGCGCTCGACCAGATTCTCTTTGTTGAAATGCTTGCCTCCGGCGTATGCAGCGACAGCGGGCAGCGCGCCGTGTGTGAACAGTTCACGAACACGCTCTCAAATGAGGGCCGGGAAGAAGTGGCGGCGTGGTTGTCCGGCGACGCGTCCTCAATCTTCAACGCAAAGCGGAGATACCAACGTGGCGGGGACGATCTGATAGCTGACGCTCAGCAGTACTTCGAAAACGCGCAGCAAGCGGATGACACCAGCAGTGACTACAGCCAAGCGGTGGCCTTCGTCTCGATTGCGCTCTTCTTCGCCGGCATCTCTCTAGTGATCTCGCGAACCAATGCGCGGAAGGGGCTACTTGTGTTGGCCACACTCTTTATTGTCGGCCCCCTTGCCTTCATGGCAACTCTGCCGATTGCGTAGGGGCAATCTAGGAATAGACGAATCGGTTGCCGCAGATCTTTGCGGGGTCTTCCGCGATGCTTGCTCTGTACCCGACGAGCACTGCTCAGATGCTTGTCAATCATCGATTAACCCGCCTTACGCTTCGCGTCGCGAAATACCGCTTTCAGATTTGCTCTTCAGAGCGGCTTCTGCTCCATTGCAGAAGAAAGCCCGAAAACACCTTGAGCCGAGTGGCATGTCGCAGAACGTGTCAACTCCCGCCGGTCAGCCTGCGAGAGTTAGCTTGAAAATTCGAAACTCGCGGTCGGTGAGGCTCGGGTAGTTGGACCAGCCACCGAAGTGCTCAATGGCAGCTTCCCATGCGGCCTGGCGGTCGGTGCCCGAAAGGAGCGTCGCCGTCGCTCTCGACCGTCGTCCTCTGATCAAGACTTCGCAATGCGGATTGACCAGGAGATTGGTTGTCCAGGCTGGGTGATGGTGTTGAGCAAAGTTCGATCCTATGAGAAACCATGAGCCGTCTTTGTTGAAGGACTCGAGTGGGGTTTCCCTGACGAGGCCCGTTCTGGCTCCTGTCGAAAAGAGCACGAGCGCTGCTCCAGGCACGAATTTGCCGGCGGTGACTCGACGGATGAATCGATGCAAGGCCGGCAGGATCTTCGGTCCGATGGCCCGGAACCACCGTGTCGCAACCATTTTCGCAATCGGTCCGTTTGGCCCCCCGCGTGGCAGTGATCTCGGCATGTCCTGAAGACTAAAGGTGCACGATGGGCAACGATTGCTGATCGTCGGCTTTTGTTCTCAGGCTCCGGCGCCACAACGCTGTGCGGAAGTTCGCCGCCTGGGAGCCTGCTGTTGGGGTTCGCTGGTCAATCGTTGAACACCCTTTTGTTCAAGGTGTTGGGTCATTCACGCACGTGTCCTCCGCTTTGAGGAGAACCAAGGGTGGTACCCGAACTGGTCGGCCTGCACGGGGGTTCGATGGGTTACGAACCAGTCCACTCCTGCGGTGACCGAGCGCAGGTATCGGCGCATCATTGGCCCGACGATCGCCCAACGGACAAAGCCCCGCAGTCCCGGGATGTCGACAACGACGCGAGGCCAGAGACTGATCGTCAGGTCGGTTATGTCGTCACTTCGCTGTTCCAGCCTCCAGGAAACTCGGGAGGTCGGTTCGTTTACTGCGCCAATTTCGAGGTCGTAGCCCACTCCGTCGATCCACGATGTGAAATGCCGAACGTATACCCATCCGCTTCGGTAGCGGATCTGGTCGATCGATGCTTCTCCCGGCCATTCGACAACAACGTTCCTTTCGCAAAAGGGATGAACTAGCTCGAGGTGGCCAGGAGTCGAGATGACATTCCAGACTTCGTCTTGCTGGGCGACGATCGAACGCACGACCGAAAGGCTCGGGGTAAGTCTCTGAGCAGAGGGACGGTTATCCATCGGTTTGCCTTTCATGTGCTGCGGAGGGCTTTCGAAAGCTCAACTTTGCTCGCCTTCACGCCATGAATGCTGGACGTCTGTCCCTATCCGCATGATCGACGAGTGAATCGGCAAGGTGTTCCATGGTGACCGCCCGGAGCTCCGCAGAACTGGGATCGGCATCGAGATTGTGCATCTCTTCCGGATCAACGGTGAGGTCGTAGAGCTCGCCACTGGATGAGCCGGCGTAGCGCGTGAGCCGAGTATCGCNNGTCACGATCGTGCGCATCCGCAGTGGNTGGCCGANNCCGGCAAGATCAAAGAGCTGATCCTCTTCGACGAGCACGTGATCGCGGACCTGTGCNGNGGGTTCTCGAAGAATTGGGGTGAGGTCATGCCCTTGCATCCCCCAGAAGGGCTCGACGCCGGCAAGTGCGCAAATGGTCTGGGCCAGATCGAGCGTCGACACGAGGCTGTGCGAGCGGCCTTGCGTAATCCCTGGTCCAGCAATGAACAGCGGCACCTCAAGGACTGCTCGGTAATGCATGGCTGTCTTCAGCATGAGGCCATGATCCCCGAACATGTCGCCATGGTCGCTCGTAAAAATCACGATGGTGTTGTCGCCGGCGCGTTCGACTGCAGCCAAGACTTCCCCGACCGCTTCGTCGATGAGTTCAACCGTCGCAATCTCTGCTGCGAGCGCCCGCTGGTATTGCTCGACCGTCGGAGCAAAGGCAGACAGGTGAAATCTTTGATGACCGCGTTTTTCTGTCAGCCGCTGTAGGTGGGGCATCGATGAGACGTGCGAGTCGTAAAAGCTCTTGGGAGGCTCAAGACTGCGGTGGTCGTAACGGTGGTAGCGGTCACCCGGAGGAGTGAACGGGTGATGAGGGTCCGGGAAGGACACCTGAATGAAATAGGGGCGAGGATCGTCAGCCTCGATGAAAGCAGCAGAGCGCTTCCCCACCCATGCTGAGTGGTAGAGGTCGGTGTTGACTGCCGGTTGACGAATTTCTGACCAGGTCTCATCGGTGACGAGCGCGTGCGCCTGTCCGCGAATTGCCAGGGGATCGACCCCCTGTTCGCGCAGCCAAAGCGCATAGTGCCCGCCGACGACGTCTCCGTGATCAATCGCAAGCTCGGCGTGTTCGAACCCGTACCAGCCCGGCACGATGTCGTGTTCGCCATCTGGGTCGTCGTAGCGAGTTTTCAGCTCCCACGAGTCCCAATCGGTCGGAGGCATCGAAACGGCGTCGTTGCGAAGTGTGCGGTCGACGACTGCTGCTGCGATCTCGGGATGGTCGCCCATGTTCTGCAAGTGGAGCTTGCCGACGAGGCCTGTGCGGTAGCCGGCATCGGCAAGGGACTGCATGAACGTGGTTGCGCGATCGTCGAGTGGAAGGCCGTTAAATCGGGTGCCGTGGACCGACGGCATTCGACCGGTCGCAAGGGTTGCACGGTTTGGCATACAGATCGGGTTCGCTACGACTGCGCGCTCGAAGACCATCGCCTTTTCGGCGAGTCGGTCCAGGTGGGGGGTGACGAAACGTTCATCGAGGCGGCCGAGGTGATCGCGCCGATGTTGATCGGTGACGATGAGCACGATGTTTGGTCGAGTCGAGTCAGGCTCGCCGCGCGTGGCTGGTTGGTGTTCGTTCACGTTCCCGGGGGGCCTTGCAGGCGTTGTTCGTGACGTTGTCCTACGTGCTTGCCGATATCCCATCCGAGTGGCGCAAGGTATTGGCTTGCCCAGTCGACCGATGCTTGGTCGGTGACGGTGGCGAGGGAATCGTTGTAGGTGTTCATGAAGCCGGCTATCGAAGCGGCGCTCAAGAGGGTGCGGACCTCTGCATCGGAAAAGTGTGATCGGAGCTCGGCGTGATGCTCGGGTGTCACGTGGCGCGGTGTGCTGCCAGCAGCGGCAGCGAAGGACAGCGCAGCGCGTTCGCGTGGGCTAAACATCGGCGAGTCAGCGAACTCCCAGAGTGCTTGGACTTTCGCTATCGGGACGCCGAAGTTCGCGAGGCCGTAGGCCCCATGAGCCGTGCAGTGCCGACAGCCCGCTGCCTGGCTTGCGATCGTGAAAACCATCAGATTCAGCTGGATACCCGGCTCTGCCGTGAAAACGGTCATTCGTAGCTCTTTGAGTCGGTCGTACATCTCGGGCCACGCGCCAAGGTCCCACTTTTGACGGTCCTGGTAGCCGTCTGAGTTGACATGATCGGATGTCATTCTGTGCTCTCCTCCTCGGGCAGGCGTTAGCGTGGGCCTCGGCAATTTCGTTCCGCATCGTGNGTGAGTGGGGCTTCGTGACGGCTGCCTAGATGCACACGTTGCGCAACTTTCCGAGGCCTTCGATCGACGTTTCAATGACATCGCCGGCGGTAAGAAACTTGCCGTTCGAGGCCCCAATACCCTCGGGCGTGCCGGTGAAGATGAGGTCGCCGACTTCGAGGGTGAGAATCTCTGAGAGGTACGAGATGAGGGTTGGAACGTCGAAAATGAGTTGGCCAGTGTTGCCGCTTTGGCGCCGCTCGCCGTTGATGTCGCAGGTGATGCGCAAGTTCGAGGGTTCGGCGATGAGATCGGTGGAGACGACTGCGGGGCCGCAGGGCCCGTACGTGTCTCGGCTCTTGCCGAGATCAAAGTGGGGTGGTTTTGCGGCGAATTGCAGGGCTCGGTCGGAGATGTCCTGACCGACCGTGAGCCCCATCACATGGTTCCAGGCGTTGCTCGGAGAAATGCTGCGTCCAGCAGTGCCGATCACAACAACGAGTTCGGCCTCATAGTCGGCAAAGTCGCTGTTGAGCTCGACGTTGTCGGTGGCTCCGGCCAGACACGATGGGAACTTTGTGAAGACGAGCGGGCTTTCGGGGAGATCCATGTCGGCTTCTCCGGCGTGCTCGGCGTAGTTCAGGCCGATGGCGAAGACGGATCGTGGGCGTGGGACTGGTGGTCCGAAAACTGCGCTGGCGACTGCACCTTCCGGGGGTCGGCTGTTGAGCTGGATGGTGTGCAGTTCAGCGTGACGGTGGACGGCTTCCATCGGGTCTCCCGAGAAGGACCCATTGGAGGCCGCCGCAAGGTCGTGCCAGTTCTCGCCATCGATGAGCACGGCTCTGCCGTCGAGATTCGCCAATCGGAAGGCCATCAAAAATCCTTGTTCCGGCCCGGAAGAAGCAGCGCAATGAGTGACTGTGCATGCCGCTCGGTCAGGTCGTAGTCGGTAGGTTTGATACCAAGAAGCTCGGCTTCTGGCCCATTGGCGTACAGCATCGAGGCAGCTCCGATCATGGAGTGGTAGAGCACGTCCGGATCGACCTCAGCAGCAATGCCCGAATTCCGAAGGTTCGTCCACGCCGCCAAGAGTTGGCGATGACGATGTGCAAGTTGCGTCTCGACGAACCAGGCCAGGCGTTCGCTTGGCGCGGCGCCCTCGTGCATCATGATTCGGCTGAGCTCGGGTCGACGGGCAGCAAAATGCACGAAACCGCGCACCATCGCTGCGAACTGATCGGCCTGTTCGTTTGACTCAAGCTGAGCGAGTTGTTCAGCGATCGCCTGGTCAAGTTCATCAAGGAGAAAGAGCAGAGCTGCTTTCCAGAGCTCGTTGGTGGAGCCAAAGTGGTAGTTGATTTGGCTCTGGTGAGCGCCCGCCTCTGCAGCGATACGACGGCCAGACGCCCCTGCGAAGCCTCTGCTGGCGAATTCACCAATGGCTGCCTCCAGGAGCGCTGCCCGTACGACTTCTGATCCACGGTTTTGGCGCGATCTGCCTGGAGCTGGGGCGAGCGCAAACTTAGCGTGGGAACGCACGAGGAAATACTTCCATCACTTGAACAAAGTTACAAGAGTTGATAACCACGGGGGAATGAGCGACACGATCCGTCCCCGCAAACTGGCCCACATCGTCCTGCGCACGGCTCGCTTCGAGGAGGTAGTGCAGTGGTGGTCGACGGTGCTCGGCGCTGAACCGCGGCACGAAAGCCCGTTTCTCACCTTTCTCACCTACGACGACGAGCACCATCGGCTGGCTGTGCTCAACAATCCCGGTCTCGCTGATAACGATCGCATGAGCGCTGGTCTCGAGCATGTCGCCTTTACCTACGACACGCTCGACGATCTGCTCGCGACGTACCTGCGTCTGAAGCATCTTGGGATCACTCCGGTGCTACCAATCCATCACGGCATGACGATGTCGCTCTACTACGCCGACCCAGATGGCACTCAGTGCGAACTCCAAGTTGACGTCATGGACGAGGCGACCGCCGCAGCCTTCATGGCAAGCGACGTATTCGCTGCCAATCCGCTCGGCGTGCCGATTGACCCCGACGACTTGGTTCTTCGGCGCAATGCTGGAGAGTCACTTGATGCGCTCACTGAGTACGTCCCGATCTGACAATGCCCGACGCCGATCTGGTCATCGTCGGTTGTGGGCCCGTGGGTGCCATGGCAGCGCTTCGTGCCCGTCAGCACGGCCTGTCAGTCATCGCCCTTGATCGTGAAAGCGAGGTCTACCCGTGGCCTCGCGCCGTCAGTATGGACGATGAGATCCAGCGACTCTTCGCCACTGCAGGCCTTCTCGATGGACTGCGATCCTGCAGTTCGCCTTTCGGTGGTGCGGAGTTTCTCGACCATCGAGGCCACCGCGCGATCGGCATCGAACTTCCTGTCGGCTTCGTTGGACCGAATGGCCATCCCCCGGTCATCGCGTTCGATCAGCCCGCCGTTGAACGAATGCTGCGTGAAGCTGCCATCGGTGCAGGGGCCGATTTGCGCTTCGGGGCTGACGTCGCCGCTCTCGATGGCACCAAGCTGACCCTTAGCGACGGTGCGACGATCACCGGTAGGTGGGTTTTGGGGTCGGACGGCGCTCGAAGCACCGTGCGTCGACAGCTTGGTATCGAGCTTGAGAACCAAGGCTTCGATGAGGACTGGGTAGTCGTCGACACGACACTGCTCGATCCAGACCTGTCACTTTCTTCACTCGTCACCCAGTACTGCGATCCCGATCGCATTGTCACGTATATCCCTGGTCACGGCACCCACCGACGATGGGAGTTCCAATTCCTCGAGGGCGAGACAAGGGCGGAGATGGCATCGCCGGAACGAATCGCCGAGCTACTCGGCCCTTGGGGCTCACCACATCAATTGCAGGTCGACCGCATCGCGGTCTATCGGTTCCATGCGGTGGTCGCTGAACGGTTTCGCGTCGGAGACGTGTTTTTGGCTGGAGACGCTGGTCATCAGATGCCGCCATTCAACGGACAAGGCATGTGTTCGGGCATGCGCGACGTAGAGAATCTGATCTGGAAGCTCGCCGCAGTCGCAGCCGGCCACGCCGATGAGCGGCTGCTTGACACCTACCACGACGAACGCCGTCGCCACGTGGCTGGACAAGTCGAACACGCCGTTGATGCTGGACGATTGATCAATGCGATCGCGGAAGGTGGTGCTGATTCATTTGAGGCTGGTTATGGAGGTGGTCGGGAGTTCCCCCACCTTGAAACTGGGCTGCGATGCGGCAACCACCGCCTCACCGGGCACCCGTTCCCACAACCCTTGCTTGAAGATGGCGGTTTCGACCGCCAACTTGGGGACGGCATCGCCCTCGTCACCACGGCTTCTACCGATATTTCAGCTGATGTGATGGACCGCTGGGCGGCAATCGATGCTCGTCGAGTCGACACCAGAGCCGACCTGTTCCCGAACCTGGTGGGTGATGGCACGGTCGTCGTTGTGCGACCGGATCGTTACATCGCTGCGGTCACTCAAGATCTTGTTTCGACCTCGGCAGAGCTCGCCGAACTTGGCCTCGCCGTAGCGTGACGTCCGATCACGTATCGCCTTGGTACGTCAACCAGCTTGGCTTGGCGTAGGCGGGATCGAATCTGCATACCCCAGCATGCGGCGATAGGTCTTGTGATAGTGGTGCAGGGCCGGTTCGTTTCGACCAAAGATGGTCTGCTCTAAGGCAGAACCGTTTGCGCAAGTTTGCTGACTGCAAGACATTTCGTAGTCCTCGTCCCGGATGATTCTGCTGAATGTCGAGGCGATTTCCTTGGCGATCTCCGTCAGGTTTGCCGTGCCCAGATTGGCTTGTGCTTGGTCAAGTTTGGCTTGGCGGATGTAGAAGTCGACCTTGCTGATGTGCCTGCCGGGATCGTTGCGGTCCGGCAGTGCCCTCACAAGGAAGACGCCGATCTCGAACGGCATGAGGATCACGTTCGGAAAGAGCCAGTAAACGGGCAGTCCGGCAACGGTGATATCCCACTCCTCCTCAGGCAGGTGGCGCATTTCGTCGATCGCCCTCTTGCACAGGATCATTCGGTGCAGATGACCGTCTTCGTCGTAGCACTGCACGTTGCCGTGGAAGGTGTTGGCGAGTGTGTTCGAGTGGAGCGAGTTGAAGTGGTAGGTCTCGCCGAACGTGTCCATGGCGAGCTTCCAGTTGCAGGCCGTGTCGTACTCGTCGGCGGTGAGGCGCTCGAGATCTTCGAACCCCCAAGTCGAGAACTCCTCGTTGAACCATGCGCCCAGCAACCAGTCAAGGTCGATCTCTCCTTCGGGGTTCGGGTGGACGAAGAGGAGTCCATGGCGTTCCTCAGATGGCAGCTCGCGCAATCCGAGACATTCGTTGTCGACATCGCCAAAGTGCTCTGCTTTCGGCAAGCCGACGAGTGTCCCCTCGGTGTCGTAGGTCCATGAATGAAATGGGCAGGTGAAGCGACGCTTTTGACCGCGCGGCTCTGACTCCACGACCGCGCCCCGGTGGCGGCACGCGTTGACGAAGGCGCGGAAACAGCCGCTTTGGTCGCGTGTTGCGAGGATTGGGATGCCGTACTCGTTGTTGGTGAAGAAGGAACCAACTTGGGGTAGGTCACCACTCATACCGATCAACTGCGGCAGCCCGACGAACCATTCGTTCCACTCGCGCTCGGCCTGCTCTGGGTCGGTGTAGGTCGAGATGTTGTTTACGAAGGTTTCCCCCGCATCCACATTTGTTCCTGCATCGAGATGGGAGAGCAGAATCTTGATGAGTTCAACCTGGGTTTCGTGTCGCACGGCATCATGTTGCCGAGAAAAGCGAGTGGGGGCCAATCAGCACGACCGACGAGCCGAAGAATCAATCGGAGGTCTCGCTGCAGGGGGTCGGATCAGTTCGCAGGGCGATGTAACGGCGGCAACGCAGCCCTCCTCGTCAATATGCGCATTGACTTTCCCAAATTCAGATGGGAGAGACCGCGGCGGAGTTGCGACAGAACTTCAGGTCATGCATCGGNCTGGACCTTCTTCACAAGGAGGAGATCGGGGCTCGACCCCACAACGCCTTCGAAAATTTCTAGTCAAGGAAAGCGGATGCTTTCGGTCGTGGCCTCTGGCTTGGTTTGGGGGCCATCTTCCGGAGCAGACTCAGCGCCGTCTGGAATGCCCTCCGAAAAGGCGCCTA
>FUFK010045313.1_pt1 | contig 10518 bp, 9 predicted proteins | sample 1021851 | NCBI WGS metagenome assembly FUFK01 (sample SAMEA51879418, study PRJEB19060) | metagenome
ACCTTAACCGTCCACACTTCTCTTCTTAAATTTTAACGTTTTAAATAGCTAATTGAGCAAAAAAGGCTCAATAATCCTCACTAATTTATTGTTTAAACAATAATTTTATCGAGAAAGTTCAGTGCTTATAGGCTAAAATTAAAGGAAATCAAGCATTTAAGACCAAAAAAATTAACAAAAATACCATATTTTAAAGGGTTTTTTTTGATTTTTATCCACCCCTAAACTATTAATTGAACGACTATCAAAAATAAATGCTTAATTATTTAAAGATTAAATTAAAAAAAAATTTTGAAATTTTTGGGTTAATTTTCTTAATTTTTATAACAGCTATTGCAACAAGTTATTTTAATTATAAAAAAAATTTAAACGAAAAAACTTACAATAATTTTATTGATAATGTTTATTTTAAAAAAACATTAAGTTACCTAGTTGATAATCTTGAACCAAAATATAAAAAAGTTAAACACAAGATTAAATCTGGAGAAACATTTGATAAAATTTTGGAAAGCTATTCAATCGAAAAGTCAGAAATAATTAAAATTAAAACCTCTCTTAAAAAAAAAATAAATCTTAATAAGTTAAATACTAAACAAATAATACAATTTAGTCTTGATAAAACAAACAACAAAATTGAGGAATTTATATATCAAATTTCTAATACTCAAAAAATTTATCTTAAAAGAAATACTAAAGGAGACAGTTTTGATAAAGAAATTGTTTCAATAAAGTTAGATAAGAAAATTATATATAAAGAAAACTTGATAGTACAAAGTTTATATAAAGCAGCCGCAGACAAAAAAATACCTGCTAATATAATTATTAATTTTGCAGGAATTTATGGATTTCAAGTTGATTTTCAAAGAGATATTAGAAAAAGTGATAAATTTCAAATTATGTATGAAATTTTTTTGAACGAACAAAATGAAATCATAGAAACAGGTGAAATTCTGTTTGCGAACCTAAAACTCAGTGGACAAGATAACAATTTATATTATTTTGATAATAAAAAAAGTGAAGGTCACTATGATAAAAATGGTAGAAGTGTAAAAAAAGCATTAATGAAAACACCAATTAATGGGGCAAGACTTTCTTCTCCATTTGGAATGAGAAAGCATCCCATAGATGGTTACAATAAAATGCATAGAGGTACTGATTTCGCTGCACCTATGGGGACTCCAATAATGGCGTCTGGCGATGGGGTTGTTAAGAAGGCTGGATGGTGTGGAGGAGGAGGAAACTGTGTAAAAATTAAACATAATTCAACTTATCAAACAGTTTATGCTCATATGTCAAAATTTGCTCGGGGTATAAAACCTGGTGTAAGAGTCAAACAAGGACAAACTATTGGTTATGTTGGTTCCACAGGAAAATCTACTGGTCCTCATTTACATTATGAGGTGATTGTAAATGGAAAAAAAGTAAATTCACAAAAACTTAAACTTCCATCAGGTAAAATATTAAAAGGTGAAGAACGAAAATTATTTGAAACTGTCAAAATTAAATTGGATGTTCTTAAATCAGAAAAAATATTAGGAATAAACTAATTTATTTCTACTTGGGTTTTTGAAATTTTTTGAATTTTGGTTTTATCACTAGCTTCATCTACAGAATTTTGGTCTAAATTTTTAACGTTTGCCTCAATAATTTCAGGATTATATTCAGATCTTCCGTCAGAAAACTTCTCTCTTTTAATATTTTCTCTTTCGTTGAGTATTCTTGTGAAGTGATCAGCATGCTGTAAATAGTTCTCAGATAAAATTTTATCTCCATTTGACAGAGCCTCTCTTGCTAAATCATTGTATTTTTCTATTAATTTTGGTGCATTATGATTATTTCTTCCAGGAGNNTTTCTTTTAAAATTNTCATTATTTGANAAGTTAGANNTAAATTTNGNANNATCACCANTTGNTTTAAAANTTCTNGTNTTTCTTCTAAAACTANTTCTTCTATTGTTATTGTTATTATTTCTGAATGTTACCATGATTTAATTATTATATTTTTGTACTAACTATACACCTATCATTATTTGCAAGATCTTTTTGAGTACTATTTATATAAAAACCTTCTTTTTTTAATAAATTAATAACTTTATTTTTTTGATCAAATCCGATCTCTAAAATAAATTTGCCATTTTTTTTTATCAGTTCAGACGTTTTGTTAATTACTTTTCTGATTTCCGATAAACCATCTAATCCACCATCTAATGCTAGTCTTGGTTCAAACTCAGCAACATCTCTTTCCAAATATTTTAGTTTACATGTTTTAATATAAGGAGGATTAGAAACAATTAAATCATATTTACCTAAATTGAATTTGTCAACATCTGATTTATATAATTTTAATCTAGAACTAACTTTGTGAGNTATTGCATTTTTTTTACTTATAATTAAACATTTTTTACTTAAATCTATACCAGTTCCACGAAAATTTTTTCTCTCCTTTAAAATTGATACAATNATACAGCCTGAACCAACACCTATATCTAAAATATTAATTTTACTTTTTTGTTTTGTTAACNTTAATATATTTTCAACAACCAACTCTGTATCAGGCCTTGGTATTAATATATCTTTTGTAATAAAAAACTCTGAATTCCAAAAAGACTTTTTTTTAATTAAATATGCTACTGGNTTTCCTAAAGATCTCTGTTCAATTAACTTATAAAAATTATTTAAATCATTTTTATTAATAGAATNATTAGAATTAAGTAAAATATAATTTCTATCTTTATTAATTGTTTTTGCCATTAAAATTTCAGCATCTAATAGTGGGTTAGGTATAAATTTACTCTTTAAAATTTTTGAACCCTCATTAATAGCTAAATTAATATTCATATATTATTTTAAGTTACTAAGACTTTCCTCTTGCGCTTGTAGAGTCAAAGATTCAATCATTTCATCAAATGCTTCTCCTTCTAAAAATTCATCTAATTTATGAAGAGTTAAATTTATTCTATGATCTGTAACTCTTCCTTGAGGGAAGTTGTAAGTTCTTATTCTTTCTGATCTGTCTCCTGTACCAATTTTTGTCTTACGGTCTTGAGATCTTTCTTGGTCAATTCTTGACCTTTCCAATTCATATAAACGTGCTCTCAAAATTTTCATTCCTTTAGCTTTATTTTTATGTTGTGATTTTTCATCTTGTTGAGATACACTTAAACCAGTTGGGATGTGAGTAATTCTTACAGCACTATCTGTGGTATTAACTGATTGTCCACCTGGTCCACCTGCTCTAAATACATCTATTCTTAAGTCAGAATCATTTATTTTTAAATCTACCTCTTCTGCTTCAGGTAAAACAGCTACTGTTGCTGCTGATGTATGAACTCTTCCTTGAGTTTCGGTATCTGGAACTCTCTGTACTCTATGAACTCCACTCTCATACTTTAGTGTTGAATAAATATTAGTACCTTTAATTGAAGCTATAACTTCTTTTAAACCTCCTGCATCACTTCTAGATATTGAGATTAATTCTAAAGACCATTTTTTTTTATGACTAACTTTTTCATACATCTTAAATAAATCTGATGCAAATAAACTTGCTTCTAATCCACCTGTCCCTGCTCTTATTTCAATAATAGCATTTTTTTTATCTGCTTCATCTTTTGGTAACAAAAATAATTTTAATTTTTTTTCATTAGCTTCATATCGATTTTGTAAATCTATCAATTCTATATCTGCCATTTTTTTTAACTCTCCGTCAGCAGAGCTGTCATTTAGTATTTTTTCCAACTCTTCTTTTTCAGTTTGAAAAGAAATGTAATCTTTAGCACTTCCAACTATCTCATTTAAATCTGAGTATTCTTTTGATTTTTCGGCAAATAACTTGTTATCTAATCCACCAGTGGATAAATCTTTTTCTATGGATGAATGTCTTATTATTAATTCCTCAACTGTTTTTAAGGGTATCATAATTAGTTCTCTAGTTCAGATGCTTTTTTCTCAACTTCGCTTACAACCTTATTAATTATGTCATCAGTTAAAACTTTTTCACTCTGAACACCTGATAAATAAAGCATATTATTTCCTTTTCCCCCTCCAGTAATTCCTATATCTGTCATTGCAGCTTCTCCTGGTCCATTAACAACACAACCAATAATTGACAGTGTTATTGGTGTTTTTATATGGGCTAGTTTCTCTTCCAATATTTTGACAGTATCGATTACATGAAATGCTTGTCTTGCACAAGAAGGGCAAGAAATGATCTTTACTCCTCTATTTCTCAAATTTAGTGATTTTAATATCTCATTACCAATTTTCACCTCTTGAGTTGGGTTGTCAGATAAGGAAATTCTAATAGTATCTCCAATTCCATCCATTAATAAACTACCAAGCCCTATGGATGATTTTATGCTCCCAGATACAAAACTTCCTGCCTCTGTAATTCCAAGGTGTAAAGGATAATCTATAACTTTAGATAGTTGTCTATATGCTGCTATCGAAAGGAATACATCTGATGATTTGACACTTATCTTAAAATTTAAAAAATCTTTATCTTCTAAAATTTTTATATTTCTTAAAGCNCTTTTAACTAATGCCTCTGGACAAGGCTCTTTAAATTCCTCTAAAATATCTTTTTCCAGAGAACCTGCATTTACTCCAATTCTTATTGAACAATTATTATTCTTTGCTGCTTTCAATACCTCGTGTATCTTTGTTTCATCTCCAATATTTCCTGGATTAATTCTTAAACAGCTAGCTCCATTTTCTGCTGCCTCAATAGCCCTTTTATAATGAAAATGTATATCTGCAACTACTGGTATTGATACATGTTTTATTATTTCTTTTAATGCTTTTGAAGAGTCCTCATCTGGACAAGACACTCTTACAATATCAGCACCTTCCTCAGCTATATCATTAATTTGTTTTATGGTTGCTTTAACATCCGTAGTTAAAGTATTCGTCATTGATTGAACAGAGATTGGATTGTCACCCCCAATCTTTACATTTCCAACATTTATTACTTTTGTTTTTCTTCTTTTAATATCTCTAAATGGTCTTAAACTCATTATAATTAATCTAATTTAAATTCTTTATGTAAAGCAGCTATTGCTCTTTTAACATGCTTAACAGAAACTAGAACTGAAATTTTTATCTCTGAGGTAGAAATAACCAAAATATTAATTTTTTTTGAGGCTAGTGCCTGGAACATTCTATATGTTATACCTGGAGTCGTTATCATACCAACACCNATGATTGAAACTTTAGAAACACCTTTATCAAAAGATAATTTTTTAAAAGATATTTTTTTATTTTGTTTAATTAATTTTTCTGTTTTTTTTAAATCATCAGCTTTTATAGTAAATGTAAGATCTGTCTCTTTTCCATCTAAAGATATATTTTGAACCACCATATCTACATTGATAAGATTTTTCGATAGTGGTTTAAAAATAGAAGCAGCAACACCAGGTCTATCTTTTACTCCTACAATTGTAATTTTAGCATCATTTTTTGTTGATGAAATTCCAGTAATAATTTGGTCACTAAATGCTTTTTTANAATTTGTTATTAAGGTACCAGATTTTGATACAAATGAAGATTTTACTTTAACATCAATCTTATTCAGCTTTGCATCCTGAACCGATGTAGGCTGCATTACTTTTGAACCGAGAGATGCCATTTCTAACATTTCGTCATAAAAAATTTTTTTAATTTTTTTTGCTTTTTTATACTGCCTTGGATCAGTAGTATAAACTCCATCTACGTCAGTATATATTATACACTCATCAGCTTTAATAAATTTTGCGAGCATAATTGCAGTTGCATCAGATCCGCTTCTTCCGATTGTTGTTATTCTTAAATCTTTACTTACACCCTGAAATCCTGTGATTATAGGTATTCCACCTGAATTTATATATCTATTTAGTTCTTTGATACCTACTAGACTTATCCTTGCACTTGAATGAGGACCATCTGTTAAAATAGGTAATTGCCATGATGTCCAAGATCTCGATTTAAAACCATTATGTTTTAGTCTACCAGCAATNAGTGCACATGATGCTTGCTCTCCAGTCGAAACTAATGCATCATATTCTGCTCTGTCAAAATTGCTACTTATCAGTTTAGATTTATTAACTAACTCATTTGTCACACCACTCATTGCAGATGAAACAACTACTACTTTATTTTTTGTCTTTTTATAAAAAGCAATAATTTTGCATACCTTTTTAATTCTATCTATAGTTCCTACAGATGTTCCACCAAATTTTAATACGATAGTTTTCATGCTAGCTTTAATTATTAATATTTAATAAATAATGGATAAAATACATCTAAATTATTATGTCAACTATTTATCACAATGACTAGTGTAAATAAAAAAGAAATAGATAAATTTTCTAAAATGGCNNATGAATGGTGGGATCCAGAGGGTAAATTCAAACCACTTCATAAATTTAATCCAACAAGAATAAAATATATAAANGAAAATATTATTAATAATTTCAAATTAAAAAATAAATNCANACCTTTATCNGGAATAAANATTTTAGATATTGGNTGTGGNGGAGGNTTNNTATCTGAACCAATGTCAAGAATGGGAGCAAAAGTAACTGGTATCGATGCNTCTGATAAAAATATANAAATTGCAAAACTTCATNCAAAAAAAAANAAANTAAAAATTAATTATTTNTGTTCNTCACCTGAAAAACTTAAAATTANAAAAAAATTTGATGTTATTTTAAATATGGAAATTGTTGAACATGTAGAGGATATAGATTTTTTTTTAAAGTCNTGCTCAAAACTTTTAAAAAAAAATGGACTAATGTTTGTTGCAACAATAAATAAAACTTTAAAATCTTATATTTTTGCAATTGTTGGAGCAGAGTATGTTTTGAGATGGCTTCCAATTGGAACACACGAATGGGAAAAATTTGTGAAACCTGAAGATCTTAAAAAAATTTTAATGAAATATGATTTATCTCTAAACAAATTAGAGGGTATGAATTTTAACATTATTAAGGACGAATGGAGTATTTCTAGAGATTTATCTGTAAACTATATAGCAAAGTTTATTAAAAACTAATTTTCTTTTTCATCTATCCAAGGGATCATTTGAGCATCTATACCTTCTTCTTTTANTTCTTTCAAATCTTCCTTTGATGCACTACCNTAAATACCNTTTGATTTTTTTTTACCATTATAATGAATTGATCTCGCTTCATAAGCAAAATTATCACCAACGTAATTAAAATTATCTTTAATAAATTTTTGATAATCTTTTATAGTTTTTTTTACTTTATTGTATTTTTCTAAGTTAAATTTTTCATCNGTTTTTGATTTATNACTTATNAGCTGAGGTGCCATAATTGTTTTTTCAACTTTTTCTGAATTGCAATTATGNCAATTCAAAAGTTTTTTCTTTTTTAGTCTTTCATACTCGTTTGAAGATGCAAACCAACTATCAAATTTTAAATTACATTCTTTACAAAAAAGTTTATATTTAATCATGATTATTAGTTAATTATAAAATTTGGGTTTTCAATAAGTTAACTTCTATAGTCTGCATTAATTTCAATATATTTTTTTGTTAAATCCATAGTATAAGCTGTGAAGTTTTTATTTCCTGTAAAANTTTCAATGTTTATATCTATATTTTCAGATTTCATATAATTTGCTGTTTGTTTTTCATCATAACTTTGATTTAATTTTCCACCTTCTACAATTGTTATATTTCCAAACTTAACAGATAATTTTTTTAAATTAATTTTAGGCCCAGCTTTACCNATTGCCATTATAACTCGNCCCCAATTTGGATCTTCTCCAGAAATTGCAGTTTTCACTAGTGGAGAATTTGCNANAGATANAGCAATTTTTTTTGCATCTATCTCATTTTTACATTTGCNAACANTTATTGTTATNAATTTTGATGCNCCTTCACCATCTGAAACAATTCTTTTGGCNAAATTCAAAAGAACATTATTTAATGCTTTATCAAAATTTTTAATTTTATTTTCATTNACACTTTTTACTTGAGAATTTTTAACTTCATTAGTNGCAAAGATAGTTNCCATATCATTGGTNCTGGTATCTCCATCACAAGAAATAGCATTAAATGTATTNGTTATATTTTTTTTTAATAGCTTTCCTAAAACGTCATTAGATAAAGTTGCATCAGTAAATATATANNCAAGTGTTGTAGCCATATTCGGATGTATCATTCCTGAACCTTTAGCAATTCCATATATTTTTACTTTTTCACTTCCAATATAACATTCCTCCATAGCTAATTTTGGCTTTGTATCCGTGGTCATGATTGCAAGTGCTGCCTTCATCCAAATAAATTTATTTTGAGTATAAGTAATTTTTTTTATTAAATTTGGAATATTGTNAGAAATTTTTTCATATGGAAAAATTTCCCCAATGGTACCAGTACAACCAAATATTATATTCTTTGAAGAAATTTTCTTTGGACTCTCTTCGTCTTCTTCTTGTTTTTTATTTAATTGTTTCGCAGTTAAATCTGCTATTTTTTTTAAACTTTCATACCCTTGCTTTCCAGTGAAAGCATTTGCATTTCTNGTGTTTACAATTAGAGAATATATTTTTTTTGGTCTTTGATTGATATTCCATTTTATATTTTCAGATACTATTTTTGACTGTGTATAAACAGAAGCATAATTTGCACCTTCTCTAAAATAAAACATAGTTAAATCATCTCTGATATCTTTATATAAATTTGCTGAAACAACNGAAATTGAAAGACCATCTAGATGATCAAGGTCTTGAAAATCAATCATTTTNGTATTTTTTGATTGAGATGATAAAAAATTTGTTAAATTAATTCCCATATTGTTTAAATTATTTATTTAATACATATATTAAACAATATAANTAAAGAATAAATCAAATAGTNATGTTTAACCCATTAAATTTAATNACAAAATTTATCAAATCTAGTAATCAAAAAGANCTAGATAGAATTGGTAAAATTGTTGAAAAAATAAACTCACACGAGGAAGATTTTAAAAATTTAAATGACGACGACTTTCCAAAAAAAACTAATGAATTTAGAAATCAGTTAAAAGATGGAAAAACTTTAGACGAGNTACTTCCTGAAGCTTTTGCTTTAGTTAGAGANGCTGCNAAAAGAACACGTAACGAGAGACACTTTAATGTNCAGTTAATTGGAGGTGTTGCTTTGCATGAGGGTAAAATTGCTGAAATGAGAACTGGAGAAGGAAAAACTTTAACAATCACATTAGCTGCTTACTTAAATGCCTTAAGCGAAAAAGGTGTTCATATAGTTACTGTTAATGATTATCTTGCAAAAAGAGACTCTATAGAAATGGGGGAGATATATAATTTTCTAGGTCTAACTTCTGGATTTATTAACAATTATCAAGATGATACTGAGCGTAAAAAAAATTACAAATGTGACATTACATATGCAACTAACAGTGAATTAGGTTTTGATTACCTGAGAGACAACATGAAATTCTCTGAGGAACAAATGGTTCAGAGAGAACATAATTTTTCAATAGTAGATGAGATAGATTCTTGTTTGATTGATGAAGCAAGAACACCTCTGGTTATATCTGGAGCTGCTGAGGATAAAACAGCTCAATATTTAGCAATTGATAAACTCATTAGAAATTTAAACGATAAAGATTATGAGATAGATGAAAAAGAAAAAAGTGTTCTATTAACAAATGATGGAATAAATAATGTAGAAAAACTTTTTTCTAATGCTGGAATTTTAAAAAATAATAATTTTTATGATCCAGAAAATTTACATTTGGTTCATCACGTTAATCAAGCATTACGTGCAAATCATTTATTTGAAAAAGGAAGAGATTATATTGTAGCAGATGGAAGTCTTAAAATTATTGACGAACTTACTGGAAGAATTTTAGAGGGTAGGCGTTTTGGAGATGGTTTACATCAAGCTCTTGAAGCTAAAGAAAAAATACAAATTCAGGCTGAAAACCAAACATTAGCNTCAATAACTTATCAAAATTATTTTAAACTNTANAAAAANATNNCNGGTTGTACTGGNACAGCNGCNACAGAGTCNGAAGAATTTTTTGAGATTTATAATTTGCCGGTTGTTGTGATCCCGACAAATAAGAAAATGATAAGAAAAGATTTTAATGACCAAATTTTCAGGACCGAAAAAGAAAAAAATAATGCCATAATTAAAAAAATTAAAGATCACAATAAAGCTGGACAGCCGTTGTTAATTTTTACATCCAGTATTAACAAGTCTGAAATTTACTCAAAATTATTGGATAAAGAGAAGATTATTCATGTGGTTTTAAATGCAAAAAATCATGAAAACGAGGCTGAAATTATCTCTAATGCAGGTAGAGAAGGATCTGTGATAATAACAACAAGTATTTCAGGAAGAGGTGTCGATATTCAATTAGGAGGAAAAAAAGACACGACAAATAGTGAAAAATTAGTTGAAGACAAAAAAAAAATAAAATCATTAGGTGGCTTATTCGTAATTGGAACAGAGAGAATGGAGTCGCGAAGAGTTGACAATCAAGCAAGAGGTAGATCGGGACGTCAAGGT
>FUFK010071605.1_pt1 | contig 10516 bp, 28 predicted proteins | sample 1021851 | NCBI WGS metagenome assembly FUFK01 (sample SAMEA51879418, study PRJEB19060) | metagenome
CATCAGTTTCTATATCAAAAATCAGCTTCATTTGTAAATGTCTCCTCATCTGTTACTTCATGTAATCTACCAGTATCAATATCATATTTTAAGCTACAAGCCATACCTGTATCTCCTGTATATCTTGATTTTAATACTCTAACTTTAGTTATATTAGCTTCATCTGGATTCTCTGCCTGTTGATTTCTTTCTAAAGCTATAACACAATCTGATAACTGTGCTATACCTTGAGAACCTTTTAAGTGTGATAAAGATACTTGTATACCCTTCTCATGTCCTCGGTCTCCTGAAGCTCTACGCAAATGAGATACTAATATCATACCTACACCAGTCTCTTCTACAAGACTACGCAATCTATTCATAAGCATATCAATACCTCTTCGTTCATCTCCTTCTGTTAATACATTTACAAGCATATGTAAATGGTCAACCACTACCCAATCACATTGACAACCTACAATAATATATCTTAACTTAGAGAATATTTCTTCTATATCTGTTGCTCCTAAGTGTGCATGGATGTAAACTCTACCCTCTTGTATTGCATTATCAAACAAAGTTTGTAGCTCTTCATCTGTGTACTTGGCTCGTTTCTCTGATAAATATATTCTATCATTAGCTTCAATAGATACAATACCATCTGCAGTTCTTAACCAGTTTTCTTCTAGTGCTATGATACCTACATTATCTTTTGTATTCTTTATAAGATGATGTTCAAGTTCTCTAGTCACACTAGACTTACCAAGTCCTGTGCCACCAGTCAAAGTTACAAGTTCTCCTTTACGCATACCATACAGCTTCTTGTTTAAACCTTCCCAAGGATAAGCTATACTTTCTTTCTCCTCTCTGTTTAACCAATCATTTTTCTTACTGGACAACTCCATGATACCAGATGGAGTATAAGTCTTAGCTTCCCACCATGCAGTAGAAAACTCTTGAAACTTTTTCTTAGCTAACATTTCGTTAGCATCTTTGTATCCGTTAGGTAAATTTATTATCTTAGCTTTGCTTGGTTTAAGTATTCTAGCTACTTGTCTTGCAGCTTCAATACCTGCCTTGTCATTGTCAAAACACAAGACAACATTATCAAAGCTCTCTACAAATTCAATACTCTCTCGTATATCTTTAACTGCAGATGAAGCTCCTCGTTTGATTGATACAACACTAGACTTGCCTTGCATTAATTCATAGACTGCCATGGCATCACACTCGCCTTCAGTTATAGTTAAATATTTACCACCTTTGTTACGATATAATTGCTCTCCAAACAATCCTGTGCCTTGGAATGTACCATTACATGTAAAGTTTTTATTGTCAACATATCTAGTTTTTGTAGCAACTATTTCACTACCATTATGAAATGGATAAATGTGTTGCTTAACTTGACCATTGTTATCTCTAACAACTTTAACACCAAACTTTCTAGCAGTTTGTTCTGATATATTTCTATCAGTCAAAGCTCCGTATACTCCTGTATATGAATTAAGAAATGATGTTTCAGGTTGTTTCATTGGTATAACTGTATTACTATCTGCATTGTCGTAGTCTGGAAAAAATGTATTACAACTAAAACATTTTGCAGAACCATTACTATTTAATGAAACAGCATCACTACTATCACATTTAGGACATGGTAATTTGTGTTTAATAAATTGTGTATTCATTCTATCTCCTATAAAAAATGAGGCGTTGTTCATATGACATCTAAGCCGATACTATGTATGGACTACTGTGCCAAACAGGATTTATACTTTAATAGCTATCCTCTTTTACGCTAACCTCGTTGTATTACGATACCTCGTTTAAAGAATCATCTTCTGTTGAAGTTTCTTCTTCTGTTGGTGTTTCCACCACAGCTTCTGGACAATCAGCTAATAATGTTTCAAGATTACCTTGATGTCCTTGTGTAGCAAAGTTTAGTGCTTCAACTAAAGTATTTAATGTTCCCATTTTGTTTATGCTAACATTAGCATTCATTCTGGAATCACTATTCTCTATCTTTGAAACATCATAAACTGTTTCGCCACTATCATTCTTGATGGTAATAATCATTATTAAAACTCCTCGTTATCATCAAAAAATTCTGACCCGTCTTCAGCTTTGTATTCAACAAGCTCAACGACTTGTACACCTTGTAGGTCAAGACTTTTACCTGACTTACCAGCATACTCCCATTCGTATTCACTACATTGAACTCTAACCTTAGAGCCATTACCAACAGCTAGATTAATGTCTTGCTTGTTTTGGTCAAGAAGTCTTGGTGCATTCCTAATCATACCATTAGGACCATTTACTTTTCTCTTGACAATTAAAGCTGGACCTTCATCCATCTGCTTTACTGTATGTCCACGACTAGCAAAGTCATCTGCTGTCGCTTGGTCAACAACTAAGTTGACTGTATATACAGGTTCAAAAGTCGTATTAGGTGTCTTAATAGATGCCCAATACGCAGTTCCTTCTACTATCATATTTACCTCCTATGATTAAGTTTGAAGTTGTTAAAAACTGGGAGAGTTGTGAGCCGACTACTCTCAGAGTCGTGGTTAGAACCAAACCTACTAATACATGGAGATAGAGGGCTTGTTCGGTTACTCATTTGATATAGGAATATATCACAACTAACCCTCGTTGTCAAGTAAAATATTATCTAAATGTTCTAAGTCAACATTATCTAATATGGTTACTATAAAATTGTCTCCTTGATACTCTACACTATGAGCAATATTTATATTTGCTTTTTCTTTTATTACTACTAAACTTTCTGTAAAGTGTGTGTACTCTTCCCTACTCATTGTTGCTTTCATTTATTTTTCCTTTTGCTTTTAAATATTAAAAACCATTTATCGCCATTCCTTTCTGCATCTTTAAAGACTGCATTGGTAAATATAACTGGAATCAATACAGTTAAATGAACTACAATGCTTGTAACAATATCATATCCATACCAACCTAAATAATATGTAGCGATAAATCCAAAAAATGCTGACCACATTGTAAACAATACTAACATAAAGTATGCTTGTATTGAAGGCTCATTAATATTTCTTAGTGGATTATACTTTACATTCATAATTACATTCCAGCATTCTGATACCCAATAAAAAAAATTCTTAATCATCTTTAAACTCCTTGTCATAAATAATTAAACCAACAGCGTAGCAACATGCCACCATAAATAAAATAACTAACCATAGTCCATTCATCTTCCTTGCCCTCTGTATGATTTATATGAACGCTTTTTGTTTTTGTTCATATGTTTAGTTGATATTTTAATAGTCCTAGAACGCCCTCCCGTGCCTTGTGATGTAGACTTTTTAACATGGTCTATACTTTGTATTACTTTGTTTCTTATTGCCATTCTACTTTATCCTTTTTACGCTTGTCATTGTATTCAGTAACCTCTCTGCCACTATTATAACCTACAGTCATTTGAGACCATTTACCTTTTTCATATCTAACCTCAATAAACTTTACTTGTTTGTCAAGTTCTTCTTCTTTTAATTCTTCTTTTCTTTTTTCTACTTTATCAATGTACTGTGTCATTTTTAACTCCAAAAGATATTCTAATATCTGGTGGTAGTAGATTTCTTAACTTCCTCAACCCAGAAATATCTTCATCAAAATCCCAAACTTCTTGTGAGTTTACATCTCTAATCATATGTAATCTACTGATTCCCTCTATCAAAACTAAATTATCAATAGCTTCCTCAACACAATCAGCATAAGTTTTTAAGACTTCTTTTTTATTATCTTTTAATACAAGCACTTCNTATTCATTAATCATTTGTTATCTCCTTTAATTGTTTGTAAGTATTTATATGTGGATATTTTTTTAATCTTTTCATTATCCATTTGTCTGTCATATAAGACAGATGTAGTTGCCCTCCACCAAACATATGAGTTTGGTCAGGTAATAATCCCTCAACATTATCAACAGTAATAGTGTTTGCTTGGTCTTCAGGTAATAACTCCCTCAACCATTCAACTTGTATAGGTTTTATTTTTTTTCTTAATTGTTTTAATTGTTTTTTATTCATTGTTGTTCTAGTAATAATCCTTTACTAATTAAATGAGCTACCTCTTCCATAAGACATTGATATATAAAACCTTCTTTACTATCCTCGCCTTCAAAGTTTTTGACATATTCAGTTACTTTAGTAACTAACATATCTAAACTTGTATCTGAAATCAATCGTAAGAACTCAAAGTCTCTTACAGCTATCTCTTGTACTCTACCATATAAAGTCATATTCCTAACTCCCTTGCTCTTTGTTCTGCAATTTCAAATAATATTTCATCTCTATCATCATCAGCGTGTAAGCCTAGTCTAGTTTCATATGTAAATATTTCTTGTTCCAGTAGTCCTTGTTTATCTTCTGCTTCTACCTCTTGCATTATCTTTTCAAATTCTGTTTCATTGTGTTGATTACTCATGTCATTTCCTTAATTACATTTATAGTATCTTGATAGTCTTCATAGTATTCATCTTGTCCTACATGTTTTCTTAATATTCTAATAGCATGAACTATATCTAACTCCATGATGTCTACATATTCTTCACGACTGTCACTATAATACACCCATTTGTGGTTCATGTCAATAGGTATAGTTTTACCTAATACTTCTTGTATCTCTAATACTTGTTTAAGTTTCATATTCTTCCTCCAATTCATTTAAATATTCATCTACCACATTAGCCACCCAATCTGGCACATCTCCAATATTTTCTTCAGTATTATCTTCTCTGACAATACCTATATTCCAAGCTATTATTTTCATATTATCTCCTTATATAAAATGCTTAAAAGGACAGGCAGTCGCATAGTTTGAGAGCTACTCATTGACAAAGTTTCGAACCTTTGCACTAATCAGATATAAAGAAAATCTTTATATACCCTTTCAGACTGCTCTTACTTAGAAACTTATTTAAAATTTGTTTCTTCGTAGAATTTTCTGCCCTTGTAAACATGCTAGTTTTTTTATTAGAGACTTTGAAACTAGCAAAACAGTTGCCTCGCAATGCTGTGTTTTGTTATTTATCGACATTAAAACACCCTCGCACATGAGGAAAAATCAGTCTATCATATATAACCTATGACCACTTCCTGTCGGTAGAGCCTAAATTGGTGGGGTTATTTCAAGAACCCATTAACTACTGCCACTCTGAAGTNATACATGAATGACAAAGCCTGACATATCATGTCGTGCCTTGCCCTTTGCTTTTAGACCAACAATAACATTGTCTTTGTCTAAAAATCTTAAATCTGTTTCATCTCCATTGACTACTTCCCTACCCTTGAAATAGATAGGGAATGCTCCATTAAATACTACTGCTATGTTATATGCAATCTTGTCAAACAAATTAGCATACTTTTGATTAGCTTCTGAATAACTCCANGTCAAATGATAGTTCTTGATATGTGATACTTTTCTTGTAGGTATCTTTGTATAATCATAGAACTGTATATCTGGGAAGTGTTCAAACATAGTTTTGCCCTTGTATAGTTTGTTCTCCCATTGTATATCACTTGTACCATTTAACCTAAATGCTGGTGTTATATCCTTCTTATCACAATAGTTTATAAACTTTGTAATCTCTTTGTGTAATAGCTCCATGAAGTTATCATAGTCATTCAAATACATATCAGTCCTACGCTGTCTAGCATCTTGTATGCGATTAGTATTCTCGCCCTTCTTGAATATACCACCACGCCCTGCAGTATTTAAACATGCAGTCTTACAACCTGCTATGTCTTGATATGGACATATCCTAGTGCTAACAGGTCGCAAGTGCATGATAGCTGTAAGTATATTGTTATACTTTTGAAAACCNTTTATAGTCTTTGGGTTATTGACTGTAAGTAATTTATACATGACCTCTTAATCCTCTTACAAGAGCTAGTAATACATCTTGTAATTGTTTTGTGTCTAATTTATTTTCTTCAAGATATCTAATAATATCTCCATGACTAGCATTCTTGTCATACCATGCTGTATCATCAGAATTAGAATTTTCTGTGAGTTCAAATATTTGACCATTATATTTAGTAGTGCTTTCTATTTTGTCATCAAATATTTCTACAACTTCTTTATATATATCTATCACTATTCGTCTCCTTATGAAAATTTAGCAACTAAGTCTGCAACCATTTCTCTAGGATTAAAGTCTCCTGACATACCTGCAAATCTAACTTCTTCAGTAATTTCTTGTCTTAGTTCCCAATTAGCTTTGTAAGTATTAATTTCTAATTCTGGTCTTCTACTAGAATAAGCACAATATTTAACTCCACTACCATTATAATTTAATGTATTATTAAATATATCAATATCACTATCTAATAATTGTCTTGAAGCAGACAATTCTTTTTGAAGTTTAGTTATTTTATCATACAATTTTTGATGTGATTTATTTCTTTTAACAAATTCTTTCCATTTAGTTGTACTTAAAATTTTATTCTCAATAGCTAAAGAATTTTGTTTGTTTATTGTTTCCATAACTTTATTTATAATTAAGTCTTGGTCACATATTCTCATTGGTTTTGCCATAATAATCTCCTGTATAATAGCTGTTAATAAAAATGCTAGTTTTGTTTAATCGTAAAGGACTAGCAACCCATACAACAACATATTTTTACTTACAGTTGTTATGCAAGAATATACTTAAAACATAGGAATAAAACAAATATATTTTCTTCCAAAGTTTATTACTCTACCTCTACCAGTTGTATAAGTACCATACTTATTAAAACCTCTAGTGTTGGTAGCAATTCTAAACTTCAATCCAAATAGATTAAAGTGATAGAAAAACTTTTTGTTATCGTAACTATCTGTAAATATTTTTATCATATTATCTCCTTTTTAATAACTATTTTTACTATAAACTAATTTTCCTGCTGATTTATCATCAAGAAAACAAGTAATTTCTGTTTCTGTAGCGATTCTTTTACCATATTTTCTAGAATATGAAGTATTATGTATTACTATAGTTCTTACAGAAATGTTAGAACCTATATCTCTTCTTTTTAATACTTCTATTTTTTCAACATCATGTAATTTAATATCCATATTTATTCTCCTGTATAATTAATATCTTGTTGTTCTTGTTTTTCTTCTTCTATCCTTTCAGCTTCTTCTTCTATAAAAGCTGTAATATTATAATGTTCTTCATCAGGCATATTATTCTCCTTTTTTATTTATATGTTTTAATTATGCTATCCCTCGATTGCCTATACATTGAATCACAAAACGATTCGAATGTCAAGCACAGTTATAACTTTTTGTTATTATATTTTTTCTATGTTCCAAACAGTACCAAGTTCTGTAGTAGTATCATTAAGATAATCTAATACAGAAGTTACTTTTAACCATTTGTTATACTTCTTGTGTTTATAAATTAAACATCTATCCTCTTTGAAACTATATGATTCTTTGAATCTATATCCCTCAACCTTAAGATAGTGCTTTGCTTTTGGCAAGTAATTAAACTTTGCCACAATTTTATATTTCATAATTTAATCTCCATGTTTTGAAATCTTTTAAACTATCTCACAATTTTGTCCGAATGTCAACATCAGTTATAACTTTTTGTTAATAATTTGCATAATTGTAACATACTTGTAACAAAAATTAACAATATTGTAACAGTATTGTAACAATATTATTAACGCCCTCAACCTCTCGCCCTCAATTTACAATACGCCCTCAACCTCATGCCCAGTACTTTTAATTTTTTCAGTCAGTTTAAAATTAATAATTTAGTAAAATTAATAACAGTATGGTCTCTGCAAACATAAAAAAACTCTTATACTAATTAAAGTATAAGAGTTTATAAGAACTATCAGTTCAAGCTTTAGCTCTATTAGATAAGAACTTTTCACAAGAATTTACTAATTCGTTAGTAAATGTCTTATTAGGTTTACCTTTTAGAGCTTGAATCTGAAGTTCTACAGCTCTCTTGAGAGAAATCTNTGCTTCCAAAGCATATGTATTAGACATATGATTTTTGAAGATACCATAGTCTTTAAACATCATAAAATCATTACGATTACTAAGTTGTTTATGCTTTGGCTTGATAGCATTCTTGATAGAATCTTTATAAATATCTATCAAGACAGCACAAGATTTCTCATAACAAGATACATTCTTGTTACCATACTCTTTATCTCCAATATTAGAGAGAAAGTCAAGAGCTTTAGTAAGCTGTGGGTTTTCAGTAGTTTTAGACATATTTTACTCCTTTCATAATTGATATTGAACACTCAATATCTTTTTTAATTTCAGAACTATTAGAGATAACTCTCTTTATAGTTCTACCTTCTGCCATATACATTCTGGCAAGAAATAAAGCATCTTGTAAAGACACACATTCAACAATGTCGTTGTCTAGAACAAGATGTATATATATTTTTTTCATGTTTTTTCTCCTAAAGTTAACATAGGTTACCATGTTTCTTTGTAAAAAGCTAACACTTTAAAGTTTTTTAGCTCTTGTTAACTAGGCAGACTTCGAAAAGCACGGAAAGGTGGAGACTTGTACGACCTTGTAGTGTCTTTTCAAGTCTGATACAATGTTATATGTTAACTTTAGGAGATGAGAAAAATATATATGTTTTAGAGACAACGACTTGTGTGCATTTACTAATGTGTGTCTGAACTTCAAAGACTATAAAGTTCTGATATCAGGAGTAAAATATGTCAGTATAAAAAGAAAACCCTGCTAAACTCTTTCTAGTCTATAGAGTTTGCTAGTAGTGGGCAGGAGACCATACCCTATACCTATATATATATGTAATGCTTACACAAAATTACAAAAATTAGGTATTAACCAGTTATCTAAAAGCTAGTTAACAACCCGACTCTATAACTTTATAATTTTATTAAAATTTGATAGTTTATTTAGGTAGAAATAGCACCCCTGATAGGTACTATTTGACCCCGGAGGGCTCAATGTTATTATATACTTTAGATTGCATTTTGTCAAGGCTTTTAGAAAATATTTTTTAATACTTGACAAATGTTATATTTAGGTATATACTAATACACATGGCTATACTTCCGAGCATAGATAACAATACTCGTAAAAGAGAACTAACAGAAAAGCAACAGTCTTTCTTAAATCACCTTGTAGAAACACAAGGAGATGCTAAAGAGGCTGCAAAACTTGCTGGTTACTCTTCACACTATCATCATGTTGTAAAGACTTTAAAGTCTGAGATACTTGAACTAACTCAGGAAGTATTAGCTAACTCTGCACCTAAAGCAGCATTTAAACTTGTAGAGATTATGGATTCTAAAAGACCTATAATACAAGCAAACAACAAATTAGCTGCTGCTACAACTCTATTAGATAGAGTAGGTGTAAGTAAAGTGGATAGAGTTGATGTTAATCATAATGTTCAAAGTGGTGGNATNTTNTTAATGCCTGANAAANAACCNTTAGATTTAGAAGAAGCAGACTATGAAGATATTTCTGACTGAAGTTGTTAAAGATGATAAACCTTTAATAGGACCATATATTAAAGCAGAAACACTTGACATGGCTACAGAGATAGCCGACATGTATGCTTTGACAATCATAGGTGAACTCTATGAATTAACTCATAACTTGCCAGAAAAAAAGGAGACCATACACTAATGGCTAAAAAGAAAGACCCAAGACTTGCAAGAGCAGGAGTAAGTGGTTATAATAAACCCAAGCGTACTCCCGGACATAAAACTAAATCACATATTGTTGTTGCTAAAGAAGGTGACAAAATTAAAACAATTAGATTTGGACAACAAGGTAAAAAGGTTGGAACTGTAAAAGGTACAGCCGGTAAACCTAAAAAAGGTGAATCTGCTCGTATGAAAGCTAAAAGAAAGTCATTTAAAGCTAGACATGCTAAGAATATTGCCAAAGGTAAAATGTCTGCAGCATGGTGGGCTGATAAAGTAAAATGGTAATATGCCTCATTTAGGAAACATAACATTTAAAGCCTTACACAAACAAAAAGGTAGACTCTCTATGAGAAGAAACCAAGGTAAACCCGGTAATGTTACTCGTGAAGAGTTTGACAAAAACTGGGATTTAATTTTTAAAAAGGAGAAAAATAATGCCAAGAAAAAAGACAACGACTAAAAGAAAGTCAACTGTAAACAAAGCTGGTAATTATACTAAACCAACTATGCGTAAGAGGCTTTTCGAGAGAATCAAAGCCGGTTCTAAAGGAGGTAAGCCCGGGCAATGGTCAGCTCGGAAAGCCCAGCTCTTAGCTAAACAATACAAAGCTAAAGGTGGTGGTTATAAATAATGCCTAGAAAAAAACGAGACCCTAAAGTAGGAACAGGGAAAAAACCAAAAGGAACAGGAAGGAGACTATATACAGATGAAAATCCAAAAGATACTATCAGAATTAAATTTAAAACTCCAGCAGATGCTAGACAAACTGTGGCAAAAGTTAAAAGGATTAAAAAACCTTTTGCTAGAAAAATTCAAATACTTACAGTTTTGGAACAAAGGGCAAAAGTAGCTGGTAAA
>FUFK010068779.1_pt1 | contig 10513 bp, 4 predicted proteins | sample 1021851 | NCBI WGS metagenome assembly FUFK01 (sample SAMEA51879418, study PRJEB19060) | metagenome
AACTTTAGTAACTAATATTAATGGTTCTGGTAATGATTATTTAACAACTACTGTTGGATCTACAAATATTACAACAATGGATTATGCTCAATCAGCTGATACATTAATTATTGTCCAGGAGGACATGGCCCCTAAAAAAATTACTAGAGGAGGATCTCATTCTAGTTGGACAATATCAGATATTAGTTTTGAGTATATACCTAAGTATGCATTTAATTTATCTACATCTAATCCTTCAGCTACACTTACACCTAGTGCTGTAGATGGCAACATAACACTTACTGCTGGATCTTCTGTTTTTGCATCTGGTAATGTACATGATTATGTTGAGGCAGCAGATGGAATAGGTAGAGCTAGAATAACAAGATTTGTTTCTGGTACAGAGGTAGAGGCTGTTGTTGAAATACCTTTTTTTAATACGTCTGCTATTGCAAGTGGATCATGGTTTTTAGAAACTGATTATGTAGATGTATGGTCATCAACTTATGGCTATCCTAGAACAGTAACTTTTCATGAAGGTAGATTATATTTTGGTGGTACTAAGTCTAGGCCCAATACAGTATTTGCATCTAGAGTAGCAAGATTTTTTGATTTTAATCCTGGTGAGGCATTAGACGATGACAGTATTGAAGTAACTTTAAACACAGGACAAGTTAATGCAATAACAGGAATGTTTTCTGGTAGAGATTTACAACTCTTTACTAAAGGTGGTGAATTCTTTTTACCACAATCAGATTTAGATCCAATCACACCCAGCAACATTGTAATACAAGGAGCTACTAAAAGAGGATCTAAAGAAGGTATCAAGCCTGTGGGAGCAGAGAGTGGTACTATGTTTATACAAAGATCTGGTAAATCTTTAAGAGAATTTTTATTTAGTGATGTAGAGTTATCTTACATATCAAATAATATTTCTTTATTATCATCACACTTACTTGTTACTCCAACAGATCTTGCATTAAGAAAAGCTACATCTACAGATGATGGTGATTTATTATTAATAGTAAATACAGATGGCAGCATGGCAACTTATTCTATTCTTAGAGGGCAAAACGTTATAGCTCCATCATTGTCAACTACTGATGGTGATTTTATAAATGTAGGTGTAGATGTTGATACTATTTATTGTGTAGTCAAAAGAACAATTAACTCTGCTACCAAATATTATGTAGAGGCTTTTAATGATGATAACACAACTGATAGCGCAACATTACTTAGTGGATCAACCTTAACAAATGCATCTACAATTACAAAAACAGTAACAGTACAAAACGTTTCTGGTTCTAATAAATATTTTATTGATGGATCACAAACTCCAACACTTAATTTGTATGAAGGACATACTTACAAATTTGATCAATCAGATGGTTCTAACTCTGGTCATCCATTAAGATTTTATTTAGATGCAAACAAAACTACAGCTTACACAACAGGAGTAACTACAAGTGGAACACCAGGATCTGCTGGGGCCTACACACAAATCGTAGTAGCAAGTGCAGCTCCTACTTTACATTATCAATGTTCAGCTCATGCTGCTATGGGAGGTGTAGCTAATACTCCAAGTGGAGCAGCTATAACAGGATTAGATTATCTAGAAGGAAAAACAGTAAAAGTTATTATTGATGATGCTATGTCAGCAGATGCTACAGTTTCTTCTGGATCTATAGTAGTAAGTACGTTACCAACTACTTATATCGAAGTAGGATTAAATTATACACCAACAATAAAAACTATGCCTGTAGAATTAAAATTACCTAGTGGAAATATTATTGGACAAAAGAAAAGAATAGTAGATGCAACTGCATTAGTTTATCTAAGTCAAAACTTAACTTTAGATACAAAAGATTTTCCTTTTACAGCTGCACAATTTTTTACAGGAAAGAAAAGAAGAAAACCAATGTTAGGTTATGATCGTGAAGGACAACTAACATTTAGTCAATCAGCTCCCCTATTCTTCACATTGTTAGGGATTGAGTACAAAGTGAGTGTAGGTCAATAATGTCAAATCCAATTTTCGCTGTCATTGCTGTAGCATCTGCTTTAGGTAAAGCATACGCAACATTATATTCAGCAGCTGCTACTAAAGCATCTTTAGATGCACAAGCAGATCTATCTAATTTACAATTTAAAGAAAAANGAATTGAATACAAAGAAAAAGGTGTAGAAGTTTTAAAAGAAACTAACAAAGCATTGGGTACTATTGTAGCAAGAGGTGCTGCTGGTGGGGCCTTAACAAATGAAGGATCTATATTAACTTCACAAATTGTTTCTTTAAGAGAAGGAGCAGAAGATTATTCTATTGCTGCTATTAACCAGGAGCTGACACAAAACCTGGGTATTATACAATTTAATAATTTTAAGATAGCTGGTAAACAAGCAATGAAGATGGGTTATCTTAATGCTATCTTTGGCCTGGGTACTGATATAACAACTGCACAAGCAACCGGTGTCTTTGATAAGAAACCTCCAACAACACCAACAGATACAACACCGGAGGTAACATAATGGCAAAAGAAAGAATTAAATATAAAGGTAATTTACAAGGTGGTGCAATGGTCAATATACAGTTTCCTCAGTTTAGAGTTGCAGCTGCTGGTATGGATAGCCTTAACCAAAAATTAGATGCCATAAATAAGTTTGCTATTAAAAGATTAGATAAGCAAATGGAAGATGAGGGTATTAAATATGCAGCAGAAAATCCTGTATCAGTTGATCAATTCTTATCTGCTAATCCACAAGAAAAAAATAAAATGATAGAAGGTAATAAAAATACTACTTATGGAAATGCAATAAGAGCTACACAGTTAAGTTTACTTACATCACAAATTACAATGAAAGCACAGAATGATTTTGCAGATCTTAAAACTAAAGCATATGCATCAAATATGGATCTTGAAAGTTATACAAATGAATTGAATGCTATTGTAAATGGTTACAGCGATAGTTTGTTACAAGTAGATGGTGAGGCTAGTATTGTAGCAAATGCTAAACTAGCAACAACAGCAAACACTTACCTTACTTCTTACTCAGATAAATTATTAAAAGATTATAAAACTATGAAGGATGCAACTGTATTAAGTTACAGCGATCAAACATTAGATCTTATACCAGATATTATTAAAGGTGGAGCTGAACAAGGATTTTTAGATAGTAATGGTGAACCCTTGTTAGACCAGGATGGTAAAGAAATAAAAGTAACATTAGATAAAAGACTTGAGTTACAAAAACAAACAATAGAGGATGAGTTAATTGCAAATGGAATATCTCCAGAAAAATTATTACAATGGAGAAAAGATTGGGATGCTAGAGTAGATAGAGAGAAAGCAAACTTTTTATTTAGTGAGTACGTTGATACTCCATTTAATTATAAAGCTGGTACTAAACACGCAAACGATATTTATAAACAAGTAATGAATGGTAACTTTGGTGGTTATGAAAATCTAAAAAAAATATACGAAAGTTTACCAGAAGATAAACAAAAAGAATTTAGAGCAAAAGTTAAAGAATGGAAAACAAGTATTATTAAAGCTGCTGAAGATGAAGATACAGCATTAGTATTAGATAAAAAAGATGAAGTAGATGATATTAAATTTAGATATTACAATGCAAGGGCTGATGGAAATTATAAAGAGGCAGAAGAAATTGTAGAAGAGGCAAAACTACTTGATAAAGATTTATACATAGAGCTATCTGAAAAATTAGATGCAGATGAACATGATGGTGATTTTACAAAAGATCATACAGATGATGGTCTAGGTTTTATAGATTTACAAGATGACTTAACAATTACAAAAGATCTTACTCATAAAAAAATACAAGATGCTTATGATTTAAGATACATAACAAAAGATCAAAAAATTAAACTAGATGCAGATCTAGAATTATCTAAGTCTAAAAAATTTCAAGAAGGTGAAAAGATTATGCGTAATGCTTTTGGTTATTCAGAGGCAAGTATGTTAAATATGTCTAAGAAAGACAGAGCTGCTGCTAATCTTTACAGAGAAAAGTCAAATGAGTTACTTGCATTTATGAGAGCTAATCCAGATGCTACAGCTCAAGACATAACTAATAAAGCATTAGAATTAACTAAAGGTGTAGAAACAAAACAATTAAAAGAAGAAGATGTAAAAGAGCTTAAAAAAAATATTACATCTGGTGAATTTCAACTTTCATCAAAAATATGGAAACCTTACTTACAAGCATTTTATAAAACAGCAGATGGTAGTGATTACTCTCATGCAAATTACAGATCTGAATTTTTAGAAACAACAGAAGGTGTAGACAGACTAATTGTTGAAATGGAAGAATTAAAAGAAATACCAGAAGGTGAAATGCTTGATAACAAATTTGATTTTGGAACAGGCTTTAGAGATAATGTTTTTAAAAGACCAAGAGTAAATGGCAAACCTATAACAAATGAATTTATTGATAAATTTATAGAAGAATTACAAACTTACAAAACAGCATTACAGGAGCTTGAACAATAATGTCATCATTAGAAGAAAAATATTTAAATTATTTAGAATATAAAAATAGTGATAACGAATACAAGTTAACTGAAAATGGTTACGAGTTATTTGAAAATAATAAAAAATCTATATTGCAAAGTGTTAAAGACTACACAACAAATACTTTACAAACTTACAAAGATATAGGTAGCAAAATAAAATATTATAATGATGAGATTGGTACAGGAATATTAAGAGGTGGTACTAAACTTGTAGAAAGTGTTGGTGGTTTAGGTTTAGCAACATTAGAAAAATTAGATCTTGCTAGTGAAGGATCTGTACAAAAGTTTGGTGATTTTTTTGCTAAAGAAATTTATCCAAGGATTGGAGAAACAGAAACATTAGCTGGAGGATTTGCAGAAGGTATATCTCAATTCTTAACTCCAGGTCTAGGTTATTATAAATTGTTTGGTACTTTGATAAAAGCAAAAGGTGTTATGCCTTTTATTACAAGAGCATTATCAGCAGAGGCAGCAACTGTAGGTACAGCTCAAGTACCTATGGATCCAAACTTTGTAAGTTTTGTATCTGAAATGTTTGGTATAGATACAACACAAGCAGAAAGTTTAAGTAAAGAATTATTTAATTACATTGCTACTCCGGAAACAGAATACAATGCAGATACTGTATTCAAAGAAAAAATGAAAGCTATTATAGGTGATAGTGCATTAGGCCCATTAGGTGAAGGTATAATGTTATTTGGTAAATTATTTAAAGGTATGAAGAAACAACCAGAAATAGTTGAAGAGTTAAACAACAATATAAATTTATCTGGTGGATCTGCTATGAACCCAGAAGGGCCTTTAGCAAAAGAAATAGAAGAAGGTACTTTCTCATACAAAGCAGAATTAGAAGGGCCAGAAAGATTTGATGCTGTTATGATTATGGATAGTATTGAACCGGTTATTATTGGTACAGGAAAAAATAACAAAGTTAAAGTTGAAGATATAATTAATCATTTTGATCAATCTCCTAAACTAGATATTAAAAATCCAGATGATTTTAAATTAATGGTAGACCAGGGTGTTAAAGAAGTTACTTACCAATTAGATCAAAAAATTACAGGGGCCGGATGGTACGATAAAGATATTAAGATAGCTATGGAAAAATTAGATGAGATCAATCCTAAATTTAAAGGCAATGATCAAATCAAAGACATGGTAGTATTCTTAACAGCTATTGCCTCACCAGGACAAAACGTTGGAATGGATTTTAAAGTTGCAGCGCAGATAGCAGACATTTATTTAGATACAGGAAAATTCCCTACAACAAATCCTAATAGCCTTCGTAATGCAGATGACGTAATGGTTAAATTAGGTAAAGCTGAAATAGGTGAAGAAAAAGGATGGACACAAAGATCTCACCTAAAAGGACAAATAGAATTTGTACAGAAGTATGTTGATGCAAATGGATTAGATGCTTTCTTAGAATTCTTACATACTCCAACAACAAGAAGAGCATTAAATGAATTAAGAAAATCTTATGGAATGAAACCAATAGCTGGTGCATTAGATAAAGAGATCTATGGTGCAGATATGTTTGGCCCTAAAGTAAGTAAGTTTATGCAGAGCTTAATGGGTACTTCTGATGAGGCTGTTCCAGATATTTGGTTTACTAGAGGATTTAATAGAAAGTCTGGTCACGTTTACACTATTAAAAAAGATGGTGTTAAAGCAAGTGCTGATCAACCAAGAAATCTTGCAGAACGACAAATTATGGATAATTATGTTAATGAAATACGAATACAATTAGAAAACAGTATAGGTATTAAATTAAATAATCGTGACACACAGGCTGTTCTATGGTACTTTGAGCAAGGATTATATACAAAACTAGGAGTTAAGAGTGAACCAAAAAGTTACGCAGACGCAGCAACCACAATCATTGAAAGAAAAGCCAATGACATCGAAGGAGGCTTTTCACAAGGCGATGTTAATAATGTTGAAAGCAAAAAAAACAAAAGTAAGAAACGATACATTGTCAAAGAAGATCTAGATTTAGATACTGAAGATCTTTATGGTATTAGTGCTGAAGAAATTGATGAGGGGAGAAACTAATGTCAAAACCAGATTTTTCAATAGACACTATAGAAAACCAAGACAATTCTTATTTAAACAAAAAATTAGATAAGATAGCTGAAAATATTCTTCCCCAAGAAAAAGAAGTTATTGGTAATAGTAACAATGACCAGGTTATATCAGATAATGAGTTAATAGAAAAAACTAAGATCCTAGAAGAGCAAGAAGATAACGAAGTTTTAGTTGCATCTTTATTTCCTAAAAAAATTCCTAAACCTAAAAAGAAAGAAACTCATACAGACAAAACTCATGGTAGTACCATTGATGAGGCTGTAGAAAAACAACAAGAAATATTAGCTACTAAAGTTCCAGACAATCAAATGTTTGTTGTTGAAGAAGGAACAGGAAACATAATCTTTAAACAATTTAATGATGCCGAGTTAAAAATTATAGAAGAAACTATGGCTGATTTACAAGCTGGTAAATTAAAAATTAAAAAAGGTTCATTACAAACTACATTACGAAATGCTGATCATCCATCTCTATTTAAAGATGTTGCAACTTTTCAAGATTTCGTAGCTACTGTTTTCAAAGATAACATTGAAATTGCCAAACGAGGAAAAATGTCAATGGAAGAAATAGCAGCTGCTGCTGCTAAGTATGGCAGAAATGATATGTACATGAAGATATTAAAAAGAAAACCTGGTGAACCATTTAATGCTGAAGTGGCTTACAGAGCTATTATAGAAGTTTCTGTAGCAAGAGCAGAGGTAGATAGACTTGCTAATATTGTTTTATCAGACAAAGCTACAGCAGCAGATGTAGAATTATTTTACAGAACGTTTGCATTGTATGGATCTTTATTTTCACAAACTGCTGGTGCATTATCAGAAAGTNGTAGAACACTTGGTATCATATCTAAAATGGATACTCCAAAAGTTGAGGCTATAGATGAGTTAGGTAAAATATTAGAAACAATGAATGTAGATCCAAAAGACGTAACAGCTGCACAAAGAATTGCACAAGCATATTTAACATTAGAACCTCATCAAAAATCTAAATTTGCTAAAGATGGAATTGTAACTAAATTAAGAGATGCCTGGGCAGAGATTTGGATCAACACTAGATTGATGTCACCAATCACACACACAGTAAACATTGCTGGTAACATAACATTCAATACACTTAGAATAGCAGAGTATGGTATTGCAGCTGGTTTAAATAAAATACCAGGACTTTCTTCAGCTGATGGTGTGATGTTTAATGAAGTTTTTGCTATGATCAAATCATTTAGATATGGATCTAAGTTAGCTATAGGTAATGCTTATAATGCTTTTAAATCTGGAGAGAGTGTTACTAATAAATTAGATCTTAGAAAAGATAAAGCAATATCAAAAAGTTTAGCTGGTAAATATGAAGATACAGCTCTTGGTTCTTTTTTTGAATACATGGGTACAGTAGTTAGATTTCCTGGAAGAATGTTAGTTGCAGAAGATGAGATGATGAAAGGTTTTATATTCCAAATGGAATTAGAAAGAATTGCAACAAGCAAAATGAATTCATACATTAAAGAGTTTCCTAATGACAAAGCTGGAGCTGAGTTAGTTTATAAACAAACACTAGCAGATCCAGATAGTTCTACTGTTAAAGAAATACAAGAGAGTATGTTAGAAGGTACATTCCAAAAAGATTTACCTCCAGGAGTATTCTCTAAATTACAAAGTATTTTAAATGTACCAGAAATGAAAATGTTTGTTCCATTTTACAAAACTATTATGAACATTTTCTTTGAGAGTAATAAAAGAAATCCAGCTCTAGCCTGGTTATCTCCAGATGTAAAAAAAAATATTTCTGGTAAAAATGGAAAGAAAGCTCAACAATTAGCTATAGCAAAACTATCATCTGGTGCTGTTTTAATGTGGCAATTTGGTAACATGGCATATGGAGCTAATGTTCATGATCAAGGATTAATGATTACAGGAATGATGCCTACAAGAAAAGCAGAGAGAGAGGCATTTATGAGAAAAGGATTACAGCCTTATTCAATATGCGTTATGGGTGAAGATGGTTTGTATGAGTGTACTTCTTATGCAAGATTTGATCCTGTATCTTCTTTATTAGCTATCTCTGCTGACTTTGCTTATATGGCTAGTAGACCAGGACAATACGAAGATCCTAATTTTGCAAACAACATGGAAAGTTTATTTAAAGCTGGATTAGCATCTATCTTCCCATACATCATGCAGCAACCATTTGCTCAAGGTATAACTGAGCTTGGTGCTTTATTTCAACCTGGATATGGAGATCCAGAAAATATGGCAACAAGATCATTGACACAACTTATAGAAAAATTAACAGAAGTTACAGTTGGTATTGGTGTTAACCCTCTAGGTACTTTTGGAAACTACTTAACAAAACATTCTGATCCTAAGATCTATGACACAATGATAACAACTGACCAGGCATCCTGGTGGAGAGAAAATTTTGATGGAGATATACCAGCTCCTATTAGAGCATTCTACAAACAATTTAATAAAGCAATGCATCAATCACCATTCTTTAATCCAGAGTTAGAAGTAAGAGTTAATTTATGGGGTGAAGAAATGGTAGGCCCAGAGATGAATGTATTTTCTCCTATAAGAACAACTAAAGAAAAATATAATAGAGTTGATGATTGGTTAGTTAAATTAGGTTTAGGTATACCAATGCCAAAAGCATTTATTGGTGGAATTCCATTAACATCACAAGAGTACAAAGGAATTATTAAATACATGAATTCTGATATTGATGGTGAAGGTACAATGTTAGATGAGATGTTAGATCTTATAGATAATGATCCAGATTGGGAAGAAATGTTAGCTGGAGATAAATTACAAGCATTAAAAGATATTGTTTCAAATAGAAAACAATTAGCTATAGAAAACTTTTTAGAGAACAATCCTGTGTTTAATGACAAGGTAGAATTATTAAAAGAAAGAGTAAACAGGAAGGGTAAGAGATAATGGTATTTTTTTGTTCTACTATACAAAACGACAACAGAATATTAGGAATAATACATGGCAACATTTAGTGTAAACGATACAGCAAGAAGAGTGCAATCTATTGTAGGATCTAGTAATAGAGCTGGGCCTTATACTTTTAACTTCCAGGTAAATGCTACGTCTGAGTTAAAAGTATACCAGAATGATACAGAGCTTACTTTATCTACTCAATACTCTGCTACTCTTAATTCTGATGGAACAGGATCTATAACTTTTATAGATAACTCTGGATCCGGAGGTACTGATTATACTCCAGCGCAGAATGATCGTATTACTATTATTGGTGATCAACCATTGTCCAGGACTTCTGTTTTTACTACAGGATCTGTTATTACACCGGCAGCATTAGAAACTGATTTTGATAATGTAGTTATTAGACAACAACAATTAAAAGAAATTACAGATAGATCTATTCAATTAAAACCTTCTACTGCTAGAACAGTAACAGGAACAGGAACCAATGGCCCTGTATTCTTTCCAGAGTTAGCAGCTAATAAATTATTATCAGTTAATAATTCTGGTGATGCATTAGTAATGACATCTGAGATTGGATCTTTCAAAGGTGATTGGTCTGCAAGTACAAGTTACTTCCAAAGAGATATTGTAAAAGACACAAGTACCGGAAATATTTTCATAGCTAACGCAGATCACACATCTTCTGGATCTCAACCCTTAACTACAAATAGTGATAGTGGTAAATGGGATTTATTAGTAGATGCTGCAACAGCAACTTCTGCAAGTCAAACTGCAACTGCCCAGGCAGCAATAGCAACAACAAAAGCTGGAGAGGCAGCTACATCAGCATCCAATGCATCTACTTCTGAAAGCAATGCTCTTACTTATAAAAATGCAGCCGAGGCTGCAAAGACAGCAGCTGAAACAGCTCAAGCATCAGCAGAGGCAAGTCTAGATAATTTTCAAGATCAGTACCTGGGAGTACAAGCAA
>FUFK010658217.1_pt1 | contig 10513 bp, 20 predicted proteins | sample 1021851 | NCBI WGS metagenome assembly FUFK01 (sample SAMEA51879418, study PRJEB19060) | metagenome
ATTGTGCAATAGTAGCATTTGGCTATTGCAATAATGGTGTGATGAGACTATCTTGAAAATAGAAAGGGGCTGGAACAGTCCTAGAACAGAGAAGGAGAAAAGAGATGAACGCGATGCACAGATACGATTTTGTCACCCAGGCAGCCACAAGCGCAGAGGGCATGACCAAGAAGGAGGCCGCACGTTTCCATTACTTCAACCCGAATGGCGCAAGACACTTGCTCCCAGAGTTTGAGGACTTCATTGACGGCGACATCTTTTTCACTGGCTGTGAGATGCTCTATGGCCGTCATGACAACTATCACGCCAAGAGGCTTTGCGAGTTCGTCAGTGGCAAACGCTTCACTTGGTGGGATTTGAACTATCACGTTTCTGGCTTGGTGGCTGACGCAGAGAACGCCAAGAAGCGACTGGCAGAAAAGAGGGGTGAATAATCATGTGGTGGTTTCAGAGAGAAGATTGCGGCGAGTTCTATTCCAAGCTGTGTGCCGATGTGAATGAGGCATCCAGCAATGAGTGGAAGGTCAGCAACTATCACAACGATGCGTGTGGTTCTGTCTGCTTCTATTTGGACAACGACACAGAGACCTATGTGCAACTGTTCGCGTTCATGACCAAAGAGGACGCAGACCTTGAGGGGCTGGAGATGTTCGCCATCACCTACTCACTCAACGGTGAGACAGACTATGACACATGGTATGGCGACAGCCGTGATGAGGCGTGTCAGAGGGCGGCATATTTCGCCAACAAGTTGCGTGAGGAATACTGCCCCACCATTGAAGATGAGGATGAGGGCTTTGAGCATGAGGGCGTGTGGGTCACTGACCGCACCAAATCCCCGTGTGGTCGGTTCGACCTCACCCCAGAGCAATCCCGTGAAATCTATGGAGACAAGTGATGACTGTTGATATTTGGTATCCAGACGGTGGGACTGGTTCATGGATGATTATGAGAACCATCCACCCCCTTGCGGACATCCCAGCAGAGCAAGTGGCGCAAAAAGTCTGCGACTTGAACGGATGGGGTGAAGCCTACATCGCCCCGACATCTGAGCGTCAAGAGACTGAGGCTTATCTTAGAGAGGACATCTGATGACACCGCACAACGGCAAGTTCATTGCCTATCTGCGTGTCTCAACACAACGCCAAGGTCAGAGCGGCCTTGGCCTTGAGGCGCAGAGGGACATCATCAACAACCATCTCAACGGTGGGGATTGGGATGTCATCGCTGAATACACTGAGCATGAGAGTGGCAAGCGTTCTGACCGCCATCGAAAGCAACTCAAGAAAGCCCTTGAGCATTGCAAGCGTGAGAACGCCACACTCATTATCGCCAAGATTGACCGACTGACACGCAACCTTGGGTTCCTTACCACGCTCTTGGAGCAAGGCGTCCCCGTGATTGCCTGTGATATTCCACAGATGCACACGCCAGCCGCCACCAAGTTCGTTCTCCAGCTCATGGCGAACATCGCTGAATATGAGGGCGAACTCATCAGTGAGCGAACCACCAAGGCTCTCGCGGCCAAGAAGGCAAGGGGAGAGACCCTTGGCTCACCTAACCCAGAGATAGGGGCAAAGGTCGGTGGCGCGGCCACAAGAGCCGCAGTGGATGAGTGGGCGGCAGAGGTCGAACCCGTTGTCCGCGACTTGCAAAAATACGGATGCGACACACTTGAGAAACTGGCACGGGGGCTGGAAGCCCGTGGCGTGACCACATTCCGTGGCAATACAACATGGGCATTGAGCAGTGTCCGCAACCTAATGAGGCGCATTGATGGATAAGATTGAAAAAGGATTGTTCAAAGCCTATGCGACTGAACTGTGCCGTCATCAGGTCGGCATCCACAAGGCAAGACAGACGCGGATGGACACAGACATCCAGCGATATTTCAACTCAACACCAGTCCGCAATGCGTTTGCACGGCTCATGTCGTTGGCCACCTATGACAAGACACTTTACACCAAGACAAACATTGCTGACGAACTGCTGATGTCCCGTCAGGCGGTTCATGTCATGGTTGAGGAGTGCCTCGATGCTGGCTGGATTGAACGCCCAAATGATGAGGGATACCGCGCAACAGAGCGTCTTGTCTGGGGGATGGAGAACTATGTCCAATCGCACATTGAATTGCTGGCTGAGGGCATGAGCCTTGAGGCTCTGCTTGTTCTGGTAAATTACCGCAAAATCCGTCAAGCCACTTGACATTGAACAGGACTGGAACGGGCGGCATCTTCTAGTAGAGAGGTAGAACAGATGGCGAAAAAAAGCACTTACGGTAAAATGACTGAGTTTGAGAAGGCCAAGCAACAAGCTCGTGAGGTGTGGGAANTTTACAAGGGAAGTGCGACTGCCCGTGCAAAGCGTTTTGCCAATGAGGAACATTACACCAAGACGCTGGGCGGCAGGTCGGCTGTTCGCATCACCATCCCAGCCCTCAAGGCACAACATCTTGACAGTGCCGTCTATCACCTTGAGCAGTTGGTCGCTGACCTCAAGGACATCCAGCAGACAGAGACCACGACACAGGCAAAAATGTATCTGCTGCGGAGTTTAGTTTATCAGTGCCACCGTCATCTGAAGGTGGATGCTGACCGTGGATATAGTCATCCCATGCGTCCCTATGAGGATTTTAGAGGCGCACGGTGATGCACTATATGTTGTGGGTCATCCAGGAGAACCGTTTGGCTCATGTATTCAATCAACCTATGGAGACTATTAATGAATAATCAAAAGCCTACACAGGCCAAACCTAACGATTTGTCGCATAATGTATATAGCGACAGGTCAGTTGCGAACCGCAACATCTTGAACCATATCATCAATTCGACTTACCAAACTAACCTGACTGAGTTAGACGAAAAGCGTTTCACCCTCAAGGAAATATTTACCTTCATCATGGAGTTCATCGCGCTTGCGTTGATGTTCGCCATCTTCATTTTCTTCATCAGCATTTCAGACGGCTTTGATGCTCACATCATGGAATGGATGGGGAGATAAATCATGGTTGGAAAACTTACAAGTGACGCAAAGCTGTCAGCTTCCCTTGCTCCAGTTCTCATGAACCAGAGCCACCCCACCTATGGCATGAGCCGCAACGACCTCATGGCGCGGGTGATGAACGCCCAAGGGCGAGGGGACTTTGATGTCCCTGAGTGGACATACAATGAGGCAGCCGACCACGGGAACAACCTTGAGGGCTATATCATCACAGAGGCGGCGAACCGCCTTGGGATTGAGAAGTTCAACAAGGACATCACCACTGTCTATGACTATGACGACCTGTTCTCTGCCAGCCTCGATGGCATCTTGTTCAATGAGAAGATGGCCATTGAAGCCAGTGACGGCATCATCCTCATGAACGGGGCTGATGGCATGATACTGGAAGGCAACGGCATCATTGAAAGCAAACTGACCTCTGTCTCATACACTGACACACCGCCACCCTATCGTGGCCCGTGGCAGGTGCAGATGCAGATGCTTTGCTATGGTGCAAAGTGGGCGGTCATCGCCACCTTCTATCAAGGCACACGCCTTGTCCTCAACATCTATGAGGCTGACCAAGAGATGCAACGCCAGTTGATTGAAGCCGCCAAGGATTTCTATCAACGCCTTGATGGGCCTGACTGGTATCCAGCATTGGATGGGGCTGATGCCGCACGGACATGGGAGAGGGGGGAAGACCATCTCCCGTCTGTTGACCTTGACCCAATCGCTCAGGTCGCCATGTCATACTATGAGGCCAAGAGGGCGATGAAGGCGGCTGATGAACTGGCCAAGAAACTGGAGCCTCAAATCATGACGCACATGGCGAACCATGAGATGGCTCACCTCACGGATGAGAACGGTGATGTGCTGTTTGAGTTCAAGTGGCCGACACGGAACTTCAAGGCGCAACCTGAGAAGGTGACCCCTGCCAAGCCAGCACGGGTTGAGCGTCAAAAGTCTCTGAGCATCCCTGCCAAGTGGATGAACCAATGAGCCTCACTCCACGGCAGAAGGACTGCCTAGACTTTATTGTGTCCTATACCAAGGAGAAGGGATATTCACCCAACTATCGGGAGATTGCTGAGGGCATCGGTGTCAAGGCAATCAGCAATGTCCACTATTATGTGGAGCGGCTCAAGCGCAGAGGCTATGTCAAAACAGTCTATGGCTCTGAGCGTTCCATCGAGGTCTTGAAGACATCGGCCATCTAATCATCGGATGAGACTGAGGGCTTGCTCCTTGGTCTCATCGTTCCGTCTAGTCCACCCCTTCCCAAAAGTCTCAAAGGTCTTGAGCCTCTCATAGAAGGCTTGCCGTCTGGTGTGCATCTGCTCAACGATGTCGGCTGCNTCCTTGTNTCTGACCGCACTCAAGGTGATTGGCCCAATGCCACCGTCAGCCTTGACCCCCACAATCCTCTGCAATGCACGGGCTGACCTGCCAGTCCCAGAGTTCACTCCCCAATCAAAGACTGCATGGTCAACGCCGCTTGGGAGTTCGTCACCGTTCACCTTGTTCCAATACTCTTGGCGATATATCTGTTGAACGTGGATGTCAGGGATGTTCCGCATGGTCTGCTCATTGACCTCTGCGTCAATGTCCATGACCTCAGACAACCACTGCTCATAGACACGGGCAGTGATGCCCTTCATGGTGACGCCCCCAGGATCCTCTGGATGCGCTGAGAACCCACCTTCATGCTTCAACAGCCACTCAAGGCTCTGCTCAAAGTTGCCTCTCATTTCATGTTCTCCCGCGCAACTCCCTTGGCCTTCTCCCACGACCTCATGCCGCCCAATCCTAAAAGCGACAGCGTTAAGGTCATGAGTTCGCCTGTCTCAAGGCGGGGAAGGGGAGTGCCAGGAAACCAAATGGCCACAACCCATTCAGCAATCGGCATCAGGAAAAAGTTGGTCATGAGACCCAAGGCGCAAATCCACATGATGGCTGGCCTTGCACCTGCCACAAAGATAGATGGATGTTTGCTTTGCTCGATGTTGGCTTGAGCCTGAGCCGCATCCAGAGCAATCAGTTCGCTCTGCAACTTGGCTTTGATGTTGGCCTTTGCGTCCTTGTCCTCAACGAACTGGTCAATGATAGGAGCAGCCAGCCCCAGAATTTGTGCAATCATTCGTAAACCCTCACTTTCTCAGGGTCCACTTGCCTTGGCACACAGTAGGCAGTGACCCTATCTTTCGGGTCTAAGTAATCCAACGACCTATAGTTCCCGTATCTCTTGCTGACGGCTGAGGCGAAATAGTTGCAACGCTCTATGTCCCAAAACATCATGTTGCCGCTCTCCAGCTTTCTTGCGTCTCCCGTTCCCAGATAAACCAAGAGGAGAAACACATCAGCCATCAGGCCATCTTGGTTTTTTTCATGGCCTTCTTCTTTGCCGCCATGATGACATCGCCACGGGTGATTTTCTTTTTGTCACCATACATCGCCGCCAGCTTCTTCTGCTTGGGGCTTTTCTTCCCATAGGCCATCACTTATCTCCTTTGGCTTCCTTGCCCAGATACAGTCCATAAACGCCAGTCATGACACCCATGATGACGGAACAGAAAGCACTCTGAGCGGTGGTGGGGTCTTCCAAGTTCATGAACCATTCAGCGCAACGCCATGACATAACCACTGAGGCAATCATGGTCAGCCGTGCGGTGAGGTTCACCTTCATGTAACGCTCAAACCAGTCGGTCATGACAATCCTTTCAGATACTGAATGAACAGATAAAGGACAGCCGCACCAGCAATCAGGATGACAGGCAACACAGTCCAGAAGATGATTGCGTCACGCACTCTTGCCCGTCTCTCCAGTTCCTCTTTCTGCTCTGCACGTTGCCGCGCAATCTCTGCCTGTAATCTTTCCCACGCACCTGGTTTGCCATAGATTTGGAAAATAGAGCGGAGTTCACTGCGGAGGTGGTTAAGTTCTTCCTGCCTAAAAAATTGGTCTATGCCAGCTTGTTCCGCGCCAGTCATCTTGGAGAACAGACTGTTCTTTTTTCTAGTGGCTCCAAAGTTCAATTCAGCCTCAGCCTTTGCATAGCGAGACACGGGGCCACTGAGACTGCTCAAGTCCTTGCCAGCCTTGACCGCACTGCTGATTGCAGAACTGGCAGCCGACACCGCCGCAAAGGCTGACATGGGGTCAATCATGTGTCTCTCACAAGCATGGTCAGCAACAGCACAATGGTCGTGCCAGCAGAACCCATCATCACCGCCTCAATACGCTTGATGCGAGTGATGGTCTCACGCCACCGCTCTGAACAGACAGCCTCATGCGTGTCTATCTGAGCCTTCACATCTGAGACGGACGGACGGGTCATTTCTTGTTCTTGCTCCCCTTGGGACGGCCACGCTTCTTAGGCGCGGCTGCCTTGGGTTGAGCCTTGGCAATGGTCGGCTCTTTCTTGGGACGCAAGTGTGGGTTCAGTTCATAGATATGAGGCATGAACAATCTCCTCAGTTTTTCTAATATCCATTTCATTCCTTTGGCCTTTGTATTTCACAATCAAAAAAAATCAGTCAGCATCCGCAATGGTATTGCCTTCCGCAACCCAATCTTGAATGGCTTGATAGTCAAGGTTGTCTGTATCAAGAGGCACGTTAATGATGATGGTGCTGTCACCTTCACCAGATATAATCGCTTGCACTCCCTGATTGGTGCCAGTGTTTTCTGGGTCTAGGTACTTTGCCGAAATGATATTGATGCTCATTATCCTAACTCACATTCTGCCGTAAAGTAGCAACTAATTCTTGAACCTTCACCGCCGTTAGTAATGTTGTTGACATAAATCCTGCCACCTGACTGCCCAATCGGGCTGACACTCGCGCTTCTGCCGTTTCCAGCGTAATGAGCTTTTCCAACTGTGCCATCATCATCATATGTATTCACAGTTGGGCCAGCCCTCATTTTCACAGGGAAGATTATAGGTATAGCCGCATAGTTGTTCTGGCTTGATGTTGTCGTGCCTATATGACCTGTTGATGTTGCTGTTCCCACATTCGTTCTGGAGTTTAGGCTCGAATAAAAATAACGCTGGCACCTCGCCAATTCGTCAACATACGGCCTATGCTCGTATTCTGTGGCAGTAGTTCCTTCACTCGCCTCTAGCTGACAGCCTGTGAAATAGATGATGTTATTTGTGCTGTTCAAAAAGTTTGAGATATTGTCCCTGTGATTAATGCGGGTTGTTGTCCAAGCGGTGCTATCAGCCGATGCGCCACCAGTTGAACCACTTGCCGCCGCAAGCACAAAAGAAACCTCAAATCCAGCACCATTGTCGTGGTCTATCGTTGCTGATGTAGAGCCAGGAATGACGCAGGTATATCTTGCCCAGCTATCAGTCGGCGTATAGCTTTTTGCATAATACTCAGTGGTGCCATCCAGCGTTCTAAAGCGAACAGTGATCGGGTTGCTGTGTGAAACAGCCTTCATATACCAAGAGAATATTAACTGCTTGGCACTAGATGTTCCAAAAGCAAGATGAGTAACATTCTGCGCCTCAATCCTCTGCCTAAATTCGCAATAGTGATGCGTTGAAAAAGAGGTGTTTGTGGTTGAGCATTGCAGTTTTGCGGAGCGAGAAAAGCCATCAGGTGCATCAGTTACATGGTCAAATGTGACTGCCCCAGCACAGCCATTGTTGAAGTTCAATGCCCATCTATCAACAATCGAATAGCCCTCATTGGAGTTATTAGAGACCGTTTTTGCTCCTGCAAATTTTCTTTGCGAGACAGTCATATCTCCATTTATTAGGAGATTTCTAAAGCCTGTAACTGGAGCCGCGCCAGCCGCCAGCTTGGCTGAGGTGATAGCATCATCCGCAATCTTGGCTGTCGCAATTGTCGAGCCAGTGCCAAGAAGGTCAGAGAGGTTTCTTGCGTTGCTCATGTCTGTCTCTCCTTATCCAATCATGTGTGCGCTAATCCCAGAATAAGGGTCGGAGTAGAACTCACCTCCACTGGAATTTGCCCATTTCCATTCAAAATATTCACCTTCAAGCAAGCGGCACTGAAAGTGAAGTGCTGAAGTCCCCCATTGATTGCTTGGCGCTGATGGGTGGGAGTAGGACTCAAGAACTGTGTTTTTGTATATTTGCAAAATCCCTGTTTGGACATTTCGGTGAATAGTCCAAAAGTCGGCCCTGTAAAGACCTGTCACAGGGGCAATGAACCTTGAGTTTGTAGTATCCCAACAGTTGCCAATGTTGTAGTGCATAACAAGATTGGCGTTGGTTACCTTGGTGGTGGATGTTCCCGGCGCTATTGCCCCAGCATCGCTGTCAGTTAGTGCCGCATAAAAAAACGGCCTTTCAATGTGGTTGTCGGCATAAGCCTTAATCAGCCGAGGCATCAGGAAATCTCCTCATAAGAAATCAAGATTTCAAGGTCGCTTGCCGCAGATGCAAACGCTCTGATGCTCACCCCTTCCTCAAGGTAAATCACGCTGTTCTTGTCGGTTACGACCAGTGTGCTATCTGCTGGCACAGCAATCCCATGTGCAATCCGATAAGCAGTCGAACCGTCATAATATTGAACTGTGACATCTGCGCTGTTTGTGCCATCGACATTAGAGACAAGGATTGTGTTCACCTTGAACACCTTGCCAGATGAGGATGAGTTGCTGAGTGGAGTTGATGTCGATGTGCCAAGTGCCGCCGCCGCAGTTTTGGCGGTGATGGTGCTGACGTTGACTATGTTTGGTGCGGCCATTGGATTACCCTCCGAATACTATTGCCATTGCGATTGACTTGCCCATTGTGGCGACAGATGCCCCATTCACTTGAACATCTGTGGTTGCGTTGAGCGTGCCAGTCACAGTGACACTGCTATCGAATGTGCCGCCCGATGCCTTGGACACCGTGTCAGCAACCGTGAATGATTTGAAAGCGTAGATGACAATCTCAGAGCCAACAGCCGCAGATGAGCCAAGCACGATGCTTGTGCCATTGGTGGATGTGTAGTCATCGTCATGGAGAATGACACCATCCTTCACCACAATCACATTGTCTGTGGTGTAAGAGAGCGTCAGCCCATTGTCGTCAGCCCCAGAGAAGGTGGTCGCGGCTGAACCTGAGACTGTGTATTCATAGCGTATCATCGAGGCAGAGCCAGCCGCAGAGGCCGCAATCCAGTTGGCCCCGTCATAGACCCGCATCTCTCCATCTGTCTGATTGTAGTAGAGACTTCCAGTCACCAGGGCATCGCCATCATTGTCAGTCGATGGGCCGTCTGTGCCACTGTTGAACGTGCCATAGACACCGTGGGCTGAGAATGTGGACGCAGTGCCAGAGGCCGCAGCCGTGGCAGAATTGTTCAGACTGATGGTCGTGCCACTGATGCCAATCACGTTTGTCCCAGCAGGGATGTTGGTGGATGTCACCTTCATGCCAATGGAGATGCCAGAGGCAGATGACACGGTGATGTCAGCAGAGCCGTTGGTTGTCGTGATGGTCGGTGTCACATTGGCAGGTGCTGTCTGTGTGTCGGTCATTGTGCCGAGATAACGGTCATCGAAATCATCAAGAGCCGCACCCATCGCCGCAGAGATTGCCTTGGCACTGTCTCTAGCAGACTCTGCATCTGTCGCGGCTTGTGATGCACCTTGAATGGATGAGATGTTTGTGGCCGCAGTGTTCACATCACTGATGTTTGTGCCAACAGTGTTCACGTTTGAGATAGAGCCAGCGACTGTGCCGATATTGTCTGACCCACTGAGGTCTGTCGCAACTGTTCCAATCTCTGCACTATCACCAGCAACTGTGGTGACATTGGCTGAGATACCAGCAACAGTGGTCACGTTGGCAGACACTCCTGCCACTGTGGTCACATCAGATGAGATGCCAGCAACTGTGCTGACATTGGAGTTGTTGCCAGCAACCGTTGTCACATTGCTTGAGATACCAGCAACAGTGGTCACGTTTCCTGATACACCAGCAACCGTTGTCACGTTGCTTGCGATGCCAGCCACAGTCTGAATGGCATCTGTGGCATCAGTGCCGTCCTCGATGTCAGCCAGTGTCGCAATGTCATCAGTGATGGCGGCAAGGCTGTTCACGTTGGATGTGGATGGCCCAGCCTCTGGCTGACCAGTCGTGGCATTGAAGGCCAGATATTTACCAACACGGGCTGACTTTGACGGCAGGGTCATGTCAATGTCTTGCGGGTCATCAACAGGTGAGATGACGGCACGGTCAACACGCTCATTGATTTGCTGGTCAAAGATGGTCAGTGCGTCAAGTTGCTCATTCAGCGATGATGCCTTGAGGTCACCAGCAGTCACGAAATCGGTGGTGCGTTCAATGTCCCGTGCGCCAATGATGGTGATGTTATTTGAGGATGTGGCTGCCACAACCAGAGTGACACTGCCCGTGCCATTGGCATTGATGGTCACCGTGTAGTCGGTGGTCAATGTCAGCTTTGTTGTGTCCTTGAACACAGAGATATCGTTCTGGTCGAGGATTTCAAAGGTGAACGCATAAGGGCCAGTCCCAGCAGAACCACTGAGGACAACACGCCT
>FUFK010896225.1_pt1 | contig 10512 bp, 4 predicted proteins | sample 1021851 | NCBI WGS metagenome assembly FUFK01 (sample SAMEA51879418, study PRJEB19060) | metagenome
AGAATAACTATCACCAGGCTTACAAGAACTCAGTCTGCCCGTCTTTTTGGAATGGCAAGCATTTAACTCTGAAAGGTAGATCATAGTTTCTTCTACTATCAGTGCTTTCAATGCTTTCTTTGTGATCTTCATTTGTTTGTTCTGTCATGTATCTCTAAACTTTATTTAAAGAATATTAAGATAAAGTTTATACTGTCAGAAAGTTTATACATTCAAGAATATTAGGATCCAGAACACAACCAACAAACTAACAAAATAAATAGTTACTCCGTCAGACAAAGGCATTTTACAGGCGGACAGAAAATGTCCGAATGTGACACAGCGAGGCTATAAAAAGTTTGGTTTCGAAAAATAAACGTTGGCACGTCAAGAGCGTGTATTAGGATCCTGACTTCATTTTTCTTAGAAAAGCACCTAAATGTAGAGGATGGTATTTCACAGGATCATACCCGTCTGACAACTACCTCCCAGAAACACTCTCATTTCCATTCTGAGACATTTTAGAAACGTGATCCCGATACTGACACTAAAAAACTATTCAAAGAGCGTCAGACACGGTTTCTGAGGGCTTATTGTTATTTCTCATAGGTAAGCGCAGTATCGGAAAGTGTGATCATGAACCACAAGCCTGAAAAATAGTGCACCACAAACTTTTTCCTAAAAATATTCTACTCAAAGTCCATAATGACTTTGTGGGCTGTGAGTTCTCTACGAAACTGTAAGTTTTTATTGTAGTCATAGTGCTTTTCAAGCATTTCAAGTGAGGTTCCACAGTTTCTACAAAGTGTGTAGGGTTCTAAGCCTCTGGCAAGAGAAGATGAGATATACAAGGCTCTGAAACTATACAAAGTCCGTGGAACCTTCACGCCTTCTACCTCTTGGTAGTAGATCGTTTTCCCTTCACTATCTTTCAGGGACATTAGCCAGCGTCTTACTGACTGGTGAGGTTTCAAGGGCTTCACTTTCGGGTTGGACTTACTCAAAGTTAGATCCTGAAAGTCTCTGTATCCAATATTGGCAAAAACCAACTCACTTGGTTTCGGCTCTCGTCCAAAAAACTTAGTCCATTCAAGCTTAAACTCCATCAGGCGCTTCCAGGAGGTGTCTCTATCTCTACAAATAACGTCCCTGTGCTTTTTCACTTTGGATACTTCTGGACGAACATGCACCACAGAGTATTTAGAACCATCTTCATCTTCGTGTAGTTCAATGTCTTTCCAAGCGATACGAGACAACTCATACGGACGTAGCCCTGAGTTTGAAGCCAGAATAGTAATGCCGTGAAGTAGAGCCACACTGTATCTATTGACTGGATGGTTGTAGATGATCCTGTCATCTTTCTCAAACTTCCATTTCCCTTCTGCTTTTGGCAATACAAGTCCAGTATCTCTTGTTTTATTCAAAGTCTTTCTTGTGGATCTCCACCATTCACGGACTACTTCTATTGCTTCACCATCCAACTCAAAACGTCCTCTGCGATGTTTGACATTGAGTGACGAAACTTGTGGATATGTTTTCCAGTCTTGGATCACGGTTGGCATCTTGCCAATGTAGTTTTTGTGGAAAGCTTCCATTAGAAAAAACTTCAATGTATAGGCTTCGTAACGAAGTGTAGTATCAGAAGTCTTGCCTATTTCCTTACTGGCAGTGCGGATCTTGTCAGGGTTCTTTTCCCAATACTCAATACGGAACCGCCAGAACGCCATCAAGTCTCTGTCATTGAGTAGATACAAGTCTGGAAAACGTTTCTTGTCTCCAAAAAATGGTTTCCACCATCTTTCGTTGTAGTCGTAAGCAAGTTGCTTTCGCCTGGACGACAACCGACTGATAAACTCATTGAAAATAAGATCCCAACTGGAAGTAACTACACCAGCACCAAGTCTAACTTTGCTGTGAGCATCGTTATACATATCAATGGCTTTCTTAGTAGCGAGACTTTCACTGGAAGTCTTTAATGACTTTCGGATGTATGTAGTGTTGCCAGTAGGGTTCTTGAACCGACAATACAAGTTGCCCTTTGAAGATCCTACAAGTTTGTATAGTTGGATCTCTTTACCGAGAAGTTGTGCGACTATTTCGTAAGAGGACATGGATCAGCCTTTTTGCTTATGTCTTTTCTTAGCACAACGATGGAAGTTACACAACTGAGTAAGTGGCTGGTTTTGTTGAACCTTGCTGGCGTAACATACCCCCGGTGTAGGAGTGTGTCACCAGCAAACGTAGTTTTAACCTCCGTTTTTCAGCCTATGTATCAGCTTATGTAGAGACTGTGTAGAAATACAGTTTTTTTGAAACTTCAAAAACCACGTGCACCACAAGGATCCAACAGCCTCACCACAAGCATTCTATGTTAAACTCATTATCATGCAACACAAGGGGGCTGTAATGCCAGAAAACAAAACAACTACTCCTAAAACAAAAGATCCCACAGACGGACGAAGTGGAAACGCTCGCAGAAAGTCTTTCAGGCTGGATGAGGATACTGTCATCGGTGTATGGGCTGAACACAACCGAGAATACGAACAATACGCTCATACACACGATGAGGAAGCAAAGTATCAAGCCTACGTAGAGTTCTGTTACAAAGTATTTTGTGCTCTCACTGACAGCAAAATAGCTAAAAAGTATCCCAATGGACAAGCACCAAACAGGATCCTGGACTTTCCAGAACGCTTAAATGGTGTATTGGATAAAGACAAAACCGAAGATGAGATCATCGGTATTGTGTATCATTTTATGAATGAGCGTCTGTGTCGTAAGTGCGATGATCTACTTCCAGAACTAAAACGATATGATGCCAACATTAACTTGCCCTATGGACAAGAATGGGCAAACTGGATGTATAGCGAGGAAAGAAAATGGCAGAACCGTGCCAGTCTCTTTCACACTGTTACGGGTGAGTAGCCTTTAACTGTGCTTTCAGTATCTCTCTAACGAGATCACTTTTAGTTTTTCTCTCTGTGGTGGCTCTGCTTTCAAGTAGAGCCATCAGCATTTTAGAAACTCGTATTGTTATTCGTTCGTCTCTCATTTTGTATCTCCTATGTCTGACAAAAAAGTTTTGGATATTTTTTAGGAATGGCTCTCACGGGTTTGGGTTGCTTTGCTTACCTATGACATGTAACGCAACTTACTTTTTTTTCTGAGAGTAGAACCAAACTCAGCTTTTTACAGGCTCAAACAGTTTCCCGTCCGATGCTCTGTGGAAGTTATTTAAAGCCGTTAGTATTCGTTTCTGAGCCTCTGCGGGTGTAGTAAAGCCCATTTGCCTACACTTCGCATTGAGGGCTTTTGTGCGTTCATCTGGAACAACATTTTCAAACTGTGCACCACAGTCGTCCTGGAAGGCGTCTGCGATGAGATCCATCAACTCTGAGAGTGTCAGTCCCAGTGTGTCATCCCCATGCAACACAAGCATTTCGTCTGCTCGTATTACTCCACGTCCCAACGCTTGTAGATGTTTTGAATATCCAAGTTTGTCTTTGCGATCACTGTCACTATCTTCACTGCTTGGAATAAGAGGGTGCCCACTCTCGTCATACTGCTCTGGATAGTCGGCACACTTGTATTTCGGGTTGATCTTCTTTCCAGGAACAGTCTTTCTCCCACAGGCTTTATCACCTGCTGACATTCCGAAGCGATAAGTCACATTACCCTTAGAAGTTATTTTGCCTTTACCTGCTTTGTCAGGATCCCAACCAGCTTGTTTCACTGCTGGCTCTGATAGAGAATAACTATCACCAGGCTTACAAGAACTCAGTCTGCCCGTCTTTTTGGAATGGCAAGCATTTAACTCTGAAAGGTAGATCATAGTTTCTTCTACTATCAGTGCTTTCAATGCTTTCTTTGTGATCTTCATTTGTTTGTTCTGTCATGTATCTCTAAACTTTATTTAAAGAATATTAAGATAAAGTTTATACTGTCAGAAAGTTTATACATTCAAGAATATTAGGATCCAGAACACAACCAACAAACTAACAAAATAAATAGTTACTCCGTCAGACAAAGGCATTTTACAGGCGGACAGAAAATGTCCGAATGTGACACAGCGAGGCTATAAAAAGTTTGGTTTTGAAAAATAAACGTTGGCACGTCAAGAGCGTGTATTAGGATCCTGACTTCATTTTTCTTAGAAAAGCACCTAAATGTAGAGGATGGTATTTCACAGGATCATACCCGTCTGACAACTACCTCCCAGAAACACTCTCATTTCCATTCTGAGACATTTTAGAAACGTGATCCCGATACTGACACTAAAAAACTATTCAAAGAGCGTCAGACACGGTTTCTGAGGGCTTATTGTTATTTCTCATAGGTAAGCGCAGTATCGGAAAGTGTGATCATGAACCACAAGCCTGAAAAATAGTGCACCACAAACTTTTTCCTAAAAATATTCTACTCAAAGTCCATAATGACTTTGTGGGCTGTGAGTTCTCTCCGAAACTGTAAGTTCTTGTTGTAGTCGTAGTGACGTTCCAACATTTCAAGTGAGGTTCCACAGTTTCTACAAAGTGTGTAGGGTTCTAAGCCTCTGGCAAGAGAAGATGAGATATACAAGGCTCTGAAACTATACAAAGTCCGTGGAACCTTCACGCCTTCTACCTCTTGGTAGTAGATCGTTTTCCCTTCACTATCTTTCAGGGACATTAGCCAGCGTCTTACTGACTGGTGAGGTTTCAAGGGCTTCACTTTCGGGTTGGACTTACTCAAAGTTAGATCCTGAAAGTCTCTGTATCCAATATTGGCAAAAACCAACTCACTTGGTTTCGGCTCTCGTCCAAAAAACTTAGTCCATTCAAGCTTAAACTCCATCAGGCGCTTCCAGGAGGTGTCTCTATCTCTACAAATAACGTCCCTGTGCTTTTTCACTTTGGATACTTCTGGACGAACATGCACCACAGAGTATTTAGAACCATCTTCATCTTCGTGTAGTTCAATGTCTTTCCAAGCGATACGAGACAACTCATACGGACGTAGCCCTGAGTTTGAAGCCAGAATAGTAATGCCGTGAAGTAGAGCCACACTGTATCTATTGACTGGATGGTTGTAGATGATCCTGTCATCTTTCTCAAACTTCCATTTCCCTTCTGCTTTTGGCAATACAAGTCCAGTATCTCTTGTTTTATTCAAAGTCTTTCTTGTGGATCTCCACCATTCACGGACTACTTCTATTGCTTCACCATCCAACTCAAAACGTCCTCTGCGATGTTTGACATTGAGTGACGAAACTTGTGGATATGTTTTCCAGTCTTGGATCACGGTTGGCATCTTGCCAATGTAGTTTTTGTGGAAAGCTTCCATTAGAAAAAACTTCAATGTATAGGCTTCGTAACGAAGTGTAGTATCAGAAGTCTTGCCTATTTCCTTACTGGCAGTGCGGATCTTGTCAGGGTTCTTTTCCCAATACTCAATACGGAACCGCCAGAACGCCATCAAGTCTCTGTCATTGAGTAGATACAAGTCTGGAAAACGTTTCTTGTCTCCAAAAAATGGTTTCCACCATCTTTCGTTGTAGTCGTAAGCAAGTTGCTTTCGCCTGGACGACAACCGACTGATAAACTCATTGAAAATAAGATCCCAACTGGAAGTAACTACACCAGCACCAAGTCTAACTTTGCTGTGAGCATCGTTATACATATCAATGGCTTTCTTAGTAGCGAGACTTTCACTGGAAGTCTTTAATGACTTTCGGATGTATGTAGTGTTGCCAGTAGGGTTCTTGAACCGACAATACAAGTTGCCCTTTGAAGATCCTACAAGTTTGTATAGTTGGATCTCTTTACCGAGAAGTTGTGCGACTATTTCGTAAGAGGACATGGATCAGCCTTTTTGCTTATGTCTTTTCTTAGCACAACGATGGAAGTTACACAACTGAGTAAGTGGCTGGTTTTGTTGAACCTTGCTGGCGTAACATACCCCCGGTGTAGGAGTGTGTCACCAGCAAACGTAGTTTTAACCTCCGTTTTTCAGCCTATGTATCAGCTTATGTAGAGACTGTGTAGAAATACAGTTTTTTTGAAACTTCAAAAACCACGTGCACCACAAGGATCCAACAGCCTCACCACAAGCATTCTATGTTAAACTCATTATCATGCAACACAAGGGGGCTGTAATGCCAGAAAACAAAACAACTACTCCTAAAACAAAAGATCCCACAGACGGACGAAGTGGAAACGCTCGCAGAAAGTCTTTCAGGCTGGATGAGGATACTGTCATCGGTGTATGGGCTGAACACAACCGAGAATACGAACAATACGCTCATACACACGATGAGGAAGCAAAGTATCAAGCCTACGTAGAGTTCTGTTACAAAGTATTTTGTGCTCTCACTGACAGCAAAATAGCTAAAAAGTATCCCAATGGACAAGCACCAAACAGGATCCTGGACTTTCCAGAACGCTTAAATGGTGTATTGGATAAAGACAAAACCGAAGATGAGATCATCGGTATTGTGTATCATTTTATGAATGAGCGTCTGTGTCGTAAGTGCGATGATCTACTTCCAGAACTAAAACGATATGATGCCAACATTAACTTGCCCTATGGACAAGAATGGGCAAACTGGATGTATAGCGAGGAAAGAAAATGGCAGAACCGTGCCAGTCTCTTTCACACTGTTACGGGTGAGTAGCCTTTAACTGTGCTTTCAGTATCTCTCTAACGAGATCACTTTTAGTTTTTCTCTCTGTGGTGGCTCTGCTTTCAAGTAGAGCCATCAGCATTTTAGAAACTCGTATTGTTATTCGTTCGTCTCTCATTTTGTATCTCCTATGTCTGACAAAAAAGTTTTGGATATTTTTTAGGAATGGCTCTCACGGGTTTGGGTTGCTTTGCTTACCTATGACATGTAACGCAACTTACTTTTTTTTCTGAGAGTAGAACCAAACTCAGCTTTTTACAGGCTCAAACAGTTTCCCGTCCGATGCTCTGTGGAAGTTATTTAAAGCCGTTAGTATTCGTTTCTGAGCCTCTGCGGGTGTAGTAAAGCCCATTTGCCTACACTTCGCATTGAGGGCTTTTGTGCGTTCATCTGGAACAACATTTTCAAACTGTGCACCACAGTCGTCCTGGAAGGCGTCTGCGATGAGATCCATCAACTCTGAGAGTGTCAGTCCCAGTGTGTCATCCCCATGCAACACAAGCATTTCGTCTGCTCGTATTACTCCACGTCCCAACGCTTGTAGATGTTTTGAATATCCAAGTTTGTCTTTGCGATCACTGTCACTATCTTCACTGCTTGGAATAAGAGGGTGCCCACTCTCGTCATACTGCTCTGGATAGTCGGCACACTTGTATTTCGGGTTGATCTTCTTTCCAGGAACAGTCTTTCTCCCACAGGCTTTATCACCTGCTGACATTCCGAAGCGATAAGTCACATTACCCTTAGAAGTTATTTTGCCTTTACCTGCTTTGTCAGGATCCCAACCAGCTTGTTTCACTGCTGGCTCTGATAGAGAATAACTATCACCAGGCTTACAAGAACTCAGTCTGCCCGTCTTTTTGGAATGGCAAGCATTTAACTCTGAAAGGTAGATCATAGTTTCTTCTACTATCAGTGCTTTCAATGCTTTCTTTGTGATCTTCATTTGTTTGTTCTGTCATGTATCTCTAAACTTTATTTAAAGAATATTAAGATAAAGTTTATACTGTCAGAAAGTTTATACATTCAAGAATATTAGGATCCAGAACACAACCAACAAACTAACAAAATAAATAGTTACTCCGTCAGACAAAGGCATTTTACAGGCGGACAGAAAATGTCCGAATGTGACACAGCGAGGCTATAAAAAGTTTGGTTTTGAAAAATAAACGTTGGCACGTCAAGAGCGTGTATTAGGATCCTGACTTCATTTTTCTTAGAAAAGCACCTAAATGTAGAGGATGGTATTTCACAGGATCATACCCGTCTGACAACTACCTCCCAGAAACACTCTCATTTCCATTCTGAGACATTTTAGAAACGTGATCCCGATACTGACACTAAAAAACTATTCAAAGAGCGTCAGACACGGTTTCTGAGGGCTTATTGTTATTTCTCATAGGTAAGCGCAGTATCGGAAAGTGTGATCATGAACCACAAGCCTGAAAAATAGTGCACCACAAACTTTTTCCTAAAAATATTCTACTCAAAGTCCATAATGACTTTGTGGGCTGTGAGTTCTCTCCGAAACTGTAAGTTCTTGTTGTAGTCGTAGTGACGTTCCAACATTTCAAGTGAGGTTCCACAGTTTCTACAAAGTGTGTAGGGTTCTAAGCCTCTGGCAAGAGAAGATGAGATATACAAGGCTCTGAAACTATACAAAGTCCGTGGAACCTTCACGCCTTCTACCTCTTGGTAGTAGATCGTTTTCCCTTCACTATCTTTCAGGGACATTAGCCAGCGTCTTACTGACTGGTGAGGTTTCAAGGGCTTCACTTTCGGGTTGGACTTACTCAAAGTTAGATCCTGAAAGTCTCTGTATCCAATATTGGCAAAAACCAACTCACTTGGTTTCGGCTCTCGTCCAAAAAACTTAGTCCATTCAAGCTTAAACTCCATCAGGCGCTTCCAGGAGGTGTCTCTATCTCTACAAATAACGTCCCTGTGCTTTTTCACTTTGGATACTTCTGGACGAACATGCACCACAGAGTATTTAGAACCATCTTCATCTTCGTGTAGTTCAATGTCTTTCCAAGCGATACGAGACAACTCATACGGACGTAGCCCTGAGTTTGAAGCCAGAATAGTAATGCCGTGAAGTAGAGCCACACTGTATCTATTGACTGGATGGTTGTAGATGATCCTGTCATCTTTCTCAAACTTCCATTTCCCTTCTGCTTTTGGCAATACAAGTCCAGTATCTCTTGTTTTATTCAAAGTCTTTCTTGTGGATCTCCACCATTCACGGACTACTTCTATTGCTTCACCATCCAACTCAAAACGTCCTCTGCGATGTTTGACATTGAGTGACGAAACTTGTGGATATGTTTTCCAGTCTTGGATCACGGTTGGCATCTTGCCAATGTAGTTTTTGTGGAAAGCTTCCATTAGAAAAAACTTCAATGTATAGGCTTCGTAACGAAGTGTAGTATCAGAAGTCTTGCCTATTTCCTTACTGGCAGTGCGGATCTTGTCAGGGTTCTTTTCCCAATACTCAATACGGAACCGCCAGAACGCCATCAAGTCTCTGTCATTGAGTAGATACAAGTCTGGAAAACGTTTCTTGTCTCCAAAAAATGGTTTCCACCATCTTTCGTTGTAGTCGTAAGCAAGTTGCTTTCGCCTGGACGACAACCGACTGATAAACTCATTGAAAATAAGATCCCAACTGGAAGTAACTACACCAGCACCAAGTCTAACTTTGCTGTGAGCATCGTTATACATATCAATGGCTTTCTTAGTAGCGAGACTTTCACTGGAAGTCTTTAATGACTTTCGGATGTATGTAGTGTTGCCAGTAGGGTTCTTGAACCGACAATACAAGTTGCCCTTTGAAGATCCTACAAGTTTGTATAGTTGGATCTCTTTACCGAGAAGTTGTGCGACTATTTCGTAAGAGGACATGGATCAGCCTTTTTGCTTATGTCTTTTCTTAGCACAACGATGGAAGTTACACAACTGAGTAAGTGGCTGGTTTTGTTGAACCTTGCTGGCGTAACATACCCCCGGTGTAGGAGTGTGTCACCAGCAAACGTAGTTTTAACCTCCGTTTTTCAGCCTATGTATCAGCTTATGTAGAGACTGTGTAGAAATACAGTTTTTTTGAAACTTCAAAAACCACGTGCACCACAAGGATCCAACAGCCTCACCACAAGCATTCTATGTTAAACTCATTATCATGCAACACAAGGGGGCTGTAATGCCAGAAAACAAAACAACTACTCCTAAAACAAAAGATCCCACAGACGGACGAAGTGGAAACGCTCGCAGAAAGTCTTTCAGGCTGGATGAGGATACTGTCATCGGTGTATGGGCTGAACACAACCGAGAATACGAACAATACGCTCATACACACGATGAGGAAGCAAAGTATCAAGCCTACGTAGAGTTCTGTTACAAAGTATTTTGTGCTCTCACTGACAGCAAAATAGCTAAAAAGTATCCCAATGGACAAGCACCAAACAGGATCCTGGACTTTCCAGAACGCTTAAATGGTGTATTGGATAAAGACAAAACCGAAGATGAGATCATCGGTATTGTGTATCATTTTATGAATGAGCGTCTGTGTCGTAAGTGCGATGATCTACTTCCAGAACTAAAACGATATGATGCCAACATTAACTTGCCCTATGGACAAGAATGGGCAAACTGGATGTATAGCGAGGAAAGAAAATGGCAGAACCGTGCCAGTCTCTTTCACACTGTTACGGGTGAGTAGCCTTTAACTGTGCTTTCAGTATCTCTCTAACGAGATCACTTTTAGTTTTTCTCTCTGTGGTGGCTCTGCTTTCAAGTAGAGCCATCAGCATTTTAGAAACTCGTATTGTTATTCGTTCGTCTCTCATTTTGTATCTCCTATGTCTGACAAAAAA
>FUFK010066601.1_pt1 | contig 10508 bp, 11 predicted proteins | sample 1021851 | NCBI WGS metagenome assembly FUFK01 (sample SAMEA51879418, study PRJEB19060) | metagenome
CCAGGTTTGATCAATTACGAAAAGAGTGGGGATTTAGAGCAAGAGGACCTGTTATAGAAAAGATACTTAAAGAACTTCTTCAAGAAGATGATTTACTACCTAAGAACCAACAGCATGAAATAGACTTTAACGAGAATAATAATAATGAAAATTTAAATATTGATGAAGATACTGCATTGGTNTTAATTAAATCAGACGTAAAAAAAGAAGTTAATGANATATCTTTGAATAAAAGATTTACAAATAANAATCAATATAAAGAAAAAGCCAACTCAAANATAAGCCTTCCCAATTTTGTTGAAAAAAAAGTAAAGAATCTAAGAAGAAGTATTAATAGTGAAAAATTAAAGGAGAATATTAATGATATTCAAATTAATACAATTAAAGAAAGTGAATTAATTAAATGTCGAATAGCGTTAATTAGTCATTGGAAAACCTTATATGGAACAGTTCCTAACGATCATGTTGTAGAAGCCTCAATGGATTGGTTTGGAAGGGATATATGGCCAAATCTTGATGGAACAGAAAATCTACCCTTTACGTGGAGTGCAGCCAATAAATTTATGTCTGAATTATGCCCATTTTGGATAAAGAAAAATCCATCCCTTGAAATTGTTTTATTAATGATTGGCGTTTTAGAAGACCCTTTTGCTACATCAGATTTAATTAATAGGATACCAACACTAATGAGGAGGTTTGTAAGTAGATTTAAACGAAATAACAGATCAAATTCATTTGAAACTTTGGACTCAACAATGACGGTACATGGAGCACTTAAATTATTGAATTTATCAACATCGGCAGGATCAGCACATTCATTGCGAAAAATTAGGGATGCCTATAAATCAATAGCTTTAGAAACGCATCCAGATGCTGGAGGATCAACAGATCAAATGAGAAAATTAAATGAAGCATATCAACTGCTAAAAAACCTATACAGAAACTAGTATAATCATTCTCATATAAGACTTATAATTAGTCTGCTTTAAAGTCCCAGATAAGACAATTGTGACTTTAGAATTTAATTTTTCATTCTTCGTTAGCCAAAATTTATGGANAAAGTAATATTGAATGAATTTGTATTAATATTCTTATATAAGACTTATTATTAGTCTATTTTAAAGTCCCAGATAAGACAATTATGATTCAAGAATTTATATTTTCATTCTTTGTTAGCCAAAATTTATGGATAAAATAATCTTGAATAAAAAAATTTTTTCAAAAATAATGCAGGCAATAATTTTGTATATTTATTCTCATTTAAGACTTATAATAAGTCCATTTCAAAGTCACATCTGAGACGACTAAGATACAATAATTCTTCAATTTTAATAAGCTATCCACGAATTATTTAATGCTTTTAAAAAAAATTATAAATTGATTAAAAATTCGTAAAATTATGTCCTTTCAATGTCCAAGAAAATAGTATTAACTTAAAAGTAAGGCTATAACTACATTCTATATCTCCTTGTACTGCCTTATAGACAGTACTACAAATCTTGAAGTTTTTGAACTACTGTTTTCTTGTCAATACTAGGAACATCGTTGAGTCCGTTTGCGTCAAACCAGGGTGCATTCGCCCAATCAAACCCTTTTCCAAATGTATTATCTGGAGAAGTTATGTACCAATGACAAGATGCATCAGGAACATCTACGGAGCATTTTGACCAATCATCAGACCATTGAGGAACCTGTACCCAAAGTATTGAAGAGATAATCAGTGAGATCATGGATGCCATAGGTTTTATTATAAACTATTAAATAGAATTTGATGATTACCGCTTGTCTTATATAAGAATCATTTAAAGACTTAATCTAAGACCCATCCAAGACATGCAATACTAATCAGTCGCGTAACTTAGTGTGAAATTTTTTTTCAATTCCTGAAATAATATTTTCATGTATCGAGGCAATATCTGAATCAACTAAAGTTTTTTTAGTATCTCTGTATGAAAGACGGAATGTATAACTGATAAATTCAGCTCCAAAGTTTTCGTCTTCAAAAACATCAATTAAATTTACATCCTCAAGCAAACCTTTTCCTGTTTTTCTTATCTGAGAATAAATTTCACTAACTAAATAATTCTTACTAAAAATAAAATTAATATCTCTCTCCATTTTTGGGACAATTGGAAATTGTTTATAGATTGGGATCCAATTATTTCCTCTAGTACTTGCATTTACAATATTTGAAATTTGCAAGCAAAATAAATAGATTTTCTTTAAAGCTTTTTTTTCCATTATTAATGAAGGGTGAATCTCGCCAAAATAACCGGATTCTTTTCCCTCTATATATAGTTTTGCAGTTCTCCCTGGGTGAAGGAATCTAAATGTATTAGATGGTTTATCTTCAACTTTAATATTTAAGCTTGTTAAGGCTTCTTTTAATTTTCCTCTTGCCTCGTAATAATTGAGATCATTTTCCTTCTCCGACTCAAACCATTTTTCGAATTTTCTTTTACCAAAAATTGCACCACTTAAAATTTGTTGTTGATTTAGATCTAAAGTTTTAGGGAAAATATTTCCTATTTCAAAAATCCAACAACTTGATTGCCCTGCCTTGATATTACGATTAATAATATTTATATGTTCTTGCCACATATTATCTCTAAGGCAGCTGGTCTCTTGAAGTAATGGGTTTGAGATCTCTATTAAGTTATTTTCATCCTGTGGAACAAGCGAATAAGATAAAACCTCATTAAATCCAACATTAATCAAGCAAGTTCTTAATTTTCTTAATGCTAGTTGAGCGAAAGATAATTTTCCAGGTTTAATGGGAATGGGAAGATTTAAATCAAATTTGTCATATCCGATCAAACGTGCAATTTCCTCTATTAAATCAATTTCTCTTATTAAATCTTGTGAACGATAAGGAAGAACTTCTACCTCCCAACCGTACGGCATACTTTTCACAACACAACCAATAAGCTTTAATTTTTCTTCAATTTCTTCATCAGATAAGTTTCTTCTTCTTACATGATCATCATTTGCAAAATCATTATTTATTAAAATAGGTCCTAGTATTTTATTTATACGTTCTCTTCTTAGTTTTATTGATCTTTCCTCCTTAGTTAAGGTTTTCGAAGCATTTATAATTGGAGGGGAGAATTCAAAGAAATCTTCCAAAAGATTAATTGCTCGCGTAACAGAATCTATTGTATTTTTTAAAGAAATACCTTTTTCAAACCTACTACTTGATTCGGTTCTAATACCTAATTCTTTTGATGATTTTCTTATTGAAACTGGATTAAAAACAGCACCTTCAAGATAAATAGAATTAGTAGATTCAGAGACAGAGGTCTCTAAACCACCAATTACTCCAGCAATAGCTACCGGTATATCACAACACGCTACTACAGTAATGTTTTTATTTAGTTCATATTCCTTTCCATCCAAACAGATCAAACTCTCGTTATCTCTTGCTTTTCTTACAGAAAAATCATCGGGTAAAACTTTTTTACCAGTCAATTTAAACAATTTATCTTCATCAAAGGCATGTAAAGGTTGACCTTGTTCTAATAAAATGTAGTTTGTTAAATCTACTATTAAGCTTATTGATTTAATACCTGATTTTTCTAGCCGATCCTTGATCCAATCAGGTGATAATTTTGATCCATTTAAATTATTAATGCGGGAAACTGTATAAATACAATCAGGCTTTATGGCTTCATGACAAAGTTCAATATTTTCAATTATTTTTATTGAGTATTTGTGCTTTAAATCTGGAGAATATAAATTTGTTTCTAAAAGTGCTGAAATCTCACGTGCAATTCCTAGCACAGACATCCCATCAGGTCTATTAGCTGTAATTGCTAATTCATAAATATAATCATTCAAGTTAAGTAACTCAGCACTAGATGTACCAAGATCAAATTTATCTGCTAATTGATCATCGACTATTTCTATTCCATCACTATATTCCTCTAAACCTAATTCCTGTAAGGAACATATCATACCTTCACTAATTACACCTCTAATTTCACTTCTTTTAATCGTTAAATCGACTGATTTTAAATGTGTACCAACAGTAGCAACATGCACATAAATACCAGGTTTTATATTTCTTGCACCACAAATAATTTGCAAAATTTGAGATTTCCCAATATCAACTTTGCATATTGATAATTTATTAGACCCTTCATGTTTTACTACAGTTAAAACCTTACCAAGAACAACTCCATTTATATTGCTTGAACAATCTTCAAGTGAATCAACTTCAAAACCACCAATAGATAATTTCTCAGAAAGTTCTTCTGGAGTAGAATTTATATCTACTAAAGTTTCTAACCAATTTTGTGAGACCTTCATATATTATTTTTGATTCAATGATAGTAAAGTAAAAGTCAATTTCTTCAAAATAGTTTGTTGAAGTTGTACAATAGAAAATTATACATCAACGTATCAATTAAAAATGGCAAAAAAAGGTACAAGAGTTGTAGTAACCTTGGAATGTACTGAAGCAAGAACAAGTACAGATCCCAAAAGATCTAATGGTGTTTCAAGATATACAACTGAAAAAAATCGAAGAAATACGACTGAGAGATTAGAATTAAAAAAATTCAACCCACACCTCAACAGAATGACTATTCATAAAGAAATAAAATAACTATTCAAAATCATGCCAAATTCAATTTTTAAAAAACAATTATCACCAATAAAGCCTGGGGATCCAATAGACTACAAAGATGTTGAACTTTTAAAGAAATTTATAACTGAAAGGGGTAAAATTTTACCAAGAAGAATGACTGGATTAACATCAAAGCAACAAAGGGATCTAACCCTAGCCGTGAAAAGAGCGAGGATAGTAGCTTTATTACCTTTCGTCAATCCAGAAGGCTAACTTAGTAATAAGAAGTTTATTTATAAAAAATTAAAATCTTTGAAAGATTTAACTAATTTAAAAACATACATAATTGATTCAGAAGATCCTCACGAAGTTGATGACGCAATATCAATTGAAACAGAAGGAGATATAAAAAAACTGTGGATACATATCAGTAATCCCTGTAGTTTATTTTTGTTTAATTCAACAATTGATCTAGAAGCACGTAAAAACAATAATAGTTTATATCTTACTAATAAATATGTTCCAATGTTACCTAAAAATATTATTGAAAAAGCGAATTTAAAACAAAATAAAATTTCTAATACAATAAGTGCTTCGATTGTATTTAATGAAAACGGCTCAATAAATAATTATGAAATAGTTGAATCAATTATTAAACCTAAATATCAATTAACATACGAAGATGCAAATGAAATAATAGAACTGGAACCTAAAGAAGAAATTGATATAGTAGAAATTAAACAACTTTTATTGAAAAGTATAAATTATAGGAAAAGCAATGGAGCAATTCTTTTTGATAATTCATCATTTAAAATAAATTTGGTTGAAGGTAATATCTCACTTACAAAAGTTGACAAATCAATTGCCCATCTAATTGTTTCTGAAGCAATGATATTAATGGGTTATGTTACAAGTTTATATTTATATAAAAACAATTTAGCTGGAGCATTTAGAAGTCAAAAGCTAAATTGTAAACCTTATGAAATTCTTGAAAGATTTAAAAATAGTGAAATAAAATATATAATTTTAAAGCAATATTTGGGAAGGAGTTACATCTCTACTAAACCTAATAATCATGAATCATTAGGACTTGAAATGTACTTACAATCTACTTCCCCACTCCGAAGATATCTTGATTTGATAGCACAAAGGCAAGTTTATAATAAATTAAATAATTTTGATAAGATTGAAACCAATACTATTTCAAAAATAATTGATTACTCTAAGTCAAGACAAATAGAAATTAATAATATATATAAAAACGATAAATTAAAATATTTAATTATTTTTTTTAAAAATGAAAATAAACCTTTTTACAAAATAATTTTTGTAAAGTGGATTAATCAAAAAAGAAATATTGCTTTAGTTTTTTTCCCAGAATATTCGATTGAAATTCTCATATTTCTTTACGTATCTATTGAAATTTTCTGTAACAAATTATATAAGGTTAAATATAATCATAATAATAATAATCTTTTAGAATTTATTTATTAAATGTAAATCTTATTAATTAATAGGATATTTTGTTAAAATTCATTTTGTATAAGTATAATTTGACATTTTATGAGTTTTGTCATTACAACGCCTTTATATTATGTAAATGATAAACCTCATTTGGGGAGCATATATACAACTATAATTTGTGACTCAATAGCTAGATATAAAAGACTTATGGGTGATGAGGTTATTTTTATAACCGGAGTTGATGAACATGGTTTAAAGATACAAAGAACAGCAAATAAAAAAGGAGTTGACCCGCAATATCATTGCAATGAAATCTCAAAAATATTTAGGAATAATTGGGCTGATTGGGATATTACATTTGACAAATTCATTAGGACAAGTTCGGAAGAACATGAGTCAGTAGTCAACGATTTTTATAGAAGAGTTCAAAAGTCAGATGATATTTACATGGGAGTTCAGAAAGGATGGTACTGTGTCGGTTGTGAAGAATTTAAAGATAATCCTGAAAACTCATCATCTCATAAATGCCCAATTCATCAAAAAAATCTAGAGTGGCGTAATGAGGAAAATCTTTTTTTTAGATTGTCCAAGTATCAAAAAGAAATAGAAGAAATTGTTAATGATCCATTTTTCATTGAACCAAAAGAGAGAAGAAACGAAATTTTAAACTTTGTTTCCAAAGGTTTGAAGGATTTTTCAATATCTAGAACTAATGTATCGTGGGGAATCCCCGTTCCTGATATTGAAAATCACACCTTTTATGTATGGTTTGATGCATTATTGGGATATGTCAGCGCTATAAGTCTTAATGAGTCTGATCATTCACTTGAACTATCAATCAAAGGGGGTTGGCCAGCAGATATCCATCTAATAGGAAAAGACATTTTGCGTTTTCATGCTGTTTATTGGCCAGCTATGCTTATTTCTGCTGGAATGAAAATTCCAAAGAAAGTTTTTGGTCATGGTTTTCTCACGAGAGAAGGGCAAAAAATGGGTAAAAGTCTAGGGAATGTGCTAGATCCAGAATTATTACTCTCTAAATATGGAAGAGAACCGGTTAGGTGGTATCTAATTAAGGATATTTCACTCGGAAACGATGGTGATTTTCAAAATAAAAGATTCGTTGACATTATCAATAATGATTTAGCAAATACTATTGGTAATTTATTAAATAGAACAACCTCTATGTCTAGAAAATGGTTTGAAAATAAAGTACCTTTATTAGAAAAGAGTTTGCAAGAGGATGAATTAGCTTATCTCTGCAAAAAAACTGTAAATAATTATTTAATTCATTTCAATTCTTACAAATTAGACTTAGCAGCAAGCGAGGTACTTAATCTTGCTATCAATACAAATTTATATTTAAATAATAACCAGCCATGGAACTTAATAAAAGAAGAGAAAAATAATGCTCTTGTTAGAGGAATTATCTATGATGTTCTAGAAAGTACTAGGATTATAGGATTATTACTATTACCAATTTTACCTGAATTATCATCAAAAATAGAAAAGCAGTTAGGCTGTCAATATAAAAATCAAATGCAATGGAAGGAAAAACTAAATTGGGGTAATTTATGTCAAGATTCCGTTCTGCCTAAACCTTCACCAATAATAAATAAACTTGAGTATGACAATTAAAACTAAACTAATATTCTTAATTCCGTTTTTAATCCTAGGATGTAAACCAAGTTATATAGATAGGAGTAGATTTGTTCAAAGCATAGATAACCTTAATATGAATATTTACTCAAATGAAGGAGAAAAAGTTTATTCAGTAAACTAGCCCAAAATCAATTTATGACAAAACTTTGAATACCTTTAATTTAAGCAAAACCACCATAAATTTATTTAACAAGGAAAAGTTAAAATATATTATAAATTCAAACAATTCGAAACTCTCAAATGATAATAAATTACTCGAATTAACTGGCAATGTGGAGTTAAGAACTGAAGACCAAGAAAATGAAATAGTTTATTCAGATATTTTTATTTGGAATATTGAAGAGGAGGCATATACACTGGTTGGTAATGTGAAATTTGAGAATAATAATATTATATTAATTTCAAAAAAAGCAATATTGAGAAAAGATAATGTTATTGAATTTTTCAATCCTGTAGAATACATCATAAAAGAAAAAAATAATCAGAGAAGTTATGAAGTAAACTCAGAAAATGCCTTCTATAATCTAGAAACCCAATCTGTTAGTTTTAAATCTATAAATAAAAGGGTACGTTCAAAAATTTATTTTTAAATATTATTTTTAGAAAAAATATTATTCACTTTTTTGGACCAATTATTTATCCATCTCTCGTCTGATTTAGTAAAACACCTTGTACTCCAACCTCCTATCAAGATAAATGATCTATTATTAATAGGTATTAATAAGATGGATGGAATGTTTAGGCAGAAATCATTGAATTCATCTTTACCTGGATAAAATTTTGTATTTGCCAAAGATATTAATTTCATTTCCTTTATGCATCTTATACAAGTTTCTCCAGGCTTAAAATTATTATTTGAAGTAATTCCTCTAATTAATATATTTGCACCATTATTATGTATTAATACTGATGAGGCTGCAGTTGAAGTTAATATTGTCTCTGATCCCCAGGCAAGTTCTTCAATAACTTGATTAGGCATATCAGAATCAAAAATAAACTTATTTTCACCAATCAATTCAATTTTTTCACCAGATATTTGCTTAAATTGTTTGAATAAAAAACCTATTAAAATTATTATCACTGATGCAATAGCAGAAAGAACTTGTGCTCTCTGAAGTTCGGGACTTATTGTGTTTATTGAGAAAAAATTTGCTAACTGAAATATAAAAAGTAAAGAACCTATAAATATTAAAGTTTTTCCATTAAAACCCATGTATTTACTCTATAAATACTTAAACCATATTAAATTATAATATTAGATATTTTTAGTACTTTTACCCAGAAAAACGGTTTTTTAATATATAATTAATCAAAAATAAACAAAATGTTAAAGTCTCTATTTACATACTTTTCAACTTCTTTTTTAGTTCTCCTATTTTTTATTGCATTACCCACAGTTACACATGCAGAAGAGTTTAACAATATGAACAGTAATAATATATTTGCTCAACAGAAAACAATTATAAATTACGAAAAGAGTCAACCTTCATCAATAGATAATCCTGTGGTTGATCCAAACTTTAATGTAATGAGATCAAAAGATACTGAGAGCTCAACAGCTACTTACATTGTGGTTGGTTTATTGATTGCAGCTACCATTATTCCACTAGCAACCTGGTGGTATTTTTCAAAATAAACATGCTCAATGACTTTAGAGCAAAATGTAAACACTGTTAATAATTCTTCACAAGTCATTTTTGTTTCAGGAGGGACAAAAAGTGGCAAAAGTGAATTCGCCGAATATCTAGGTAAAGAAATTAGCTCTTTATCATATATTGCACTTTCAGAACAGAGATTGAAAGATGAAAATTGGAAGCAAAAAATTTCTAAACATCGTGAAAGAAGACCCAAGAGTTGGAGGTTAATCGAAACAACTGATCTCATAACCATATTAAGTCAGAATTCTGGCCCTTTATTAATTGATTCGATTGGAGGTTTTGTAATGGAAAGTATCTGCAAAGAAAATGATGCTTGGTTATGCAAAATGAACTCCTTGATTAATCATCTCAGGAATAGAATGAGTCTCACAATAATTGTAGGAGAACAAGTGGGGTGGAGCCTGGTATCTGAATATGAAATTGGAAATAAATATATTGAAAGGATTGGTGAACTCCAAAAAATGATTTCGAAGATATCTAAAGAAAATTGGCTTGCTTTAAATGGTAGAGCAATCAAAATAGATGAAATAAGTTTAGAAATACCTTTTTAGAATTGGAAGTCTGTCTTTTCGAACCACGAATACCCCAAAATACTGGAAACATAGCAAGAACATGTGCTGCATTCGATATTACCTTAAATTTAATAGAGCCTTTGGGTTTCAAATTAGAGGATAAATATTTAAAAAGAGCAGGCCTAGATTATTGGCCATTAGTGAAAGTTAATAAATACTCTAATTTTAAAAAATTTTCGGAGGCAAAATGTTCCAAAAGAATAATTTCTTTTAGTAAAAAAAATGGGATATATTTGAATAATTTTAAATTTTCTAAAAACGATATCTTATTATTTGGCAGAGAAGACAATGGATTGCCCAATAATATAATTGAGGAGAGTGACTCGTTGGTATCAATTTATATGCCTAATTTAGATACTCCTGATAAAGATAAAAAGGGAGTTAGAAGTTTGAATTTATCAGTAGCTTGCGGCATAGCATTATATGAGGCTCATCAACAAATAAAAATGAATTAAGCAATTAAGGTCAAATTATGTTTTAGAATAAAATCATGTCTCGGTAGCTCAGCTGGTTAGAGCGGCGGATTCATAGCCCGCAGGTCGCGTGTTCAAGTCACGCTCGAGACATTATTTTTATGAAATGTTT
>FUFK010213901.1_pt1 | contig 10504 bp, 10 predicted proteins | sample 1021851 | NCBI WGS metagenome assembly FUFK01 (sample SAMEA51879418, study PRJEB19060) | metagenome
AAAAACCTATAGTTAGAATGGTCAAGAAAGCTAAGAAACCTAAATATTGATCGAATTCAAACATATTTAAAACTGTTGTTGCAAATATAACATATAGAATCTTTTATCATTAATTTAAATTAAAATAATTTTCAACATATATATTTTTTTACTCCTTGAAATTACATTTTATGTATAGTTACATATTATGTGTAAATTTGTAGTATAATTAATGTTNGTATGGAATACAGAATCGAAAAGGATACAATTGGTGAAGTAAAAGTTCCTTCTGATAAACTTTGGGGTGCTCAAACTGAAAGGTCAAGAAATAATTTCAGAATAGGTCCAAGTGGTTCAATGCCGATTGAAATAATTCACTCATATGCTATTCTAAAAAAAGCAGCTGCAATAACAAATAATTCATGTGGAATTCTTTCTGATGAAAAAATGAAATTAATCGTACTGGCTTGCGATGAAATAGTTCAGGGTAAACACGACAATCAGTTTCCGCTAGTTGTATGGCAAACAGGTTCTGGAACCCAAACAAATATGAATATCAACGAAGTTATTTCTAACAGATGTCAACAACTTGCAGGTAAAGATTTGAGTGATGAAAAATTTGTCAAAGCTAACGATGATGTAAACAAATCACAGTCCTCCAATGACACATTTCCAACAGCTATGCACATGGCAGCTTATGAGGTGATTTCTAAGAAAACTATTCCTGCACTAAATAACTTGTTAAATTCTTTAAATAAAAAAACAAATGAATTTAAAGATATAGTAAAAATCGGTAGAACACACTTAATGGATGCAACGCCAATAACTCTAGGCCAAGAGTTTTCTGCATTTTCAAAACAAATAGAAAATGGTATAAAGAGTATTGAAGATTCGTTAAAATTTATTTTAGAAATAGCTTTGGGAGGTACCGCAGTTGGAACAGGTTTAAATACACCAGATGGTTATGCAAAAAAAGTTGCNGAAATAATCGCTAAAGAAACGAANNACCCNTTTGTNAGTGCATCAAATAAATTTGAAGCTCTATCATCTAATGACTCAATAGTTGGAAGTCATAACGCTTTGAAAAAAGCTGCAGTCTCATTAAATAAAATATCAAATGATATTAGACTTCTAGCCTCTGGNCCAAGAAGTGGTATTGGTGAAATAATATTACCTGCCAATGAGCCAGGCAGTTCAATTATGCCAGGAAAAGTAAACCCAACCCAATGCGAGGCATTGTCAATGGTTTGTAGCCAAGTAATTGGAAACGATTCTACTATTACATTTTCCGCAAGTCAGGGTCATTTTCAACTTAATGTTTTTAAGCCAGTAATTATATATAATTTTATTAACTCAGCAATTTTAATTGCAGATGCGGTCAATAGCTTTAATTCAAATTGTATTGAAGGTATCAAACCTAATCTAAAATCNATTAAAATTAAATTGGACAACTCATTAATGNTAGTTACAGCGTTAAATCCTAAAATTGGATATTATAAAGCAGCTGAAATAGCAAATAATGCTTACAATAATGATACTACCTTAAGGGAAGAAGCAATAAAATCTGGATATTTGACAGCTGAAGAATATGATAAGTTAGTAGATCCAAAAAAAATGATTTAACACTTGTTTAATCATGTCTAAACTAATTATCAACATTAAAGAACTTATTCAGATAAGAGATAGAAATATTTCCTTTCTATCTGCTAAAGAAATGGACACCTTACCTTCAATTAATAATGCATATTTATTAATTGAAAACGGAAAAATATCTGAGTTTGGTAAAATGTCTGAAATTTCAAAAATTGACAATGTTGAAACCATTGATGCAAAAAATAAAATTGTTTTACCATGTTGGTGTGACTCACACACTCATTCTGTTTACACTGGAAATAGGTCTGATGAATATCTGCAAAGAATAAAAGGAGTTTCTTATCAGGAAATTGCTAATAATGGTGGAGGTATTTTAAAGTCTTCAAGACAAATAAACTCCATTTCTGAGGATGAATTATTTTTTGAGTCAAAAAATAGAATTGAAAAATTAATCAAATATGGAACGGGTTCATTAGAAATTAAAACCGGATACGGTTTAAGCTATGATGGAGAATTAAAAATGCTCAAAGTCATTAAAAGATTAAAGGAATCTTTACCTATTCAAATAAAATCGACATTTCTAGGAGCACATGCAATTCCAAAAAATTACAAAAAAGAAGAATATTTCAGATTAGTTTTAGACGAAATGCTGCCTGATTTTGCCAAAGATGAATTAATTGATTTTGTAGATATTTTTTGTGAAAAGAACTACTTTTCTNCTGAAGACACAAAAATTCTTTGTAATAAGGCATCAGAGTTAGGAATTGCCTCTAAAATTCATGTAAATCAGTTTAATTCAATTGGAGGTGTTAAAGTCGCTGTTGATTGTGGCGCATTGTCTGTTGATCATCTTGAAGTAATTAATAAAAGTGACATTAATATACTCAAGCAAAGTAAAACAATTCCAGTACTGCTGCCTGGCTGTTCTTTTTTCTTGGGAATAGAATATGCAGATGCAAAAACATTATTATCAAATGAAATCCCATTTGCAATCGCAAGTGATTATAATCCTGGATCATCTCCATCTGGAAATATGAATTTTATTTTATCTCTGGCATGTAATAAGTTAAAGTTAACAACTGAACAAGCAATCAATGCTGCTACAATAAACGGAGCTTATGCCATGGGGTTATCACATAAAACAGGTTCAATCACAAAAGGGAAAATTGCCAATGTTGTTATTACAAGTGAAATTGAATCAATTAATGATCTTCCCTACTTTTACGGAGATAATTTAGTTGATAAAATACTAATTAATGGTGAAGAAATTATTTAGATAAAACTTTATCAACTATTGCTAAAATCTTTTTCTCTTCTGAGTTCGTATTACTNATTATATTTTTTCCGCTTTTAATTATATTTCTTACGAAGGACTTATCATTTAATTCATTACAATTGATTTTCACATTTAAAAAAGCACCATTTATAGCAGCTTTTACACAATGCATAGCAACACCAACATCAGTTATTGAATTAGGATTTCCTTTGATTGCCATTTTTTTTATAATCTCAAGCGAATCAAAACAAACCTTCATAATTTCATAGGGTATTTCGATTGCATTTTTTGTTGCGGCTTGAATATTAAGGTCTCTAATCTTTTTCTCTTCATCAGAATTTTTAGGCATTGAATAAGCTTGCATTATGGAATTGAATGCATCTGTATCCTCGTCAACTAAATCTATAAGTTTGTTCTGAATTAACATTCCCTTTTCACCAATTTTCGAAAAATATTCCCATTTATCATCCCAACCTCTTTTATGTGAAGACAAATTTGAAACCATTACCGCCAATGAAGCACCAAGAGCACCACAATATGCAGAAATTGACCCACCTCCTGGAGCAGGTGATTCGCTAGAAGTAATATTAGCAAAATCAACTAATGATTTATTTGATAAATTTCTGTTTTTTTCATCAATCATATATTCAATAATCCTCGTATTTGGATCAAAATTTCCTAATTCATCTAATCCCAAGGATTTTACAGCGATATGAATAATTTCACTTTCTGGAATTGCATTTGATCTTTTTTGCTTAGTTAAATAATATTTTCCAGCTTCAATCAATACTTTTTTTGGAACCAATCCGATTAACTCGGAGCCAGTAACCCTCATACCTCTTATTTGGGCTCTTTCACATGTTTTATCAAAAACTTCGTGCAAAGGAGTGGTGTTTATATTTGTAATATTATATGAAATTTGAGCAATTCCGTATTCTTTAATAAACCATCCTATACCCTTTAAATTCTTAAAAAATCCAGGTGTTCTCTTGGGATTACCTTTATTATCCTTTATTATTTTTCCAGTCAGCGTACCTCCTTCTCTTTTAATTCGACCAGCTTCACGTAAATCAAAAGCAACTGAATTTGCTCTTCTTGTTGATGTAGTATTTAAATTAACATTATAAGCCACTAAAAAATCCCTAGCACTGATCGCTGTTGCACCCGATTTTTTAACTTCATCGTTAAATTCAGCAGGCCCAAAATCTGGTTTCCATGCATCATCATTAAATTTATTTTCAAGACCCTCATATTCCCCTGCTCTGCAATTAGCTAAATTCTTCCTTTTTTCTTCCGTTGCGGCATATTCATAACAATATACCGGTATAGATAGTTCATTGCCAACCCTATCCGAAAGTCTATGTGCTAATTCAACCGTTTCATCCATTGAAATTCCAGAGATGGGAATTAATGGACAAACATCTACAGCTCCCATTCTCGGATGCTCACCTTGATGAATACTCATATCAATTAATTCCTTTGCTTTTGAAATCAGTTTGAATGCTGCATCAACAATAATTTCAGCCTCACCTACAAACGTGATAACAGTTCGATTTGTAGCTTTTCCAGGATCAACATTTAATAATTTAATACCAGGATATTTTTCAACTACTTCAACTATTTTTTTTATTATTGACTGGTTATTTCCTTCAGAAATATTTGGAACACATTCAACTAATTTTTTCATTATAATTTTGTAATATTTCTTAAAGATATTAATATTAAGTAATAATAAAGGACATGGAAGTAAATATTATAAATTTTAAAAATGAGTATGAAAAACACTTCTATGATTTGAATATTGAATGGTTAAATAACTTTTTTGAAGTTGAGGAATATGACCATAAAATATTATCAAATGCTAAAAAATATATTATTGACAAAGGTGGTAAAATCTTCTTTGCGGTTTTAGGAGATAAAATAATTGCTACTGTTGCTCTAATGCCTACTGAAAATGAACTTACATATGAACTAACGAAAATGGCGGTAAAACCTAAATACAGAAATAAAGGTATNGGAAAAAAGTTGTTAAATAAATGTATTGAATTTTCAAATTATAATGGTTATGAATCTATCATTCTTTATTCAAATAAGAAATTAAAAAATGCTATTCATTTGTATAAATTATTTGGATTTGAAGAAATTAAAATGGAAATAAAATCTCCCTACTCAAGAGCAAATATTAAAATGATAAAGAAATTTAACTAGACTCTTCCTTTTAGAGCATTAAATACCCAAGCAATTGCAAAGAACCCTAGACCTACAGAAACAAAACCCCAACCAGCAATTTCATTATATTTAAATACACCCAGTGCTATTAAAACGACTCCAAAGAAGATCATTATAAAAGTAGCCCAACCCAATACAGTATTTTTATTCATCATTTTTTTTATTCTTTCTCTTCTTTCTCTTCTTTCTCTTCTCTTCTTTTCCTGAAAAATCCATATCAACAAAAATTGAAATTTCATCTGGTGTAAGGATTACAGCCAATCCCTTTACAAAATCAATTTCTAGTTGTTTTAATGCTTCTTGTCTAGCTTGCTTAGATGAGTCTGTATTTTCAACAATTCTGTTGTAATTATCGTATTTTTCAAGTAATAAGCCTTTAAAAATCTCCCTTTCAAAGTCATCAAGATTAAATGTTTCAACAGATTTTGGAAGAACCTTTTCTAACTCCTCATAGGCATTAATAGTTGTAACGTATACAGATGCTTCATATTTTGGAGGTGGTATATATCCTCTTTGTCCTCTTTGAACCCCATAGACTTGTTGGGCTATCATATTAGAACTAAAAACAAGTAAAACAAATAGAAATATATTTTTCATCTTAATAAAAGAGCTGCAATTTAAAAATAATTTAGCTATTTACTGTTTGGGATTTATAATTTTAATTCCAGTTTGTCTGCCATTAACATAGGAATGACCATTTTCATCAAAAAAACCTGCTTCTTCTAGCATAATTCTTATATCTCTATTCCACTCTTTAATAAACGAAGTGTTATTTAATTCTATAGCATAAACCGTATTATAATTTAGTGGGTAGTCACCCGTTCCAACTACGCCACCCTGAGAATCCCACATTCCAATTGTAGGTCCTGAAGAGTGACCATATGAACCAAGTGGATGTGTATATATTGAAGGTCGGAGACCTCTACTTTTAGCTTCCGATAATGAATTTAGTAGAATTTCGTTTCCTGAATTTCCCTGAACAAAATTAGAAGTTAGTATATCTTGAAGAATATTAGCGTCAGAAAATGCTTTTCTAAGGAAAGTCGGAATATCTTTCTCATCATCTTTTAATACATAAGCCATTTGCTGACAATCAGAATTAAGTCTTAGATATGTAATACCAAAGTCACAATGCAATAAATCACCTTTCATAATGATATTTTCAGCAGGCCTATTTGAAAATGATCTTAAATGATCACCACTGATTTCACTTTTTCTCTGGATATCAACTGACGGATGAAACCAGGTATTTAAACCTAAGTCAGTAACCTTTTGACGCATCCACCATTCTAAATCGGTTGTAGTTGTTTTACCTATTTGAATTACATCAAGAGAAAATGCTTCATTTATGATTTGTTTAGTAATTGTAACAATTTGCTTATAAATTTCCATTTCAGCTTCGGTTCTTGTTTCTATCCATGCTGTTGCAAGCTTTTGTGCGGAAACAATTTTTGCTTTATTCTTCTCAGAAATATTTTGAGTAAATTCTTCAAAATCAGTTTTATCTAATCCGTCAGCAATATTGAAATACTTAGAATAATTTAATCCTATTTTTTTTGGATTTCTTTCATCAATAATTTCATTTAATCTTTTCCACTGGTCTGGTTGTTTTTCTTTATCCCACGCAGAAATTATATTTTCTCCAAAATTATACCTAGCAACTGCAAGTTTATCTAAAGAATTGTTTTCTTTATCCCTGTAGAAAACCAATATAGTTCTTCTTCTTGCATTTAGCCACTCTGCTGGAAGCATTGTTTTTAACACTGGATCTTCATTATACTCTCTTGAAATTAAAATCCACATATCAATACCAGTTTTATCCATTAGTTCAGGTAGTACATTTTCAAACCTGTTTTTTAGAATTTCATTGATTTTTACTGCACGGTTTTTTTCGCTTAAAATTTGGGAATTCAAAGAAAATGTTGTGAGAAAAAATAAAATAATAATTTTTTTCATAATCTATTATTAAAGTATATTTATAAGCTTAGTAAATTTAAACATTATCAATCAAGAAAAATTATTATCGATATGAAAAAAAAGTTTTTAGTGTTAAAAATTTTATTGATTGTATCTTATTTTAATACATATTCCCAGAGCTATTTAAATATTGATTGGGACAGTGACAAAACAATTTTATTTCCGTCTGATAATGACTTATACGGAATCTTTAACAATCACTATGTAGAGTATTTTAAATCCAAATTTACTGAGGAAGTTTATGTTTATGAAACACGTCACACTAAAACGAAAATTAATAGAATAAACAACCCGTTNGACAACGAAATTATTATATCCAAGATTAATGTCTCTGAAATTGTTGATGTTAGGGCAAAAATTATAAATCAAGACACCATCATTAGCTATGGTTTTGACGAAATGAAAAAAATGATTAACAGTGATGATTCTGATGAAAATTATAATAATTACAAACTACCAAATTTAGATGAAGGAGACATAGTTGAAATTATGTATACCGTTAAAAAAGATTTTAACTTCAACGGTAATAAAATAATTGAAGAATCATACCCTATTTTACTTTCTAAGTTCATTTTAATTGAAAATAATTTTAAATCAAATATTAAAATTTATAATTCTAATAATTCTTTTGTCTCTGATATAATTTTTGACGGAAAAAAAAGTAAACAAATAATTTTTAATAATCTTAATGCCACAGCTAATGAGCAGTATTCTACTCCGATAGCAAATAAAATTAAGATTTCTTATCAGTGTTACGAAAATAGAGATGATGTGTCTCAAATTGAATACTGGGGAAATTTGGTTCAAAATGTAAGCGAACTATTTTTTCCTAAAACAGTTAATGAAAAAGCTAAAGAAATTTTAAAAGAAATCAAATATGGNTATGTGAAAATTCCCTGGAATGAACTTAAAATTGCTAATGCGATTGATGAATATATAAAAAACAATTTTGTTATTTCAGATGAAGATGATCCAAAGCTTAACGATATTGAATACATATTAAATAATAAAATTTCTAATGATTTTAGTATAATTCAGGTATATTCAAGTCTTTTTAAGGAGGCAGATATTGAATATGAGGTTGCAATAAGTTGTAACAGATATTTTTTAAAATTTGATCCGGAACTTTTTGATCCAAATCAATTAAGAGAGTTTTTAATTTTCTTACCCAATCAAGAAAAATACATTAGTCCTAACAGAATTGAATATCGAGTATCTGAGGCTCCTGAAGATTTATTGGGAAACTATGGAATATTTATCGACAAAGACTTGGATTATTATTTCAGTGAAATCACACTGTTTNATCAAGATTTTAGTCAGATAAAAAAGAATATTGAGGTCAATATTTCAAAAAATTTAAATAAGGTAAAAATTGATGAAACTAGATCTTTTAGCGGATATTGGGCTATTACAAACAGAAACTATATTTATTTATCTGAGAGTGAAAAAACCGATTTTTTAGTTGATTTTTTTACTATTAATAGTCTCGATAATAAAAAGGTAAGTAAGTACAATATCAAAAATTTCGATATTTCACATAATAGCTCTAATACACCACTTGAAATAACCTCAACCATATCAACTTCAGACCTCATTGAGGAAAAAGAGGGATTAACCTACTTGAAAATCGGAAAAGTAATAGGNCTACAGAGTAATTTATTTGANGAAAAAGAAAGAATNAACCCNATTGAAATTAACTTTNCAAATTCATATGATTACAATATTAAAGTAAATATGCCTCGAGGATATAAAATCATGGATTTTAGTGAATTAAATAAANCTAAAGAATACATTTCAGTTGATGGAAATTCTACTGCTAAATTTCTGTCTAAAGCAACNGTAAATGGANANNNATTAAACATTAATATTANAGAGTACTACAAAGAATTGAGNTACAATAAAAAAAGATATCAAGAATTTAGGGAAGTCATAAATGCAGCTGCAAAATTTTATGAATCTTCCATACAAATAGAAAAAATTTAAATTTTTCCAAGTAGTTTTCCCTTCCAGTCTGTCCAACCATATTTATTGGCAAAAACAAGTAAAATAGCCGGGAAAAAGACTAATACAGGTACTAAAACTTCGCCTAATGGCATGGTTTCAGGATTGGAAATATCTTTTAGTACTGAATGTGTTTGCAGAGCTGTCCAATCAGCCGTGACAAGTAGTGCTGCTACCATATTATTTGCTGCATGCCAACCCAAAGCGAGCTCTATCCCCTCATCCATTAATGTCATTATACCAGCAAATAATCCAGAGCCAATGTAAAANACAAAAACAACGTTACCAAACTTTACAATTTCAGGATTAGCATAATGCATCAATCCAAAGGCTANTGATGTTAAAATTAATGGCAACCANCTATTNCCNCTTATNATNCCNATTCCTTGCATCAAATAACCTCTAAANAAATATTCTTCAGCAGATGTTTGTATGGGTAGTAAAGTGATTACTATCAAAAATAAAATAAGGAATTGTTCATACTTAAAGTTCCACTCATAATTTTCTGGTGATATAAACAGATAATCTATACCAATCATAAAAGCACTTATACATCCCCAGAGAGCAAAAGCAAAAAATACTCTACTCCAATCAATCTTTTCTCTTGATGTGGTTAAATCTCTTAAAGAATTCTTGTGTATAAATTTTGTAGCAAAAAAAACTGCTAAAATCATCCCAATAAATGGTAATAGCATTAAAAAAAGATTCTGATTAGACTCCAATACACTCATAATAGCGACAATATCATTGGATGCTATTTTTGCCATTAACTCCTCATCACCAAATGCTTTTGATGCTAAAATTAAACCATGAGGAATAGAGAATAAAAAAACGGCCAAAGGCACTATTAATACAACTGTTACAATATATCCCCACCAGCTTTCTTTGTTATCGATTACTTGTTTTATGTACATGTTATTTCTTTTTAATTGCTAAAGTAGTAAGTTTTCCNAGNGAAATCAGATTATTTTGTTCATCTGAAACTCTAACCTCCCATATTTGCATTGTTCTACCCATGTGAATGTTNGTTGCTTTTGCATACACAAAGCCTTCGCTGATACTTTTAACATGATTAGTCGAAATCTCAACACCTCTTATTGCCATTTCTCTATCTTTTATAAAATATCTAGAAGCAAAACTTCCAGCAGTTTCAACCAATGCAGCAGTTGCTCCTCCGTGAAGTATACCAGCTGGCTGATGTACTTCAGGGGTTACTGGCATTTTACAAACAACATAGTTATCACCNATTTCAGTAAATTCAATTTTCAANGTTTCCATTAATGTATTGGAACTCATTTTATTTACCTGATCTAGAATTTCAGAATTATTCAAAATAATATGATTTTTTCAAATTTAAACAAAAAAAGGGTGCTGTCAAAAGCACCCTTCTCTAATTTTGTTCAGTACAAATTACTCCTTGACTTCTTCAAAATCTACATCTTCCACATT
>FUFK010053304.1_pt1 | contig 10503 bp, 11 predicted proteins | sample 1021851 | NCBI WGS metagenome assembly FUFK01 (sample SAMEA51879418, study PRJEB19060) | metagenome
GAAGGCCAAGCCGGTGCGGCGCGGCATCGCCTTTGTCGCGCTTGACAGCGACGGGCGCGCCTATCTGCAGACGCGGCCCGAACGCGGCATGCTTGGCGGCATGCTGGCATTTCCGTCCGCCGGATGGACGGATGCCGACCCGGCCTATGATCGGGATGATCCGGCGGCAAGCGCGCCCTTCGCCGCCGACTGGGCGCTGGCCGGCCGGCCGGTGGCCCATGTCTTTACGCATTTCACGCTTGATATGGATGTCGCCGTGGCAAGGCTGGCACGGCGCGGCGACGGACCGGAATGGCAGACGGTGCGCCCGGCAAGCCTGCCAACGCTGATGCGAAAGGTCTGGGACGCGGCGAAACGCGCCTGACCCTTTTTGCCGCCGCGGCGCGCGCGACCTAGTGGTTGAAATGGCGCATGCCGGTCATCGCCATNACGATNCCGGCGGCATTGGCGGCGGCGATNACCTTGTCGTCGGCCTTGGAACCGCCCGGCTGGATCACCGCCGTGGCGCCGGCCTCNATCAGCGCGGCAAGCCCGTCGGCAAAAGGGAAAAACGCGTCCGAGGCGGCCACCGACCCGATGGTGCGCGGCGCGTCCCATCCATGGTGGGCGGCCGTGTCGCGCGCCTTCTGTGCGGCAATGCGGGCAGAATCGACACGGCTCATCTGGCCGGCGCCGACACCGACGGTGCAGCGGTCGCTGGCGAAGACGATGGCGTTCGATTTCACATGCTTGCAGACGCGCCAGGCGAAAATCATGTCTTCGATCTGAGCTGCATCGGGCTGTGCCTTTGTCACGATCCGCAGATCAGCCCCCGTGATCGACCCGTTGTCGCGGGACTGGGCAAGGAATCCGCCGCTCACCGATTTGAGTTTCACCGCAGCGGCCGCCGGATCGGGCATCGTGCCGGTGACCAGAAGGCGCAGGTTCGGTTTCTCGGCAAGAATGGCGCGGGCCTCGTCATCGGCGTCCGGGGCGATCACCACCTCGGTGAAAATACCGGTGATGGCGCGCGCCGTTTCGGCGTCCAGTTTCATGTTGGCGGCGACGATCCCGCCAAAGGCGCTGACCGGGTCGGCGGCCAGCGCGTTTTGCCATGCGGTGGCCAGATCCGCCGCCGAGGCAACGCCGCAGGGATTGGCGTGTTTGATGATGGCGATGGTCGGGTCGGTGAATTCGGCGGCAAGCTCNAACGCGGCATCGGTGTCGTNCAGATTGTTGTAGGACAGCGGCTTGCCCTGAAGCTGTGTCGCCGTGGCGACGCCGGGCCGTGCTTCNCCGCCTGCNTATACGGCGGCCCGCTGATGNGGGTTCTCGCCATAGCGGAGTTCCTGAAGGCGGCGGCCCGACACTGTCATGGTCTCNCCGAACGCGTCGCCGGACAGCCATCCGGCAATGGCCCGGTCATAGGCGGCGGTGCGGGCAAACACCTTGCCGGCAAGCCGGCGGCGGGTGCCGGTGGTGACGTCGCCCTCTGCCANTTCCNNCAGCACGTCCGAGTAGTCCGCCGGGTCGCAGACAACCGTCACGAAATCATGGTTCTTCGCCGCGGCGCGAAGCATCGCCGGTCCACCTATGTCGATATATTCTACAAGGGTCGCGAAATCGCCGGTCTTGGCGAGCTGGTCCTCGAACGGATAGAGATTGACCGCNAGCAGGTCGATACCGGCGATNTCCTGATCCGTCATCGCCGCCAGGTGATCGTCATTGTCGCGCCGCGCGAGAAGGCCGCCATGGATTTTCGGATGCAGGGTTTTGACCCGCCCGTCCATGATCTCGGGAAAGCCGGTCACATCCGACACGTCGGTAACCGTGATCCCGGCTTCGCGAAGGCTTCCTGCCGTTCCGCCTGTGGACAGGATTTCGAAGCCTGCCCCGACGAGGCCTTCGGCGAAGGCGACTAGGCCTGTCTTGTCGGATACGGAGAGAAGCGCGCGGCGTGATGTCATGGTCTGGTCACTCGGTCAGTGCGTCGGGTCGGTGCGCTGCCTTATGGCAAGGCAGGCGGTGAAAGGCAATGCGGCCAGCCGCGGGGTCGCTACTGTGTGCCGCGCGAAAATGCCCAGCGGACCTCGTGCGATCCGGTGGTGCGAATATCGTTGATCACGGCCTTCAGCACGATTTGCTGGCTGGACTGGCGAACTCCGTCCTCGAAATAGACGGAATTGTCAATTTCGGCTATGGCTCCGCCGGCCTTGAAATTCCAGCCGACCCGGCTGCCGCGAATCTTCATCAGAACCGACCCGTTGGCCAGCATCGCAGCTGTCACCTTCGGGTGCAGATGGAAGCGGATCACCGCAAGGTTGGGAATCTCGCCGGGCGCGCCGGTATATTCCAGAAGGTCCGCGCCGCGAAGNTTGGCGCCGCCCGTTTTCAGATACAGTTTGCGATGGTGAATGATGCCGTGTGACCGCTCGAACCCGTCATGCGCGCCTACNGCCAGCAGCCCGCCGGGCGCCTCGCCGACCTCGACCCCCGATATGCTGGCAANGCGGCCNTCGCGCGGACTNGATGAATTCTGGTTGTCGAGGCCGAGTGTCGAATGCGCCGCCGTCGAGCACATGACCCGGCGAAGCGTCGGGTCCTTCATCATCTGTCCGGAATTGACGACAAGCTGGGTGGGNCCNACGCTCATCTCGAATCCCAGCGTGCCGGAGCCGGCGATNATATCGTCACCATGCGCCATGTCGCCGGCATCCATGATCACCACGGTGCGCCCGCTTCCCATGCGAAGAAAGCCGCTATAGGGGGCCTGCTGTACGGCCTTGCCGTGAACGCCGGCGCGAAGCAGCGTTTCCTCGGCAATTTCGGCGCTGATGCCACCGCCGCCATTGAAATGCGCGATCCTGCCGTCGCCATGCCGCCACATGCGCGCCACGGCGCCCATGCGCTTGATGGTATCGCTCAGCGCGCTGCCATCGACCGAGGCAAGGCTGGTCGCCATGCGAAATTCGACAAGCTGGCGCATCAGCCTTATGTGCCGGTCGGGCATGCGGCTGACATGGCCGCCATCAGCATGGGTGACGTTGCGGATTTTCGGGAACAGCATGTCCTGCAGCGCTTCAATCCGCGAATCCTCGCCGCCAAGCGCCGCTTCGGCAAGCGCGATGCCGCGCAGCGCGCCGATCTGCTGGTCGACCGAGCGCATGCGCCGCCAGTCCATCGCCAGACAGCGCAGCTGCATCTCGACCGAATGCGCAAGCCGCGACTGGAAGGTCTCGTCGGCGGAATCGCCGTACCAGCCATAATTCATCGCGATGATCGCCAGCCTCTCGCCCATCAGGTCGGGCCGCCAGTCGGGAAGTTTCCAGGACGAATTCGAGCCGATCCAGTCGGTGATCAGGTCGCGTGCGCGGGACCGTGCCTCGACGCTGCCTTCGGCGCGCAGGTCGCGAAGCCAGGCAAAGGAAGCATGGGCCTCGTCGCTGGAGGCGGGCGATGACCGGTAGGCCATGATGTCGGACCCGCGCGTGGCATTGCCCTTCCACGGGTCCTGCAGTCCGGGGCGCAGGCTGTCGCGCGACCNGCCGCGAAGCTGCCANGTAAAAAGGCCGCTTTGCCGGTAGAGTTTCGCGATGCCGGACAACCGCATGGGCATCGCGGCCGGCCGTGCGCCGTTCTGTGCGCCCGTTCCGCCTGCCATCAGCCTTTCATCCGGATTGTCTTCATGGTGATACCGATTGTAACCGCGCTATGAAAAATCCATCAACACCACCGATGTCGGTGAAGTCGGATGGCAGGATGCGAAGGCACCCGTCNCCCGTCANCGCCGGCGCGAAGCTGCCGGCTTCGGCGGTGCTGACCGGATCGATGNCGAGCTTGCCTTTCATNNCGCCGGTCACATCCGCGACNACCGCCTCNCCTTCTTCATGTTGCAGCGAGCAGGTGGCATAAATGAGGCGGCCGCCCGGCGACAGCCATGATGCCGCGCGAGCCAGCAATTCGCGCTGGATGGCGGCAAGGCCGGCAAGGTCGGCGACAGCGCGGTGATGCAGCACGTCNGGGCGACGGCGAAGCGTGCCGGTGGCCGAGCAGGGAGCGTCGATCAGGACCGCATCCACAGCTTTGCGCGGGCGAAAGGTCCTGCCGTCGGCGCGAACCAGATCCGCCGTCATGCCGAGCCTGTCCAGATTTCGNTTCAGTATGTCCAGCCGCGGCTTGGAGTTGTCGACCGCGGTCACATCGGCACCGGCGGCGATCAGCTGTGCTGTCTTGCCGCCNGGCGCGGCGCAGAGATCGACGACATGACGGCCTTTCAGGTCGCCGAAGAGTGCCGCCGGCAGCGCTGCCGCCGCGTCCTGAACCCACCAGGCACCGTCCGAGAATCCGTCGAGCGCCGTCGGATCGCCGTCAAAGCCGCGGCGCACGGTACGCCCGTCGATCAACTGCCCGTCCAGCCGTTGTGCCCAGCCTGCCGTGTCGGCGCGTGGCGTGATGTCCAGCGGCGGCGGTGTCATGGCGAGCTCCATGGTCGCTGCCGTGCGTTCCTCGCCCCAATGCGCCTTCCAGCTTTCCAGCATCCAGCCGGGGCAGTTCTGCCCGACATCGGTGTCTTCAAGCAGCGCCGCACCCTCGCGGCTGAGGCGTCGCATCACCGCGTTGGCAAGTCCGGTCATGCGCTCGAACCCGGCCGCCCGCATCAGGCTGACGGTGCTGTCCACGGCGGCATGCGCGCCTGTGTCCATGAACAGCAGCTGCGCCACACCCATGCGCATTACATGAATGGCGTCGCGGGCCCGGCCGGCCGGCGGTTTTGACATGGCGACGCCAAGCACCGCATCGATCTGGCCGCCGCGCCGAAGGCAGGTGGTCACCAGCATCCGCGCAAAGGCTCGGTCACGCGGCTCCAGCCCTGACGCCTTGCGCATCGCCTCGTCCAGATAGCGCCCGGACGCGACCAGTTTCAGNATCTCGTATGCCGCAAGNCGGCTTTTCAAACCGGTTNCCGCGGCCTGTGGCTTTCTCTTGTCTGGTCTTGGTGGCGCGGCGTTCTGCGGCATGCGGGCTCTTCTTGTGTTTGGCTATGCAAGGGGGCATATAGGTTTTCATGGATACTGACAAGACAAGTGAGGGCACCGGCGCTGACGGCAAGGCAGGCGACAATGCCGCCGATGCCGCCAAGGACGCGACTACGCGCCCTAACGGGTCCGATATGCCGCGCGAAATCAACGGTCCGAAAGGTCCGGAGCCCACCCGCTATGGCGACTGGGAACAGAAGGGCCGGTGCAGCGATTTCTAGCGGCGCAATTCAGATGCATCGGGGTTGCCAATGACCCGCCTGAAAACCGATATGCTTGTCGGCGCGGCAATCCGCCGGGCCGGTGCCGAACTGATCGACTGTGTGATGATGCGGCGCGGCCATGCCGATGCAGGCGCGATCCTTGTTCACATCGATGCGCTGGATGGCCGCCACATGCTGCTGGCGCGCTCGCTGGAATTCGACGGAAGCTACGTATGGCGTCCGGTTATTGCCGGTCCTGACGGTGACGGCTGGGCCGCGCGCGACGCGGTGGAAGCAAGGCTGGCACGCGAGATGGAGATCGATCCCGATGCCTATGTTCTCGAGGTCCAGGACCGGCACGGCCGCAACCCGTTCGATCTTGTGTGAGACGATCTTGCCTGACCGGTCCCGCTGGCACAGGCAAGACCGATGCGCTATAACCACGCCATGACGACAGGTGAACGCAAAATGACAGCGCCCGACAGGCGGCTCAGCGTCGCGCCGATGATGGACTGGACGGACCGGCATTGCCGGCATTTCCACCATCATGTGGCGCCGGACGCGCTGCTGTTCACCGAAATGGTCACCGCCGATGCCGTCATCCATGGCGACCGGGACAGGTTGCTGGGTCAGCCGCCCGAGGATATCGACGCTGCCGTGCCGGTGGCGCTGCAGCTTGGTGGCAGCGATCCCGCACGGCTTGCCGAAGCCACCCGCATCGCTAATGACTATGGCTATGCCGAGGTCAATCTGAATGTCGGATGCCCGTCGGACCGCGTGCAGTCCGGCCGGTTTGGCGCCTGCCTGATGGCGGAGCCGGCACTGGTGGCCGAATGCGTCAGCGCGATGGCCGGGGCCACCAGCCTTCCGGTCACGGTGAAATGCCGGATCGGGATTGATGACATGGACGAGGAAAGCGGCCTCGACAGTTTCATCGACGCCATTCACGGCGCGGGCATCATGACGGTCTATCTGCATGCGCGCAAAGCCTGGCTTCAGGGGCTCAGCCCCAAGGAAAACCGTGACATCCCGCCGCTGAACTATGACCGNGCGGCGCGCCTTGCCGCGGCACGTCCGGACATGCAGGTGATCCTGAATGGCGGGCTCGACAATGCCGGGGCAACGCTTGAACAGCTTCCCTCATTCGCCGGGGTGATGATTGGCCGGGCCGCCTATCGCACGCCGATGATCCTTGCCGACCTTGCCGCGCCGGTCTTCGGGCGCGAGGTGCCGGCACGCCTGCAGATTGCCGGTGCAATGGCCGATTATGCCGACCGGCGTACAGCAGAGGGCGTGCCGCTTCACGCCATCACCCGCCATATGCTCGGTCTCTATCATGGCCAGCGTGGTGCGCGGCTGTGGCGCCGCCATCTTGGCGAGGAGGCGCGCAACCGCCGTGACGGCGGTGCGCTGATCCGCGAGGTCGCTGCGGCGTGTGAAGAGATGGCTGCAAGGCTGGCCGCCTGAATTATAAAATGATTTCAATATTTTCATTCCGGAGAGACGCGTGACCGACCCAGCTGCCAAATCCGAAAACGAGGGACCCGAAAATAACGGTCGTGAGACCCAGAGAGCNCCGGAAAGGCCGGGCCGCAAGCTGCTTCTCGACCTCGGACCTCTGGTGGTGTTTTTCGCCGCGAATTACATGACCGGCGATTTCATGATGGCGGTGCAGCTGCTGGTCGGCGCGACGGTCATCGCGCTTGCCGCCGGATGGGTGCTGGAGCGCCGCGTGTCGATGATGGCCCTTGTGGGATGCGTGGCGGTGGCCTTNTTNGGCGGCCTGTCGGTCTATTTCGACAATGAACTGTTCATCAAGATCAAGCCGACGGTGCTGACCTGCCTGCTGGCGGCGGTCATTGCCGGTGGACGGCTGATGGGGATGAACCCGATCGGCGCCATCATGGGCTCGCAGATCCGCATGACGGACGAGGGGTGGCGCGCCCTCAGCTGGATCTGGGTGGCGATGTTCCTGACCACCGCGCTTGCCAATGAAATCGCCTGGCGCTCGCTGAGCACGGATGACTGGGTGACCTTCAAAGTCTTCGGTATTACAACCATTTCNCTGGTTTTCGGCGCTGTCAGCGTGCCGATCATGACAAAGCACCAGATCGAGGACTAGGCGCCTTCGCAGGCCTCTTTAAACGAGCNGGTTATCCAGTTTTCACCNCCTTTGTCGCGAAACAAATAGATTCAGTCGCGCTTGCCCCACATCTGGCGGTTTGCTTGTCGCAAAGGTTGGGAAGTTCAAACGTTGCTTGGGCGCGTCGCGCCAGAGGAGCCGTGTTATGTCCGATGAAGAAGAAATCATCCTGTCCGAACTGGACGACGACGAACTTGTCCAGCAGATGCATGACGACCTCTATGACGGTCTCCAGGACGAGATCCGCGAAGGGGTTCAAATCCTGCTCGATCGCGGCTGGACTCCCTACGACGTCCTGACCAAGGCCCTGGTCGAGGGCATGACGATCGTCGGCATCGACTTCCGCGACGGCATCCTGTTCGTTCCCGAGGTTCTGATGGCCGCCAACGCGATGAAGGCCGGCATGACCATTCTTCGTCCGCTTCTGGCCGAGACCGGTGCTCCGAAGGTCGGGTCAATGGTTATCGGCACGGTCAAGGGCGACATCCACGACATCGGAAAGAACCTTGTCTCGATGATGCTGGAAGGTGCCGGTTTCGACGTGATCGACCTCGGCATCAACAACCCGGTAGAGAACTATCTCGAGGCCCTTGAAGAGCACAAGCCTGACATCCTCGGCATGTCGGCGCTGCTGACCACCACCATGCCCTACATGAAGGTGGTCATCGACGCGATGGTCGAGAAAGGCATCCGTGACGACTACATCGTTCTCGTCGGCGGCGCGCCGCTNAACGAGGCATTTGCCGATTCCATNGGTGCCGACGNCTATTGCCGCGATGCGGCCGTGGCTGTCGAGACCGCCAAGGAAAAGGTGGCCGAGAAGCGCGGCANGGAAGCCGCTGCCGGCTGACCACCGCATGGCCGCCGCCAACGCACCGGAACCCGGCCTGACGCTGGTCGCATGCGGTGCGCTGGCCCGCGAGCTGCTGTCGATCACATCCCAGTTTCCGGAAGGCACCGTGGATATCACCTGCCTTCCGGCCTCATGGCATAANCACCCCGAACGTATNGTTCCCGGCCTGCGCCGCAAGGTGGCATCCCTGCGGCGCAAGGGACGCCGCGTTGCCNTCGTNTATGGCGATTGCGGCACCGGCGGCGAGATCGATGCCTTTCTGAAGGCGGAGAAAGTGGATCGGATTCCCGGGCCGCATTGCTACGAGATGTTCATGGGGCCGTCCGAATTCGGTGCCGAAATGGAACGCGAGCTCGGCACATTCTTCCTGACGGACTACATGGTCCGGCATTTCGAGCGGATCGTGATGCAGGGGATGGGCCTGCGAAAGCATCCACAGCTCCGCGACATGTATTTCGGAAACTACACACGCGCCCTATATATCGCCCAGACCGGGGACGAGGGGCTTCNGGCCAAGGCCCGCGCGGCCGCCGCCGAGCTCGGGCTGGCCTATGAATACCGTTTCACCGGGTTTGGCGGGNTGCCGGCCTGGGTTGCCGCAAGCGTATCGGCCGGCATGCCGGCCAAGGGAGACTGACATGGCAAACCTCATTACCCTTTACTGGCGTGATATTCCCGCCCAGGTCATCGCCGAGCGCGGTCGCGGCCGCAAGCGCGAGCAGGCGAAAATCGAGCTGCACCGGCGTTTCGCCATCGCCATTGATGCGGCGGCGATGCGTGATGGCGCGGATTCGACAGATGACTATTTGGCCGAATGGCGTCGCAGCGAGCCGGTGGAATGCGGCGATGATCTCGAGGCCGAGGCATCGGCGCGTGCTGCCGCGCTGGAAGCCGACTATCCGGCGGAACGCGTCAAGCAGCTCGTCGAGAACGGCGGTTCCGAGCCGGCCTGACAGCCCGGTACCGGCATATCGCGCCGGCGACACATGTCGCATCCGGAAGAGAGTGGGGCGTCGGCAAGCGATAGCCTGCGAAGCGAAATCGCCATTCTTCCGGCCATTGGAAAACACGCGGGCGTCGNCCGCGCCTGCACGTTTNAGAATATGTAATCGGGAGCCATCATGGCGACAGCAATCGAACAGATCCGGGCCGCGGCCGCCAACTGGTCCATCGAGGTCACGCCGACGGGCGCCACNAAGATCGAGAGNTTCCGCGACTGTCTGAATGAAGGCACGACGGTCAATGTGACCTTCCTTCCCGGCACCGATCCTGCCGATACCATCGCCGTGTGCGAGCGGCTGCATAATGACGGCATGAAGCCGGTCCCGCATCTGGCGGCGCGCTCGCTTCGCAACGCCGACCAGCTGGACGAGCTGCTGACCGCCTATACGTCGCGCTGCGGCGTTGAAGAGGTGCTGTGCATCGGCGGCGGCGTCGACGATCCGGTNGGTGACTTCNCCGCCACCATGGAAGTGCTGAAGACAGGCCTGATCCAGAAACACGGCATNCGCCATATCGGTGTCGCCGGTCATCCCGAGGGAAGCCCCGACATCAGCGATNACGAGATCGCCGAGGCGCTTGGCGCAAAGAACGATCTGGCCAGGGCAGAGGGCCTCGATCTTTATATCGAGACTCAGTTCTGTTTCGAGGCGGACATCGTTCTCGACTGGGAGAGCCGCGTTCGCGCTGCCGGCAACACCTTGCCGATCCGCATCGGCATTCCGGGGCCGGCCACCATCAAGACGCTGTTCCGCTTTGCCCAGATTTCTGGCATCGGCCCGTCCATGCGCTTTGTCGCGAAGCAGGCCAAGAATGTCGCCAAGCTGATGACGGTGCAGTCGCCGCACCTTCTGATCGCCGGTCTTGCCGAGGGCATGGCCGCTGACGGGGATTGCCTGATCAGGCATTTCCATTTCTATCCATTCGGGGGATTCGCGCGCACCGCTACCTATGCCGGTGCCATTGCCGACGGCAAAATCGAGATGCTGCCGAAAGGCGGTTTCAACGTGACCGAGGGCTGAGGCCCGGGTCGCAACAGGAGCAGGATTAATGACCAAAACACTGATTTCGTCCGACAAGCAGGAAATCATCATCGGCTTTGACGCGCCCTTCTGCGTCATCGGCGAGCGCATCAACCCGACGGGACGCAAGCTGCTTGCTGCCGAGATGGCAGAAGGCAATTACGATCGCGTGATTTCCGACGCTGTCGCTCAGGTCGAGGCAGGCGCCACCATGCTGGACGTGAATGCCGGTATCCCGATGGCCGACGAGCCGGCGATCCTCGCCGAG
>FUFK010078106.1_pt1 | contig 10502 bp, 8 predicted proteins | sample 1021851 | NCBI WGS metagenome assembly FUFK01 (sample SAMEA51879418, study PRJEB19060) | metagenome
ACTAAGCATATTAGATGATGTTATTGCTGAGAAAACTGCTCAGGAATTAGAAAATGAAGAATATCCTAATCCTGCTGGAACTGCTTTTTTGAGAGAGATAAAACTTATTCTTGATCAAGAAAAGTCTGATTATTCTCAATAACAATCCAAATTCAGAATAGTATTTTTCGAACTAATTTACGATTATTTTTATTAGTAAATTAAAAGATTTTAATAAAATCAAAAATATAAATTTTACTCTTGAAAAACTAGTTTTAATTACNAATTTACAATATAAATCAACAAAAATTAAGGTAATTTCTATGACTAATATGAACAANAAATTTGAAGCTGATACTGGGAAAATTCTAGATATAGTCATCAATTCATTGTACTCAGAAAGAGAAATATTTTTGCGTGAGTTGATTTCAAACGCTTCAGATGCGCTAGATAAAAGAAAATATCTTGGTTTAACAGATAAAAAAATTGCTAACTCATCAGAAACCCCAGAAGTAATAATAGAANTGGATAATAAAGAAAAAACTCTAACTATTTCTGATAATGGTATAGGTATGAATGAGGAAGACCTTAAGTCATCATTAGGAACAATAGCAAGGTCAGGAACAAAAGCTTTTTTAGAACAAATTTCAAAAAGCAATAAAGATAAAAAAACTGACATGTCAATGATTGGTCAATTTGGTGTAGGTTTTTATGCTTCATTTATGGTAGCTGACGACGTTGAAGTAATATCTAAGAAAGCAGGTGACAGCCAAGCTTGGAAGTGGTCTTCAGATGGTAAAACTGGTTTTAATTTAGTTAAAGCTGACAAAGATAATTTTGGAACATCTATTTTATTAAAACTTAAAAAAGATGCAAAAGAGTTTCTGGAAGAAACTAGACTTCAATTTATTGTAAGGAAGTATTCGGATCATATTTCTTATCCTGTAAAATTAAGCCAAAAAGATAAAAAAGACTCTGAAATTAAAACATTAAATGAAGCTTCTGCCCTTTGGACTCGTCCTGCTAAAGAAATTAAAGATGAACAATATCAAGAATTTTTCTCTCATATAGGTGCGGGCTTTGGAAAGCCACTCTTAACAATGCATAATAATACAGAAGGAACAATTAGTTATACTAATCTTATTTGTATACCATCTACTAGACCTTTTGATTTATTTAATCCTGATAGAAAATCATCTTTAAAATTATATATTAACAGAGTTTTCATAACTGATAAATGCGATGCATTGATACCTAGTTATCTAAGATTTATAAAAGGACTTGTTGATACACAAGACATAGATTTGAATGTTAGTAGAGAAATGCTTCAAAATAATCCTGCTGTTGCAAAAATTAGCAAATCTTTAGTTGGTAAAATTTTAAGAGAGCTTAAAAAAGTTAGTGAAAAAGATTTGGATGGTTATAAGAACTTCTGGAAAGAATATGGAGCCGTTCTTAAAGAAGGTTTATATGAGGATGCAGAAAGAAAAGAAACATTGTTAGATTTATGTAGGTTTTCGACTAATGAAAGTGAAGATCCAATATCTCTATCACAATATTTAGAAAAAATGCCTGATACACAAAAAGAAATTTATTACATTTCAGCTGAAACAAGCGCTCAAGCATTAGCTAGTCCACATTTAGAAGGTTTTAAATCAAAAAACATACCAGTGCTAATAATGACAGATGCAATAGATCAATTTTGGTTACCAATGGTTGGATCTTTTAAAGAAAAGAAATTTACATCAATCACTCAAGGTAAGATAAATTTAGATGAATTAGACTCAAAAAATAAAGATAAAAAAAATAAGTCTAATGATGATAAAGATAAACAAGACAAAGAGTATGTAGATTTAATTGCTCAACTAAAAGTTGTTTTGGGAGATCAAGTCAAAGACATAAGGTTATCCTCTAAATTGACAGATAGTCCGGTATGTCTAGTAGCAGACGAGGGTGATATGGATATAGCCATGGAACAATTAATGGCTCAAAGAGACTCTAACTATAAAGGAGCCCCGAGAATATTAGAAATTAATGGAGATCATTCTNTAATCAAAAATATGAAATCACTTCTAAGTAAAAAAGAAAGTAATGATTTAGTAAGTGATGCTGGAACGCTTTTATTTGAACAAGCAAGACTAATGGAAGGTAAGATGCCAGCTGACCCTGCACAATTTAGTAAGATAATGAACCAATTTTTATTAAAGGCCATACCTAACTAACTAANAGAATAATTTAGCTTTTCCTAATNAAAAAATAAAAGCCAGTTGCAATAAGGCATATTAAACCAAGATATACGTTTATTCGAAGCGTTTGGTCAACTGGGATTAGTGTTATTATCCATGACAAGTTAATCAATCCAAGTGGGGCTGTTCCAATACAAGTTACTAATATACCAAAGTTATTACCCCTAGAAGTTGTTGAGGCCTGGTATACTAATGCGCCTTGCATTGTGCTGAACCCTGAAAGAAAGATCCCTCCACAAGTTAAACTTATAAAAGCTATTAATAAGTTAGGTGAATAAGAAAACAAATACATACCAAAAAAGAAACCTCCCACACCAGTAATAAAAATTAAAGAAAGATATCTTTGAGGTGAAATATTTCCAATGAGTAAGGCACCTATAAGTGCTCCTAAACCTTCTGATGATGCCAGAATGCCAATATTAAATTCAGATAACATTAGCTTTTCTCTTCCTAATACAGGTATTAACGAAACTAATGGAAANCCAAAAANATTAAAAATTAGGGTGGTTATTAATACNAACCTTAAACTAATTAAACTATAAGCATTTTTACTAGTTTTTAAGATTTCACCTAAAAGTCCATGTGCCCAATGCTCTTTGATGTTTGAAACTATTTTGTTTGAAGAGTTTAAAAACTTTTTATTATTTGTATTATCTTTAAATCTAAATATTAATCCGAGTGCAAAAANATACATCAATAATTGAAGACAAAAAATACCTGATAAACCCACAAAAGCATATAAAGATCCAGCACAAAGAGGTCCAATTAACCGTGTTGCGTTGTTAGAAAGGGTTTCCATTGCTAGAGAAGAACTTAAAAGATTTTTTTTAATATTCTCTGCTAATACACGTCTTCTAACAGCAAGATCTACAACCCAAGTAATTCCATTTATAAATGCAAGAGTAAATGCAAAATAAACATTAAAATTATTCGTGATGACTAATATTACGCTTGTTGCAGTGAAAATATTAGATAAAGAATAAATAATTTTAATTAATAATAATGGTGATATTCTTTCTGAGATAGTACCTATTATTATTCCTAAGAGGCTCATAGGTAACATTCTTGCTGCAAAAATTATCGTAACTAAATATGGAAGTCCGAGCTCTTGCAGTGCGTATAAACTTAGTGCTAAAAACTCCATTGCTCTTGCAATGCCAGTCATTCCACCGGCACCCCAAAGAACTCTAAAGTCTCGATTTTTAAAACATTCTTTAATCATTTAAGTTGTTAGGAAATTTTTTGATGGACTTCAATGACATTACCCTCTGGATCTTGAAAGAAAACTTGGTGCCATTCTCTAGCAAAAGTAGTTCCGTAGTCTGAAAATGGTATATTATTATCCCTTAATTTTTTTAGAAATGACTTAATATCATTTGTTCTAAATGCTATATGCCCATGATCAACAGGATTAATTGTTTGATTGTTTTTAAAAGCAACATTTAAGTCTCTCTCAGCTAAATGCATCTCTATTTTACCCTCAGTAACAAAATTTATTTTTCCACTATATCCACTATCAGCTGTTTCTTCTGTTCTGGGAAAGTTTTCAATAGGAATGCTATCCATACATAAAATGTTTTTATAAAAATCATTCATTTTGTCTACATCTTTAGATACAAAGTTAATGTGGTGGAATTCTAACTTCATTTTAATCTCCAAAGTATTTATTGATTATCATTTTTTTGTTATTTAAATTAATATTAATTACTAGAAATAAGCTAGTAATATATAAATAAATTTATATATATATAATTCAAATTCACTTGCTAATGAGGACCAATATGCCAGACACCACAATTCAAGTAGAAAATTCTGTTTCTAATGATGAAATGATAACAGAGGTTAGAGACTCTGTAGCTAAACTATGTGGAGATTTTCAAGGAGAATATTGGCGAAAACTTGATAGAGAACAAGCTTATCCAACAGAATTTGTCAAAGCACTAACTGATGCTGGTTTTTTAGGAGCCCTTATACCAGAAGAATATGGAGGTGTTGGTTTAGGAATGGTAGCTGCCTCGGTTATTTTAGAAGAAATTCATCATCAAGGATGCAATGCCGCAGCATGTCATGCGCAAATGTATACTATGGGAACCGTTCTTAGACATGGCTCTCCTGAACAAAAACAAGAATATTTACCAAAAATAGCTGATGGATCTCTAAGATTACAAGCGTTTGGTGTAACAGAACCAACAAGTGGCACAGATACAACAAGTTTGCGTACAGTAGCAGTTCGTGATGGTGATGACTATGTAGTTAACGGTCAAAAAATTTGGACAAGCAGAGCAGAACACTCAGATTTAATGTTGCTCTTAGCAAGGACAACACCCTTAAATGAAGTTAAAAAGAAAACGGAAGGTCTTTCTGTTTTTCTCTTAGATATGAGAAAAGCAAAAGGTAATGGNCTTACAATTAGACCAATACGAACAATGATGAACCATTCTACAACTGAAGTATTTTTTGATAATTTAAGAATACCAGCCTCGAACCTTGTTGGCGAAGAAAATAAAGGTTTTAGATATATTTTATCTGGTATGAATGCAGAAAGAATCCTCATAGCTGCAGAGTGCATTGGGGATGCTAAATGGTTTACTAAAAAATCCACAAATTATGCTAATGATAGAAATATTTTCGGAAGAGCAATTGGTCAGAATCAAGGTATTCAATTCCCAATAGCAAGGGCATATGCGCAAATGAAAGCAGCTGAATTAATGGTATACCACGCAGCAAGGCTTTATGAAGCCGGGAAGCCNATAGGAGAAGAGGCTAATACAGCNAAATTNCTTGCAGCGGATGCGTCATGGGCAGCAGCAGAAGCATGCGTTCAAACTCATGGGGGATTTGGGTTTGCAGAGGAATATGACGTAGAGAGAAAGTTTAGAGAGGCTAGGTTGTATCAAGTGGCTCCAATATCAACCAATTTAATTTTATCTTATTTAGCTGAGCATGTTTTAGGAATGCCGAGATCTTATTAAGATTTTTTATCTTTTGCCGCAAGATCTTTAAGGNTCCATCTTAAAATATCGCTGGTAATTATGTTGGCTAAAAACTCATAGCCTTTAGTTTTTTTAGTAATTTCTTGAGCCATTTTTTCTGATTTCTTGTCATTAGACTTTGCATTAATAATTACCCAACTTTCTCCCCCATCGTCAGGGTTAACAGAGGATATTGTTAAGATTAATCCGTCTTTAACTTCATACGACAACGTNGGTAAATTTTTTGAATATTTTTGNGTGGATTTTTTAACATCATAAAAATAAAAGCTATTAATTACGTCTCTTGCATCACTTAGTTGTGTATCGTCAATTTTAAATTTTACAGATTTTGGCATCGTCAGACTCAATTTATCGTCTTTGGATTGAATTTCAATTATTCCATTTTTATTACTTAAGTTAATNTTNTGAACATCATCCTTTTTAATAGATAAAAGCAAACTTTCAAACCAATCAGATTTTGTTGTAGGCATCCTAATTGCACCTTTAAGAAGGTATGTCTGATCTTCATTTGGAAATCTAGCAAACTGACCTCCACTTATTCCACCAACACTTCTATCTACCATCCCAAATAGTATTGAAGAAAAAATAGTTCCGTCTTCTTTCTTTAATGTGATTTTTGTTCCATAACCTTCGTCCTCATCTTTACTTTTATTTTGTTCAGGAAGAAGNAGATTTAGTTGTGAGTGCCTAGATGGGTCACTCGTTTTCAACTCTTCAATTCTTAACAAAGATAAACTTGTAATNAAATTTTCCCACAATCCTTTTTTAAGTGGNTAGCNTGANTCNGATATATAACTATTATTTTGTTTAACTAAATTAATATTATTTTCAAAAGACCTAATTGATATNGTTGNAATTTCATTAACGTTTTTNGTGAAGTTATCTAAAAATAACTTACCTCTATTTTCAAAACCATAATTACTTNTATTAAGGTTTATTGAAATAATCGCTAAAACAACGANTGCTGCAGTTATTATAGATATGTTTAAAAATCTTTTTTTAGTCATTTTTTATCCAAAATTTATTTTAGTAGAATAATTTTTTTCTTCTTAAAGATATAATTAATGCGAGGCCTGCAAAAATTATGGGAATTATTGCTACGTTTAGAGCTATTACCCATCGTTTTAAATTTTCAACATCTCTTCTAAGNTCAAATTTAACACTNCTTAACTGTGATCTTGTTGACATCATTTCTGCTTTAAAACCGTCAATCGCATCAATAGTTTCAGGAGATAAGACATCTGAGTTGTTGTCATTATTTTGCGTTAAATCTCTAATTTTATTTTCCATTTCTTTTAATTGTTTAGCTAGTCTTTGTTCTTCTAAAAGAAATTTTTCTTCAGCNATTTTTTCTAATTCAATTATTTTATCAAATGGACGCCATGATGTNCTCTTACCTCTAAGATCGGATAAGGCATTACCACCAACCATTTGTTCAACTACATTNANAACNAAGTCNCCATTGTTAGCAAAAGCGCCTCGTTGCGTTAACCAATTTCGATCCATCAACATATCAGCGTCAGATACTAAAAGAATGTTTGATTTATTTTGGGATTTCAAAAGTTGACCATCTTTTTTACTAAATGATGAGTTGAGATTTGTTTTTATCCATCCTGCTAAAATTAAATTATCGTTATCAGACTTTATGCTTGATAAAAAATCTCTTGGGTCATTTTTAGGATCTCCTGCTTTTTGTGCATCACCTAAACCAGATTTTCTACTAGTGGTAATAATTGGTTCAAAAACTGTGTCTTTGTTGGCTTTTTCTAATGAGCCAGCGGTAGTCATNACAATTGTGCTTAAATTTGANAATGAACCTTCGTTTTTATTCAAGCCATCTCCCCTAATATTTANCCAAGGGTAGTTGGTAACTTGTATATCNCGACCATCAATGTTCCTGGTGATCCTGAAACCAAATTCTGAGTCTAAGACAGTTTTTTTATTATCNAATTTTATTCCCCATGTATCTAATAATTTTTTTAGATTTGATCTTGGGTTCATTGGNGGCATGCCNGGTTGTCTNCTAATCTCTGTTTCAGCATAAGGNTCTAAAAATATTANNGTNGATCCTCCCTTAAGAACCCACTGATCTATCATATATAAAGTCTCATCCGATAAAAACTTTGGATGAATAATCATAAGAACTTTTGTGTTTTCATTAAGCTTATTNTCGCTTTCACTAACCATTTCAACTTTAAACATTTCATTCATTTGTTTTAAAATTTGTTGTTCTGGTTTTCCAATTCTACTGTCTGCCATTAGTCCAAGGTTATCAAGAATACTTATNACTGGTTTTTGAATCTGNCTTAATTCTGAGATTAAACTTGAAAGATCATATTCAAGGAAAGTTTCTCTTTCTGGAGAAAAAATAGGNATATTTTTTTGCCCTGTAGTTGAATTTGTAGCTGCTAGTCCAAAATATAATGCATCTGACATTTCTGTTGCAGAAAATGAGTTTATACCCATTCCAACAGCTCTATCTTCTTCATCTGAGAAAGGTTTTGGATCAATCACCTCTAATGTTATTTTTCCATTAGAAATGTCGCTATAAGCTTTCAGTATAGTCTCAACTCTGTTTGCATATGTGGAAAGCTGAGGTACTTCTTTAACCAAATTTCCTGATACAAAAAGCCTTACATGTATTGGCTCATTCAAATTTTTAAGAAGATTAGTTGTGCTATTAGATAAGGAGTAAAGTTTTTTTTCTGTGAAGTCTATCCTTGATGAATTAAAGACATTGTTCGTAATTATATTTACACAAAGAAATATAATTACAGAAAATAATATTGATAATTTAACAAGATTTTTAGGTCTTATCTTATTTAAAAAGTCCATTTTAACCTCAATCTGCTTTTTTAACTTGGACGAGCTGTACGTTTATCCAAAGACATAAAATTATCATTGAAATAAAGAAGACTAGAGTACTCAAATCAAAAACACCCATTTGTATCCTACTAAAATGTGACAGAAATGACATTGAGCTAATTGTTTCTGTAATCCAATTTGGTGACCATGACCTTACAGCTGATAAAACTAAATTAAAGCCAGCCATTATAAGCACAAAACCACTAATGGATGATATTATAAATGCTATGACTTGATTTTTGGTTAGTGCCGACAGGCAAGAAGTAAGAGCTAAAAAAGCCCCAGCCATTAACCAGCTACCAACATAGGATATTAAAATAACATGATTATCTGGTTCACCCAAATAATTAACTGTAATCCAAATAGGCATTGTTAGAAAAAGGGCAATCAGAGTAAAAATCCAGCTTGCTAAAAATTTACCAACGACTAACTGTGTATTAGTAACAGGTAAAGTTATTAATAACTCAATCGTACCTGATCTTCTCTCTTCAGCCCATAACCTCATACCGATAGCTGGCATTAATACAAGGAATAGCCAAGGATGCCATGAAAAAAAAGCTGTTAAATCAGCCTGATCTCTTTCAAAAAACCTTCCTAAAAAGAAAGTCATACCTGAAGAAAGGGCTAAAAAGACAAGCAAAAAAATTGATGCTAACGGAGTTCTAAAATATCCCTTTAATTCTCTGTCTAAGATGATATATGTTTTGTTTAAGTAATCATTCATAAGTTTTTACCAATTATTTTGAATTATTATCTGAGGTTATTTTTCTGAAGATTTCTTCAAGACTTACCTTTTGAAAATTTGCCTCAATNACATCAAGCTTNAGTTTATTTATTTGTTTTAAAACNGTATTAAGATTTGGNACTTTCTTGTTNTCACTNANTAAAATTGTATGANNTGACATGTCTGTTTTTTGAATTTTGACGTCATCATATTTTATTAATGATTTTATATCTTTAGAGATGACATTATTAATTTTATTGGATACTTCAATAGATAGAGTGCTTTTATTTAAAAATTTATTTTCTAAATTTTTAGGAGTGTCATTTGCAAGCAACTTTCCATTTGCAATAATAACAGCACGTGAACAAACTGCCTCAACCTCTTCTAAAATATGAGTTGAAATAACAATAGCTTTGTTAGTAGATATTCTTTTTATAAGATTTCTCATCTCGTGTTTTTGATTAGGATCTAAGCCATCAGTTGGTTCATCCAATATCAATATATCAGGGTCATGTATTAATGCTTGAGCAATACCAACCCTTCTTTTAAAACCCTTAGAAAGCGTCTCTATAGGTCTGTTCCACATTTCTTTTAAGTTAATTTGATTAGCCATTTCTTCTAAGCGATTGCTTAGAGAATTATCATTCAACCCTCTCATTTTTCCAATAAATGACAAAAAGTCTGCAACTATCATATCTGAATATGATGGAGCACCTTCAGGTAGGTACCCTATGTATTCTTTTGCTTTTAATGGATCAGATTTAAGATTAATATTGTTAATAAAAATCTCACCATTATCTGGTTCTAAAAAACCAGTTAGCATCTTCATTGTTGTAGACTTTCCTGCACCATTTGGACCAAGAAAGCCAACCACCTCACCCCTTGAGACTGACAAATCAATATTATCTACTGCAATAAATTGATCAAAAGATTTTTTTAAGTTAGTTGCGTTTATAAGTTTATCAGACAAAATATTTACCTTCTAGGGACGATACCTTATTAATACTTGAATATTAGTTAATTTTTTAAATTATAAATTTCAAGATAAAAAAGTTATTTTTTTATATTTGAGTTATTCTTTATAAATCTAAAATTATAAAAACTTGCTGACGTCAGGAAGTTGAGGCTCTCCCAGATAATTTTCTAGAGCCAGAGCAATTTCAACTGCTTTCTCATCTTCGTTTTTACCACATATGATTTGTAAACCAATTGGTAATGTTTTGCTATTTTTATTATTCAATAAATTATGAATGGGAAAAGAAATTCCACATAATCCAAAAATATTTACAGGTTGTGTGTTCGCCGATGCAAGAAGNCTTCTTTCGTGGAGTTCTCCACCTATTGTTGATTTGTCAACTTCAAGGGCCTGCATTACAGTTGTAGGTGAGATAAGAGCATCATATTTCGTAAAATATTTTCCAATAATGTTTTCTAATTCCGATACTCTATTTTTTGCCTTAATGTATTCAAATGATGATACTTTAAGACCTAACTTGGCCCTGTTTCCAGTTACTGGATCCATTTTTTCAACATTTTTATTAAACCTATCTATTCCAAAAGCACTAATAATTTCTGATCCAACAATTGCAGGAAACAAAGTTGCCTTTTCGTTAGCTTCAGGAATTACTAATTCTTCTATNCTTGCACCCANTTTTTCTAATTTACTACAAATAATCTCATAAGCTTCTTCAACTT
>FUFK010044214.1_pt1 | contig 10501 bp, 8 predicted proteins | sample 1021851 | NCBI WGS metagenome assembly FUFK01 (sample SAMEA51879418, study PRJEB19060) | metagenome
ATAAATAACTAAACCTTATAAAGAAAAATGGCTGAATCGTTTACAAATAAAATAGTGAGAGCAGCAGGTATTGTGTCAACTACAGATGCTGGTGCTTCAATAGGTGCTGGTGCTTCTGCAATTACTAGTATTCAGACTGCAGATTTGAATGTGGGTGATTTAGTTGTTAACCAACATTTTCGTGCTGGTGCTAAGATACATTCAATTACTAATGCTACTTCATTACTAGTTGATAGATCTTCTACAAATACTGCAGCAGCAACAGGACAGATAGTAAAATTCTTAGGAGTTACTACTGCATATACTTCACCTGCTGCTACAAAGAGTATTCTGATTGGTGGAACTTTTTCCAACCTGACTCAAAATGATATCAATATCTATGTTGAAGTGGTGGATCAGAGTGCAGCAACAGGACCAATTGGTGTTTCATCTGTTCAATTGGCAAGTGATATACCAATACCAAATGGAAGTTCATTTGTTATAAGTGAGGCTGGTAAAACAATATTAGAAGCACTTGATCAAGTTACAGTCTACTGTGATACTGCTAATGCAGTGGATGTCAACTTAGCAATCTTATCTGGAGTTAGCTGATGTCACAACAAGGATACATTGGTCGTAATCCTGGTGATGGACGTACCATAGTTAATAGACAAACAACTCATGTAACCACAGGAGTTCAAACTTCTTTCACAATGACTGTGGGTTATGAAGTTGGGTATCTTGATGTCTATTTAAATGGTATTAAACAAACAGAGACATTAGATTATACAGCATCTGATGGATCAACAATTAATTTTGGTTTATCATTTCCACCAGTAAATGGTGATGTATTAGAGTTTGTAGCATTTGAAACGCTCAACATAAGTAATATTAAATCAGCAAGAAGAAACTTTAGTGTAGGTCAAGATTTAGATGTATCTGGTAAGGTAACTATTGGTAGTTCATTAACAGTTGCTAGTGATTTAGTAGTTAATGGAACATTTACTACAATCAACACAGAAATTTTAGATGTAGAAGATAAGACAGTTGGTATTGCATCNACCTCATCACCATCAAATACTACAGCAGATGGTGCAGGTATTGTAATCTATGGTGGAAGCGATGGAGATAAGTCATTAACATGGAACNCANNNAANTCTAANTTTGTATTAGTTGGTGGTGGTGTTTCAATTGGAACAGGTGTAACTATCTCAACACCTGCAAANAATGTATTAGCATTTAGTGTCAACAGNGCAGANAAAGCGAGATTTAATAACTTTGGTGCATTTACTGTAGGATATGAAGGAGAAGCATGGCATGAAAGCACCTATGTTGGTGTATTGCAAGCTGGTTCTGGTGCATGGATAGGTCAAACACCAGGTGCTAGTGCAAGGGCAGAGTGGGTAAACAATGCTTACTATGACTCAGTAAACACAAGATGGGAATATATTGCTGCTGACGAAGCAAATAGAATAGTATTAGAGAATGGAGAACTGAAAGTTCAGAGTGCAAATGCTGGATCTGCTGATGGTGCTATCACTTGGAATGAAAAACTAAAGATGACAGTTGGTGGTGACTTTAAAATTGGTGCACCTACTGGCATTGGAATTACAATATCATCTAGTGGAAATGTAGATTCTATTGGTATTGTAACTGCATCAAGTTTTGTTGGTAATGGTGCTAACTTAACTTCATTAAATGCATCAAATATAGGATCAGGAACAGTTCCTACTGCTAGATTAGGATCAGGAACTGCTAGTTCCTCTACATTCTTAAGAGGAGACTCAACCTTTGCAGCAGTAACATCAACAACAATAAACAGTAATGCAAATAATAGAGTTATAACTGGTTCTGATTCTGCTGATACATTAAATGGAAACTCTGATTTGCTTTGGAATGGTTCAAGATTAGATATTGATACAGGTGGAACAGCAGATGCATTAAGAATAGGTAATAGTTCTGGAGCAGATACCTTTATTAGATTAGGTTCAACTAGTACTGCTACTGATACTCATGCTGTTTTAAAATACGATATAGATGATAATTATGTTTCTTTATTAGTATCTGGAGAGTCTCATGGTAGTGGCGGTATTCTCATTGCTAACGGTGGAGCTGTAAGTTTGAGTGCTGGAACTTCTCCTTCAGCAAAATTACATGTTAAAGATGATATTTATGTTAAGGGTTCAAGTGGTGATGGTAGTGTTGGAATACAAATAAGGAGTGGTTCATCTGCTATATCAGGCCAACACGAAGTTAGAACTGGTGGTGGACTTGGAAATATGCTTATTCTTAATGCAGCAGGTGCAACTGGACTTCTTCAAGTACAAACAAATGGAACAGAAAAACTTCGCATCGACTCAAGTGGACATATGGGATTGGGTGTTGTGCCTAGTGCTTGGCCAACAAATGGAGACTATACAGGACTTCAAGTAGGATCAGGTGCATGTATTTTTGGAAGAGGAAGTGGTGATGAAGATAGAGGTGGAATAGGAGTAAATTATTACGGTACCACCTCTGGAGCAAAATATATTACTAATGGTCATGGTTGTAGGATCTATATGGCAGATGGTAATATCTCACTTCAAAATGCAGCATCAAACTCATCTGGTGCTGGTGCTGCGATGACTCTTAATACAAGAGTTAATGTCGATGCAACTGATGGACATGTTGATTTTACTGGTTCAACTTCTTCAACTTTGGGATATACTTTTCAAAATGGAACCTCTGGTTCTAGTGCAGATGTTAGGGTGTTGATAAAATCTTATGCTAATAGTGGTGCAGATCCTTATATTAAGTTTGACGCTGGTGGATCTGATATGGTTGTTGGAACATCATATCAAGGAACTACTAATAATACATTGTGTTTAGGACCAGGAAATAGTCCATCTACTAATAATGATGGTCTTACTATTAATGGTATAGGAAAAGCAACACTTAGAGCTCACCTTACTGGTCAAGAGCCAATACTTACTATAATAAATGATAGAACAAGAACAAGTGGTCATATGTATGGACTGGATTTTAGAGACAGTTCAAATGAATCAAATGCAAATATTGTTGTAAGGCAAGGTTCAAATGGAAATAATGTTGCATCAATGAGATTTTATATAAATGGTGGAACTGGTGGTAATGGTTTAACAAATGGTATTTTTTGTGCTCAATTTACTCAGAGTGGTCATTTTATACCAGGTGTTAATAACACAAATGATTTAGGTTCTTCATCATATCGTTGGAGAAACGTCTACACCACTGACTTACAACTATCTAATGAAGGTAAAACAAATGATGTGGATGGAACTTGGGGTAACTACACAATTCAAGAGGGTGAATCAGATTTATTCCTAATAAATAATCGTAGTGGCAAGAAGTATAAGTTTAATCTCACGGAGGTATCATAATGGCTTTAGTTGGAACAAATAACATAATACAAAAAAAGGTGCTGTCAGCAACTAACTTGGTGACAACCAACCCTGGATCATCTTTTCAAGAACTTAGTGATGCTTTTAGAATATCTATTACTCCAAAGTTTTCAAACAGCATGATATTTCTAGAGTATATGATTCCTTTAAATCAAACCACAACAAGTCATAATAACATTTTTGGATTTCAAGCTTACAGAATATCTGGAGGTGGTGGTGCTGGAAATGTAGACTCAATAGGGCAATCATCTGGTAATAGAAAAAGAACAGCTGGTGGTATGATGCGAGCACAGAATGGCACAGATGCAAATGACCATAACTTAGAAACTTGGATTGCATTTGATTTTCCAGGCACTACTTCTGCTGTGGTTTATGGTATACAAGTATTTCAAGAAAGTAGTGACTCTGGAACTATATACATAGCTCATTCATATAACAATAACGCTACTTGGGGTATGTCATCAAGAGTTATTATTACAGCATCGGAGATAGCACAATGAATTATATTGCAGAAGCATGTGCTAAAATTCTTGAAGGTAAAGATGTTGGATTTTCTATTAAAGGATATCCAACTACCGAAGAAGAATGGAAAGCTAATTATACGGAACAGATAGGTAAAACTGAAGATAATTGTGCAATTATGAGTAATGATCCTACAAAATGGATAGTTACTTGGAAACAAATTGAGGCTTTACAAGCAAGTCTTAAAGTTGATTTACCCTTAGGAATATTACGACATGAACGTAAGCTTCGTCTTGATGAAACAGATTGGGTCGTTGCAAAATCAACTGAAACAGGAACTCCTATACCAGATGAGTGGAAAACATATCGTCAAGCACTTAGAGATATAACTAAAACCGCAACATCACTTGATGATGTTACATGGCCCACAAAACCATCATAATAAATAACTAAAAAGTCTCATGCCGTTAGGAAATCCAATAAGAAAACAGAATGAATCTAGAATGGTGAGTGTCCTTGCTACAGAGGGACAGACTGTTTTCACGGTTCAAGGCGGATATATCATCAATCATCTTAGTGTATTTCGTAATGGTGTTAGACTCAGCCCTGCAGAAGATTTTACAGCAGGTGATGGATCAACAGTTACACTGAACAATGCAGCAAATATAGATGATAGAATAGATTTTCATATATTTGATAGATTTACAGTACAGAATGCAATAATTGGTGCAGCATCCACTCAGACAATCAATGGTGATTTAGTATTAAATGGTAAGTTGTTTGGTGAATTAGATGTACCCTCAATCAATCTTGTAGGAATAGCTACATTTAGTAATGATGTTGAGTTTCATGGTGTTAATGGTATATCCTCAATTACATTTGATAAGAGTGCAAATAATTTAGTATTTAAAGATAATGCAAAGGCAGCTTTTGGTGATTCATCAGATCTTATTATATTTCATGATGGAACCCTTTCCAAGATTCAGAATAGTTCAAATCAGTTAGAAATAATTAGTGATGATATTGATATTAGAAGTAGTAGTGGTGATGAACATTATTTCACTGCACAAGTTGGTGGAGCTGCAACTGTTTTTTATGATAACTCAGTAAGGATAGCCACAAGTCCTTCAGGTGCAGATGTTACTGGAACTCTAAATGTAACTGGTATTTCTACTTTTGGTGGCCAGGTCAATTTTAATGGTGATATTAATCTTGGTGATGCAATATCTGATACAATTACAGTTACAGGTAAAGTTGATTCAGATCTTAGTCCTTCTGGATCAACTAGAGACCTTGGTACATCTTCTCTTTTGTGGAGAAATTTATATACCTCTGCTGGTGTGATTGCTAGTGATGACATTGCTGTTCACGCTGATGACTCAAATACAAAAATAAGATTTCCCTCTGCTGATACAATTCAATTTGAGACTGCTGGCAGTAGTAGATTAGTAATTGATTCAAGTGGTAATGTACAAATTCCAGCTGATACAGTCAAACTACAAATAGGTGCTTCTCAAGATCTATATCTTTGGCATAATGGCAGTACAGGAAATAGTAATATAAGCAATGTAACTGGAGATCTTTATATACAAGGTAATAATGGAAGTGGAACTGCTGTAAATCAAATAGCTATTAAATCTAACGCTGCTGTTGAATTAAATTATCAGGGAACTAAGAAATTTGAGACCACTAGCAGTGGCGCGGAGGTGTTTGGCGTACTACAAATGGACGATGGAAATAGTCATATTAAATTAATTGATGGTGCAAGAATAGATATTGGGTCTAGTGCTGATCTAAAGATTTTTCACTCAGGTGGTGAAAACTTTATAAGAGGTAACGCATCAACATCTCCTTTGTATATTGATTGTTGTGAGAATTTACATATTAGACATTTAGATACTAATGGTGCTAATTCTGAAACAATGATTAAGGCTATAGGTGATGGAAACGTAGAATTATATAGCAACAACGTAAAACGCCTTTCAACTAGAAGTGGTGGTAATTCAGCAGATGGTATTGTAGTTTATGGAAATTCTAGTAATTCTTCTATTAATTTATTTACAGATACAACTGTTAGAGGTACTGTTTATGCAAACAGTAACAATAATATAGGATTTTTAGACAACAGTGGAAATTGGGCACTTTCAGTTGCTCCTGCTGGAGGAAATACTGTATCATATAATAATTTTAATCCATCTACTTCTAATTCTCTTGATATAGGAACAAATTCAGCAAGATGGAGAAATTTATATATTGCAGATCAAACTGGCGGTAATGGTGGAATATTTATAGGTGCTTCAAATGATCTAGAGTTGTATCATGAAGGAAGTTTCAACTTTATTGTCAATCACAATAGTAAAAACTTAGTTATACAAGCTAAAGATGGAGAAAATGCTATTCTTACAGTTCCTGATGGAGAAGTGGCACTCTACCATAATAATAATAAGAGTTGTGAGACAACTTCCGCAGGTCTTAAAATACTTGATGGAACTGGTGCTAATGCAGAATTAAGAGTAACAGCTACAGGTACAAATAGAGCAGATATAATGGCATTAGCAACTGGAAGTGGTAATGCTAACCTATGGCTTGATGCTTCTAATGGTGATTTATCTGGTGCTGATTATGCAAATATATTTCAAAATAATGCTACTTTAGATTTAGAAATTGTAAATTATGCAAATGATGTAATCATTAAAACTAGAAATTCAAGTCTTGGAAGTGGATCACTTAACGTAGCTCTACATTGTCATCAGAATGGAGCTATTGATTTTCGTCATGATGGATCACTAGTTGCTCAAACTAAGTCTAATGGAATTCAACTTTATTCAGGTAGTTCTAGTCATCTTGGATTTTATGATGTACATACAATCACATGGGATAACTATACTCACAGTGTTAATTTACGTTGGTATGATGATGTAAATGATGACAATGTTATGGAATTATCACAAGCTGGTAATCTTAATATTGATGGTAGTTATTCTAATAGTGGTGTTGACTATGCTGAATATTTTGAATCAACAGATGGTAGTGCCATTCCTGTAGGAACTACTGTTGTTTTAGATAATGGCAAAGTTAGAGCAGCAACAAGTTCTGAAACTCCAATTGGTGTTATAAGACCTAAGACAAGTGGTACTTCTGTTACAGGTGGAGTTAATCAACTTAATTGGCAAGGTAAGTATCTGGTAGATGATTATGATGGTCAACTTATGGAAAGTGCAGTTCATTGCACTTGGGATGATGCTAATGGAGATCATCAACAATGTTGGAAAGACAGACCACCCACAGGAGTAACTATTCCTAGTGATGCTGAAGAAAGAACAATGGATAGACCTAAATTAAATCCATTATTTGATGAATCAAAAACTTATGTTCCTAGATCAGAAAGAGATGAATGGAATTGTGTTGGTTTATTAGGTCAGATACCAATTACAAAAGGTCAACCAACTTCTTCTAACTGGATTAAAATGAAGGATAGAAGTGCCACAGTAGAATTATGGATGGTTAAATAAATGTACTTTATAAAGCAAAAATCACTGCCCTTGAGGGTTCATAAATAACTTTACTAGTAGATAAACAATGGCACTTAAACTGAAAGGATCTACATCTGGATTTGTTGCAATAGATGCACCATCTGTAGCTGGAAATAACACTTTAATATTACCTGAGAATACTGGTAGTGCACAGCAACTACTTGGTAATGATATTACTGCGGGTGTTGTTACTTTTACAAGTGTAACTGTTAATAGAAATGGCGATCTAACAGTACCAGGCACAATATCAATTGGTGGAACATTAACATATGAAGATGTAACTAGTGTAGATTCAGTTGGAATAGTAACAGCAAGAGGATTAAGTATATTTGGAAACACAACAGGATTGAATGCAACTGGTATATCTACATTTACTAGTGATGTTTTCTTTTCAGGAGCAAGCTCCAAAACCATTACTTTTGACCAATCAGAAGGTCACATTCGATATCTTGACAATGCAAAAGCTCAGTTTGGAACTCAAGGAGATTTACAACTATATCATACAGGATCGCATTCATTTATTGATCATACTAATGGCACAGGACATTTAATACTAGGAAGTAGTGCAAGTAATAATGTTGATATTATGAAAGCAGGTTACAGTGAATACATGGCTAGATTTAAACCTGATAGCTCAGTGGATCTGTATTATGATGCTAATGTTAGATTTAAGACCAGTCCTTCAGGTGTTGATATTACTGGAACTCTTAATGTTACTGGTATTTCTACATTCACTGGTGGTCTTCTTCACATAACTAGTGCGACTGAACCTGCAATAAGAATCCAAGACACAAATAATGCTAATTCAGATTTTAAAATTTATAGTCCTGATGGTTCAAATCATTTAAGAATATATCATCAAAACACAACTAGTGATTTAGCCACACTCACATCTGGTGGTCAAGTTGGTATTAATCAAGTTCCAGATGCATCAGGTGGACTTGTGCAAATAAAATATAATGAAGTTTATACATCTGGAACAACTAATTTACTTACATCAGCAGCAAAAGCAGCACTTAGAATAAGAACTTCAAGTGATAGTTCTAAGTCATTATATTTTGGTGGTNTTGATGAATCTGCAACTCCATATCTACAAGTAGGTAATATGAGTTCTGCCTCTGGTGGTGCAACTGCTTCTTATCCATTGATGTTACAACCTTATGGTGGTAATGTTGCAATTGGTGATGAAGATAACGTTAGTCTTGCTACTAGAAAATTAATTGTTTCAGAAGATGTCTCATTAACTTCTTTCACAGGAACTNGTTCTGGAATTATGGCCATTAATAATAGTGCCTATGATNATGGTGATTTTAATGCAATAGATTTTACATATAGTGGTTCTACTAATCCAGTAGCACGTATAGCAGTAAAAATAACAGGTGCTGGAAGTGAATTCCATTTTGGAACCTCTGATACTTATTCTAGTGGTATTACTAATCAGTCAGTGTATATTGGTCCAGATGGTAAATTTGGCCTCAATACATCTGCACCTAGTCATCAGTTACACGTTAAAAGTGATAGTGTAAATGGAGTAGTTAAATTTGAAAGCACAGATGATTACGCTCATATCTTTCTTAGAGACGGTAGTACTCATGCCACTGGCACATATTTTGGTGTTTATCATAATGATTTTAGATGGGTAAGCTATGATGGAAGTTCATCAGTAATCTTAACAATATTTGAGAATGGAAAATTAAGATCACCACAAACTTATAGTGGCACTACAACTGGTGGTGGTCCTGTGTATGTTGAATCTGATGGTGATTTTCTTAGATACACATCTTCCAGAAAATATAAAACTGATATTGAAACTTTAGAAGATGCAAGAGCAGATAAAATTTTAGATTGTCGTCCAGTTTGGTACAGATCTTTATCTGAAAATGATATTAAAACTCCAGGTGCAGACAAATCTGATTGGGGTTGGTATGGATTTATAGCAGAAGAAGTTGCTGAAATTGAACCAAGATTGGTAAATTGGGCAACTAAAGATGCTGTTGAACAGGAAACTGAGAATGGTAATATTAAACAAGTAAGTGTAGAAAGAGATCCATCAAATTATGAGGCAGAGGGTGTTCGTTATGATAACTTTGTTCCTTTACTTGTAAACTTAGCAAAGAGACAAAAGGAAGAGATAGCATCGCTCAAAGCAAGATTAGATGCAGCAGGTTTGTAGAGTAATGTATTTTATTGAAAGAGATCAAAAAATCTTAGGACAAAAGAAGAAACTGTATTACAGTGGATCAAGAACTTGGACTACACACTATGATAGAAGAAAGATGTATAAGACTTATGATGAAGCAAATAAGGAGAATGAACAGTTCCTTAGAGACATCCTATACATACACAGGGATGGTAGAGGATCTATTCTCTCTGATGATAAATAACTAAAAAACATCATGTCAAAAGCCAGTATACTAGCAGGATTTAAAACTGATTTTCAGGCTGGTATTTCTACGGTTAAAAATACCACAATTGATGATACTGGATTCTTAGCACTACCACAGGGAACAACTGCTCAGAGAGTTGGTATTGCATCAACTCAAGGTATGATTCGTTATAACACTACCACTAATAAGGTAGAGGGTTATTATGAACCAGGCAGTAACTGGAAACCAATTGGTGGTGGTGCTGCTGGTGGTGGAAGTGATGAAGTGTTTGTAGAAAACACTATGGTTATAACAACTGATTATGAACTGACTGCTGGTAAATCAGCATCAAGTGTAGGACCTATCACTATAAACAGTGGTATCACAGTCACTATACCTAGTGGCCAAAACTGGATAGTATTATAGAGGATAACCAATGGCAGTAATCGTAAATGGAGATGGAATACTTACTGGAATTAGTTCCTTAGCTACATCACTGACTGATATTACCAGTGGTAGAGGAACAGTTACTGGTGTAGCTACAGTTGGTACGCTTCAACTTGGTGCTGGTGTTTCAATTAGTTCACCTAGAACACAACAGGCAGCAATATTTACAAACAACACAGAATTTTTTACTGTAGATGATGCAGGTAGAGTTGGGGTGGGAACTATTACACCTAACTCAGATGCTCATCCAGAGAATGAGAAAAAGATAAATGTAGGATTTATAACTGCTAAAAGT
>FUFK010717373.1_pt1 | contig 10501 bp, 10 predicted proteins | sample 1021851 | NCBI WGS metagenome assembly FUFK01 (sample SAMEA51879418, study PRJEB19060) | metagenome
TCCTTGCCGCCCACCCCCTTTTCCGGGGCCGATGCGGTTTAAGGAAGGAGGCAGGACGATGCGGCGGAGGTTCTGGAGGCAGGCGTCCGGCGTGGATGCCGAGCTGGTCCGGCTGGAGCGTCGGGTGCGGCGCATGGACGCCATGACGCGGGCGGTGTTCCTGATGCATCGGCTGGACAGCCTTGGCTATGCCGAGATCGCCGAGCGTCTCGGGATCGCGGTCGGCGAGGTCGAGCGGCGGATGGCGCAGGCGATGGTGGTGCTTATTAAGGCCGACGCCGAGGACTGAAATGGCGCGGACGCGATTGGCCTTGCCTTCGCGTCCGCGCATGCCACAGGTTCAGGACATGTTGCGGACGTCTCTCGACCATCTTCCAGCCTCCCGGCAGCGCGAGCTGGCCCATGTGACGCGCGTGCTGTGCGAGGAGTTCGAGGCCGCGCACGCGATCGGCACCAAGGACTGGAAGAAGGCCCGGCGCATCTTCAAGATCGTGCTCTACGGATCGTTCGCACGCGGCGACTGGGTGGACGATCCGGTGGGGGGCTATCAGTCCGACTACGACATCCTCGTCGTCGTCAATGATGAGCGGCTGACCGAGTTCGAATATTGGTCGGCAGCCGAGGACCGGCTGATGCGTGATACGACCATCACCAAAGCGCTGAGCGCACCGGTCAATTTCATCGTCCATTCGCTGACGGATGTGAATGCGCAGCTTGAGAAGGGGCGGCCGTTCTTCGTTGATATCGTGAGCCAGGGGATCGCGCTGTGCGAGGCGGACGGGTTCCCGTTTGCACAGCCGCGCGACCTGCCGCCTGAAGTAGCCCGCGCGGAGGCTCAGAAATACTTCAACGAGTGGTTCGATAGCGCGGCCGGATTCCGTGAGCAGGCGGTGTTCGCGATGCAGAATGGTCGGCCCAAAATTGCTGCGTTTGAATTTCACCAAAGCGTCGAGCGCTTCTACCACTGCGCCCTGCTTGTCCTAAGCCTCTACAGTCCGAAGTCGCATCGGCTGAATTTCCTGCGCTCGCACGCCGAGGAAATTGCGCCCGAACTGATCACTGCATGGCCTCGTGGCGATAGGTTCAGTCGGCGGTGCTTCGAGCTGTTGAAGCAGGCATATGTGAACGCCCGCTACTCGCCCCACTACGAGATTAGCGACGAGGAGTTGCGCTGGATCGCCGCGCGTGTGGCTGACCTTCAGGCCCTCGTCAAAGCCGTTTGCGAGCGCAGACTGGCCGCTGGCTAGAACGGCCGCCCACTTTAGAATGGCCCGCTGAATCCTTGCGACATGGACAGCAAATTAAGAGGGCGAGATAAAAGCACCGCCGTCGGCCGGGGTGCAGATGGTTGTTCCGTAAGAGGAATTTGCGCCGTCGCTGCCAAGGCCTTGCCGTCGCCTGCCCGATTTTTCCGAAAGTTTTCAACGCTTCAAGCGCTGGCAGGGGCGCCAAACTCATGCCAAGCTACGCTGCCATGGCCGCGCGACCAAGTCCGACCGCGCGGGGAGCGAGCGCCTGAAGCGCGCCCATGTTGAGGCGAGCTACGCGATCACACGCGACGGCTTAGACGCGCTTGCCGCATCCATCGAGTAGCTGCGCGGCTTCGTCGCTGCGCTCCGCACCGAGCGGGTGGAAGAGCCCAGAACGGCCGCAGAGAGCTGACCGGCCGCGCCGCGACCGGTCTTTCGTTACTCAAATTCAGGCAGACTTCGGCGCGCGCTTTTTCGCCGCACGGCCCTTGTTACCGAGGCCAATCTTCTTCGCCATCGCGCGCCGCGCTTCCGAATAGCTTTCAGCCACCATCGGATAATCAGGCTTGAGATTATAGCGCGTGCGATATTCTTCCGGCGTCAGGCCATGCGTCGAAAGGTGCCGCCGCAGCGTTTTGTACGGCTTGCCATCGATCATCGAAATGATGTGATCCTTCGACCCGAGCGACTTTCGAACCGTGACTGCCGGCACGAACTCTTGCGCGGGTCCAGCCTCATCCTGGGCTTCATTCGGCGCGGAAGTTGCGCCCGAAAGTTCGGTCAACGTCGCATGCATCGTGCGCAAAAATGCCGGCACTTCGTCAGCCTGGACGCGGTTATTCTGGTTGCCGAGCCACGCGATCGTCAGCTCCGTTGCCAGCTCGACCGGGTTCAAATTTGCGTCTTCCGACATGGGTATTTCCTTCTCAAGCGGCGCAGTTGGTCTTTCAATTTGCATCCATATTGGATGTATTCTGATTGTCGAGGGCGCGGCCCTTGATTCTGCCCCGGCTGCATTTGTCGGGAGCGGGGAAGCGAACGGAAGGAGAGCAGTTGGCGGGGCTTGTAGCTTAGGACTTCCAACCGTAGCGCATCGCCTGTTCCATCTTTGTTCGTATCACGCTAAGCCCTGCAAATGACTGATCCGACCGTTCGAAAGATCATCCATATCGACATGGATGCCTTCTTCGCATCGGTCGAGCAGCGCGACGATCCGAGCCTTCGCGGAAAACCTGTCGCAGTCGGCTCCGCGGCGGCACGCGGGGTGGTGGCGGCGGCGAGCTATGAGGCGCGTGCATTCAGCGTGCGCTCGGCGCTGCCGTCGGTGACCGCGCTGCGGCGCTGTCCGGAACTCGTTTTCGTGCCACCGCGCTTCGAAGTTTACCGCGCGGTTTCGGCGCAGATCCACGCGATTTTTGCCGACTATACGGACCTCATCCAGCCACTTTCCTTGGATGAAGCCTATCTCGACGTGACCGAGGATCGCCGGGGGCTGCAGACCGCTTGGGCGACCGCCAAGGAAATCCGCGCGCGCATCCTGGGCGAGACCGGCCTCACGGCGTCTGCGGGGATTTCTTACAACAAATTCCTCGCCAAGCTCGCTTCGGACCATCGCAAGCCCAATGGTCAATTCGCCGTGACGCCCGAAATGGGTGCCGCCTGGGTTGAGCAATTGCCGGTCGCGAAGTTCCACGGAGTGGGTCCGGTGACCGCCGCCAAAATGAAGCGGCTCGGCATCGAAACCGGTGCCGACCTCAAGGCCCAGTCGATCGAATTTCTGGCGCGGCATTTCGGCAGTTCCGCCGAGTGGTACCATGGGATCGCGCGGGGCATTGATGATCGCCCGGTGAACCCGAGCCGCGAGCGCAAATCATCGGGGTCGGAAACGACGTTTGATCGCGATCTCACCGACCCCGCCGAGATTGAGGCGGGCGTCCTCAAAATGGCCGACGACGTTTCCTTGTGGTGTTCGACCCGTCAGCAGTTCGGGCGGACCGTCACGGTCAAGGCCAAGTACGCGGATTTTAGGCAGGTAACGCGCAGTCGTACGCACCCGAAAACCGTGCGCGATCCGCGCGATTTGCGTGCGACTGCGATCGAGTTGGTTCGCACGCTTTATCCGCTTGTACGGGGGGTACGGTTGGTCGGGGTTACGGTGTCAAACTTCGAACCAGTAGATGAGGGAATGCCGCTATTCTCGGAGGAGCGGCCTCTCAACTAAGTTGTGGCAGCTTCGCGCCCCATATCGGCCGTTGGTTAAGCCAGTGGCTCTTCCCAAAAGCGGACTATCAACCGCGCTCATAGGCCCTAGCTTCTGCGTCCATTAGGATGTCCGCGAGCATCCAATAGGCTTCGCCCCACGCGGCCAGCACCGCATCGGTGGCGACTTCCTCGCCCAGCACGTCGCGGATCGCCGGCAGCAGCGCAGCGGCGACATGCGGATAATGTTCAGGCCTCACGCCGGTCTCTACATGCCGGGTCACCATCCGCTCGACCGCCGAGCCAAGGTGAGCGAGCTTGTCGATATTGCGGGCATAGGCCAGAATCGCACCCGCCAGCCGACGTGGCTGCTCGCCGCTTTCTTGCGCCGCGCGGTCGAACATCGCCGCGATCTCGGCATTTTCGAACAATCGCGCATATATGGCTGTGGTGATCGCAACGCCGTGCTTCTCCAGGGCCGGTGCCGTAGCCTTGACGATGCCCATCGTTTCCGGGGTTGCCGTCCGCATGGTTTCTCTCCTCGATAGAATGAAGGTGGGCGCGGGCGATCCTGTCGCTCCGCGCCCCGGCAAAAAGCTTAGGTCAGGCAGCCTTCTTCCAGATCGGCTCGAGCGCGACATGGGGCGGGCAATCCGCAACCGGCCCGGCGGGTAGCCCGGCAAGCTCGTTCGCAAAGCCGTGGTTGACGTCGCGGTGGTGCGCCTCGTCGGCGCGGACCACCAGCACTACGTCACGCAGCGTCGCATCTTCGGGCAGGCCCCAATATCGCTTGGCGATCTCGGGAGCCGGGACGTTCGGGCTGCGGCCTTCGTCGATCTCGGCGAGATAGTGGGTGTAGCTGATTACCGCCTCTTCCTCGAAATAGCCGACGACGCGGTGGGCGGTCTTGGAGCTGACGAGATAGAGGGCGAAGAAGAACAGGTAGAACACCCATTGCACGCCGATGATGACAGCGCGTTCGAACCAGGTCGGCTTGGCGACCTCGATGAACGTCATCAAGTGCATGCGCTCGTTCTCGGCCTCATCCATCAGCGTCTTGATCCAGCCCTTGTCGTCGCAGATACGGCGCAGGCAGGCGAGGTGCGTGATGGTCGCGCCAACCATGCCGGGCACTGCTGCAACGGTTTCGAGCACGACGGCGCGATGGCCATAGCGCTCGGCGAAGAAGGTGTCGGCGGTCCAGCGCAACAGCTTGGTGAAGCCATAGGCGATGCGGTCGGACACGCCCTTGGGTTGGTGGTGGACGCCAAGATCGATGAACGGCGGGGTCATGGTCAGTCTCCGATGGTCCGGTGTTTCTGTGTGGCACCGAACTAGGCCGGTTGAACCGAAGCCGAAATTTGGATGTTGTCCCTACCGGCATGCCCCTAAGGGCAATCACGGAGGTGGCGGATGAGCGCGCGACACGGCATGGAAGGCCGATGACCGCACCGCGACTACCGCTGCGCCATACGATCCTGCCGACACCTTCCTTGGGCGTCACGCTGGGGCTGGCGTTCGTCGCTATCGTCATCGGCGCAGGCATTCGCGTCGGATTTGCGGCCGAGCTGGGCGCGCGGGCGACTTACATCTTCTTCGTCCCGGCCGTGGTGGTCGCGGGCGCGCTCAGCGGCTTGCGTGCTGGCGTGGTCGCCAGCTTGGCGGGAGCCGCAATAGGTCTCGCATGCGATCGACTGACCGGCCCGATTGAAGCGGGCAGCGTGATCGCATCGGTCGCATTCGTCGTCATCGGATCGGCCATCGCGCTGGGGGGCGAATGGTTTCAGCGCGCCCGCGCGGAGGCCGAACGGGTGACCGAAGGACTTGCCCGCCGCGAAGCGCATCTCCGTTCGCTGCTCGACACGGTTCCCGATGCGATCGTCGTGATCGATGAGGCGGGAAACATTCGCGACTTCAGCCCGGCGGCGGAGCGGTTGTTCGGATGGGAAGCGGACGAGGTCCGCGACCATAATGTCGCGATGCTGATGCCCGAACCCTATCGCAGCGCGCATGACGGCTATCTCGAACGCTACTATGAGACGGGTGAACGGCACATCATCGGCACCGGTCGGGTGGTCGTCGGCAAGCGGAAGGACGGATCGACCTTTCCTATGGAGTTGTCGGTCGGCGAAATGCGCGTCGGCGGTCAGCGGCATTTCACCGGCTTTATTCGCGACCTGACCGAGCGTCAGGAGGCCGAGGCGCGGATGCAGGAACTCCAGAATGAACTGGTTCATGTCTCGCGCCTGACCGCGTTGGGTGAAATGGCCTCGGCGCTGGCGCACGAGCTCAACCAGCCATTGTCTGCGGTCGCCAATTATCTTCAGGGCAGCAAAATGCTTCTGGCGCGCGAGGATGTTCCCATTGCGCGCGTCACCGATGCTGTGGATCGGGCAGGTGAACAGGCGTTGCGTGCCGGCGACATCATCCGCCGCTTGCGCGAGTTCGTCGCACGCGGCGACACCGATCGCGCAGTTGAAAGCCTCCCCAAGTTGGTCGAGGAGGCGAGCGCGCTCGCGCTGCTCGGCGCCAAGGAGCACGACATTCGCGTCCATTACGACTTCGCCCCGGAAATCGACCGCGTTCTCGCCGACAGAGTTCAAATTCAGCAGGTGTTGCTCAACCTGATCCGCAATGCGGTGGATGCGATGGTCGAGGCGCATTCGACCCGACGCGATCTGACGATCAGCATCGCTGCTGCCAGCGAAGACCTTGCCTGCGTTACCGTCGCGGATACCGGGCCGGGCATCGCCGCTGATGTCGCGGACAAGCTGTTTCAGCCTTTCATCACCACCAAACGCACCGGTATGGGCGTCGGCCTGTCCATTTCGCGGACGATTGTCGAGGCGCATGGCGGCCGCATTTGGGCAGAGCCGCGCGAAGGCGGCGGCGCATTGTTCGGGCTCACGTTGGAACGGTTCAGATCAGGGGATTTGCAGGATGGCGAATGAAGCTATCGTCTATGTGATCGACGACGACGAGGCAGCACGCCATTCGCTAGAGTTTCTCCTCGACTGCGCCGGGATCCGCGTGCGCTCATTCGTCAGCGCCGACGCATTTTTGACGGCTGCTCCGCCTCTGACCGATGCGTGCATTGTCACCGATGTGCGCATGCCTGGCCGTAGCGGCATCGAGTTGATCGAGGAGATGGGTCGGCGAGGCGCATCGATCCCCGTGATCGTGATCACCGGCCATGCCGATGTCCCGCTGGCGATCCAGGCGATGCATGCCGGCGTTGCCGACTTCATCGAGAAGCCTTTCGATGACGCAACAATCCTGACCGCGATCCGCAAGGCGATCGCGCAACAGGCGAGCGAGACCGCCTCGCATGCCGAACGACAAGCACTGCTCGACCGCATAGCGACGTTGAGTGGTCGCGAGCGTGAGGTGATGGAGGGGCTTGCGCGCGGAGATGCGAACAAGGCTATCGCTTATGACCTTGGCATCAGCGCGCGCACCGTTGAAGTCTATCGCGCGAATGTGATGCTCAAGATGCAGGCGAAGACATTATCCGACCTGGTGCGAATGGTGACGCTTGCGCAGATTATTTGAGCTGTCGGAAGCGCGACTGCTTAGCGCCCTATTAGCTGCTGTTCCCACCTCGTATCGCAGTGCCTGCAAGCTGCCTTTCTTACCGCCGAGCTCGGCGACAGAAGCGGCGCCGATCAAACCATCATAACGTCATGTGTCATCGGCGCGGTCGCGATACTCGATACGCGCATCGTTAACGCTCTGGTTCAGTGAGACGGGTCGTACCGAATTCTGCCATTCGCCGACCTCTGCGCGGCACTGATCCCCAGAGGGTGTCTGATACGACTTGGGTCTTCCATCCATCACCAAAGCCGACGACGATATGAAGATGACCGCCATTGATTCGCGCCGCTGGAGATCGCGTCATAGCCCTGCCCCGGATAATGATCCCCGTTCTACGCGGTAGCTGTGCAACGAGACTAGCTTGACCGGCGACGCCGAGACCCGCTTATGGGAAGCGGGATCGGCTCCAGGGCTGTGCAGCCAGACAATAATGCCAAGCCGACGATCGCTAACGGAAAGCGCGCAGCTTTCACGATGGATTTTCCCGGTCGTTGTCAGCTATTTTGTCCGATTGATACGTCGTAACCGTCGTGGGGGACGGCGTTGGATGCCGACGCCACGGACGTAGCGGCGAGGGAAGCACTAGACGCAGCTGCGCCGCTCGGCCGCGCACCGCATCGACCGTTCGGTCAAGCGCTCGCGCGATAGTGCCCGGTGGCTGTCGCGCCTCGATCATGCGTGCGAGTTCTGCATCATCAGCATCGCTCCAAGCGCGCCGCCTTGCTCGCCCGGTCGGGATGCCCCGTTGCCCGTTCGTCATCGCTTGGTCCCTTTGCGATGCCGTTCTTCAGGAACCGCTGAGCGCGCTTGCTTGAGGCGTGAGACGTGCGCTCGCAACGCAGCATCTGTGTCGTGAACAAGGCCCTCAGCTTGTCGCGTTAAACTGTCGGTCCAGATGTGAGCCGTCCAACCCGAGAAGATGGCGCTGTGATAGAGATGTGTGCCTGTCGGGTGGACCCTAAGGTGGTATCGCTCATCATAGATAAGCAGGGGTCGCAATCCGGTGCGAAGCGAGAATAGCTCTTCGGATTTCAACTCGCTCACCTGCGCTGAGGCAGTCAATGCACGGCGGCCGACAAGCTTGCTCGTAAAACTATAACCGATCTGTTCGCCAACGATCGGTTTCCCAATAAGCCTGATATAGGGATGCCAAGCAGCATAGTTTGGAAAGTCCATCAGGATTTGCCAGACGGCTGATGGCGAAGCCGCGAGCATGGTTTCGTGTTCGATTTTCAACATTGCCGATGCTCCGCTTCAAACCTGCAAGAGGAGTCGCGCCGACATCCGAACCAGCGTGCAGACCAGCCACGAATCCGATCCGTGTTGGCTTCGGTTACACTGGCGAAAAGCCAGGCGACGCTCAGCGCGGTCAACATGGCGAGCAACACGACCAGTCCGCCGATTGCATCAGGGACCAGCCGTTGATCGCCTATCGTCAGCGCTGCGATGAACGCCATGAGCGGGAAATGCGTAACGTAGAGCGAAAAGCTGGCGCGGTGACCGAAGCTGCCAAACGCTGCCAGGCCGGGCAGCGGCGGTGGCCTGCGTAGCAGTCCTCCGAGGATCAAGATCGCAAAGGCAATGCCAAGCGCATAGTCTTCGCCGCGGTAATTACCCATTCGCGACCAGAACAGGATTACCATGAACGCAATCGCCGCCGGAACCCACAACCACCGGCGCGCGCTCAACAAGCGATCTGGATTGCGCTCGCACCACGAATGCATCGCGACCAGCGCCACCCCGGCCAGCCAAACCGGGAAATGGACGAAGAGATCGGGATGCAGCAGCCCCATGCCCACCGTTGCGAGGGCGATCGAAGGCCGGCGATAGCGCAGTGCAAGCCACAGCGCTGGGAACCAGATATAGTACCAGAATTCGTAAGCGAGGCTCCACAGCGGCCCGTTGGAGCCGAACGGCGGCACCAGGATTTGCTGAAGGAAGGCGATGTTGCCGACAAAGCTAGTGAGTGTCAGCGACGGACTGACACTGGCGGGCAGCACATAGGTATCGGTACGACCGAGATGCGTAGACGATCCGGACCATAACCCGATCGCGTCGAGCACACCGCCCAGCAGCAGTGCTGGCACAACAACGGGCATTAGGCGTGTCAGGCGCGCTCCGAGATAGTCGCGCCACGACCAACTCTCGGCCGATGATGCGATCACGCTGCGGCCGATCCAGAAGCCGCTCAACACGAAAAACAGGATCACCGACGGATGACCGAAGTCGGCGGCGAAATAGGCGAATTGGACCAGCAGATTGCCCGTCGGTCGATAATCCTCGATTAGCAGCGCCCAAGCGTGTCCGAACGCCACCATCCCGGCGAGCAACGCGCGCGCGGCATCCATATAGAGGAATGCGCGCGCCGCATCGAGCGATGGCGACGGCGTTCCACTCATTCGCGATAGCCGAGCAGGCGCAGCGCGTTGAACACGACCAGCAACGTCGATCCTTCATGCACCATCACCGCCGGACCGATACCGAGGCCGAAGATCGTAGCTGGTACCAGTAGTGCGACGATGCCGAGACTGACGATCAGGTTCTGGCGGATGATGCCGCGCGTCTTGCGGCTGAGCCCGACCGCGAACGGCAGATGCGCGAGATCGTCGGCCATCAGCGCGACATCGGCAGTCTCCAGCGCGACGTCCGACCCCGCAGCGCCCATCGCGATGCCGACTGTGGCGTTGGCCATTGCAGGCGCGTCGTTGACGCCATCGCCGACCATCGCGACCTTGTCGCTGGCACGCAGCTTGCGGATCGCTTCGACCTTGTCTTCGGGCATCAGGTCGCCCCACGCTTCGTCGAGGCCGACCTCCTTGGCGATCGTCTCGGCCACCTTCTGATTGTCGCCCGAGATCATGATCATGCGCGTAATGCCGAGCGCGTGAATGCGGGCGATGGCGTCCTTTGCGGCGGCGCGGGGCGTGTCCATCAAACCGATCGCGCCGAGATCGCTGTCGCCGCGTCGCACGATCATCGTGGTGCGGCCGCCATCCCGGAGTTTGGCAATGGCCTCGGTCATTTGCGGCGACAGCGGGGCGATGCCGTCGGTGCCGAACATCTCGGCCTTGCCGATCAGGATCGCCTGGCCGTCCAGCCTGGCGCGCACACCGCGTCCGGTGAGGCTTTCGAGGTCGGTCCCCTCGGGTACGGCGCGGTCGCCGATGCGGTCGAGGCCATCACTGGCGATGGCGCGAGCGAGCGGATGATCGCTGAGGCGTTCGACTGCGACGGCGACGGCGAGCAAGTCCTGCTCGCTGATACCGGTGGCAGGCACAACGTCAGTGATGCGCGGGCGTCCTTCCGTCAGCGTGCCGGTCTTGTCGAACGCGATGGCCTTGAGCGACCCCAGATTCTCCAGCGGCCCGCCGCCCTTGACGAGCACGCCGCCACGCGCCGCTCGCGCGACCCCGGACAGCACCGCGCTGGGCGTCGCGATGGCGAGCGCGCAGGGGCTG
>FUFK010014321.1_pt1 | contig 10496 bp, 4 predicted proteins | sample 1021851 | NCBI WGS metagenome assembly FUFK01 (sample SAMEA51879418, study PRJEB19060) | metagenome
GATAATAGGGTGGAATACTTCATTTCTTACTATGACTATTACCAGCCTGAGGCATATGTACCGTCTTCAGATACTTATATAGCAAAGGATGCCAATATTAATGAACATATTGAGCAAATGAGACTTTCTGCTACTAAAGCATTGATTGAAGCCAAAGATACAATTGTAGTTGCTTCAGTATCTGCGATTTATGGATTAGGGGCACCTGAGTCTTACCTGAAAATGGTTTTGAACTTGAGTAGAGGAGAGGTAATAAATCAGCGTGATATTTTACGACAACTTGCAACCATGCAATATTCTCGAAATGATCTTGATTTCCAAAGAGGTAATTTTAGAGTCAGAGGTAATTGTATTGACATTTTTCCAGCAGAAGCAGAAAAAGAGGCGGTAAGAATAGAATTGGAATTCGATAAAATTTCGGAAATATCATTTTTTGATCCTCTTACTGGTGCACTTATAAAAGAAATGCCGAGAGTAAGTATTTTTCCTAAGACTCATTATGTGACACCGCAAAATACAATCAATCAAGCACTTGAAGATATCAAAATAGAACTAGAGCATAGATTAGTAGAGCTAAAAGCTAACAATAAATTACTCGAGGCTCAAAGGCTGGAAGAAAGAACAAACTATGATTTAGAGATGATGGCTGAACTTGGATACTGTAATGGTGTTGAAAATTATTCTAGATATCTTTCTGGAAGAAAACCTGGAGAAGCTCCGCCATGTCTTTTTGATTACATTCCTAAAAATGCGATTGTCTTCGTTGATGAATCACACGTTTCAGTTCCTCAAATAGGTGGGATGTTTAAAGGCGACAGGTCAAGAAAAGAAACTTTAGTTGATTATGGTTTTAGATTGCCAAGTGCACTAGATAACAGACCATTGAGATTTGAAGAATGGGATAAATTAGCTCCTCAAAGGGTTTTTGTTTCAGCCACACCAGGAAAATGGGAAAAAGAATATAGCGATCACCAAGTCGAGCTGTTGGTTAGGCCTACAGGACTTGTTGATCCAGAAGTAGAACTTAAACCAGCAAAACACCAAGTTGAGGATGTATTAGAAGAGGCAAACAAAACAACCGCTAAAGGCTTTAGAACATTAATAACTACCCTCACTAAAAAAATGGCTGAGGATTTAACTGAATTTATGCATGAGAAAGGATTAAAAGTTAGATATATGCATTCGGATATAGATTCTGTTGAGAGAGTTGAAATTCTAAGAGACTTAAGGCTTGGAGTTTTTGATATTTTAGTGGGTATAAATCTACTTAGGGAGGGTTTAGATCTTCCTGAGGTTGGGTTGGTTGCTATTCTTGATGCAGATAAAGAAGGATTCCTGAGATCAGAAGGCTCTTTAATTCAAACTATTGGTCGAGCAGCAAGAAATTTAGAAGGTAAAGCTATTCTCTATACCGATAAAGTAACAGGTTCAATTGAAAGAGCACTCAATGAGACCAACAGAAGAAGAGAAATACAAAGAACATTTAATAAAGAAAATAAAATTACACCTAAAACTGCAACATCAAAAATTAAAGACGTCATGGAGGGTGCCAGATCTTTGAAAAAAGAAAAAACTCAATCTAATAATGATTCTGATCTGTATGATGTATCAAAAGTTAATTACCATAATATTGGCAAAGAAATTAAAAAGCTTGAAAAATTAATGAAATCCTCAGCAAAAGATTTAGATTTTGAACAAGCAGCCAAGTACAGAGATCTAATAAAAGAATTAAAGGAAAAAGTTTTAATAAATAAAGCATGATGTCCCAAAAAATTATCTTTCTTGAAGGCGACAATATATTCACATCTACAAAACAAGAAAAAATTTTTGGTCAAAACTCTCCTATAAAAGCAAGTAAATATATTTTTGCAATGGGTCTCTGCAATGAGATCAAAAAAGATGAATTAGAAAAAGTTAAAGCTTTGTTGTCAGCTCATGAAATCACTTTTGCTCCAAACTTAATTATTACACCAAGACTTGGAACCCAGAGCTCTTGGTCAAGTAAGGCGCAAGACATTTTTAAGAATGTTGGTATAAAGTCTGTGCAACGGCTAGAAAGGTTCAAGGCATTTGATGTAAAGGATAAAGAAAAAGTTTTAATAAAATCTTTTGATAAGATGACTGAATCGCACTTTTCAAGCTTATCTGACACAAAAAAAATCTTTCAAGAAGCTCAAAGAAAAAAACTAATTACTTACGCTATACATGAAGATAGTACGCTTCTAGATAAGCTCAATAATGATTTAGGTTTGGCTTTAAACGACGTAGAGAAAGCTTATTTAAACAAACTTTTTCAAAAATTAAATAGGTCGGTAACTGACGCTGAACTAATGATGTTTTCACAAATCAACTCTGAACACTGTAGGCATAAAATTTTTCGTTCAAAATGGAAAACTGATATTCCTTTCAGTCACGATTCGCTTTTCGACGCTATTAAGTCGACTACTAAAAAAGATATGGAACATATTCTTTCTGCATATCACGACAATTCAGCTGTAATAAAAGCAAATGGTACAAGCATGTTGGAAGTGGGTGGAGATGATAAATATAAAAATTATAAAGGAGAGGTTGATACTACAATTAAAGTAGAAACTCACAATCATCCTACTGGTATTTCACCTTTTGAGGGAGCCGCAACAGGCTCAGGAGGTGAGATTAGAGATTGTAGTGCAACCGGTCGAGTAGCCAGACCAAAAGCAGGTTTCATGGGTCTTTGTATCTCTCATTTAAGATTAAGTAATGAACTTGAAGCCTGGGAAGATAAAGAAAATAAACCTGATTTCCTAGCATCACCAAGAGATATTCTTATTGAGGCTCCAATTGGTTCGGCTGCATATAATAATGAGTTTGGAAGGCCAGCCATTTTTGGATATTTTAGGACACTTGAGTACCAAGATTTAGGTTTTCATAAGCCAATTATGTTGGCTGGTGGTATTGGCTCTATCAAGGAGGTTCAAATTAAAAAGGGCATACCTAAACCTGGTGATGCAGTGATAGTTTTGGGCGGGCCTGCTATGTTGATTGGTTTGGGCGGTGGCTCGGCAAGCTCTACCAAAAAAACAAATGATAATGCAGATTTAGATTTTGCCTCAGTGCAACGCTCAAATCCAGAGATGCAAAGAAGAGCACAACAAGTTTTAGATAAATTTAATGAGAGATCGTCTAAAAATCCAATTACTTTTATTCATGATGTCGGTGCTGGTGGGATTTCGAATGCTATTCCAGAACTAGCCAAGGATACGAATTTAGGGGTGGAAATTAATCTGGAAAAAATTGACTCAGCTGACCAAACAATGAGCCCTATGGAGTTATGGTGCAATGAAAGCCAAGAAAGATATGTTTTTACTATTCCAATGAAAAAAGTTCGAGCCTTAGAAAATATATGTCGTAAAGAGCGATGTCCATTTTCAATTGCAGGCCTTCTGACTGAAGAAAAAGTTATAAAAATTAAATTTCATGACGATGAAGTTGTAAATCTTCATCTTGATGATCTGTTTGGAGAAATCCCGTTGCCAGATTTAATCGCTCAGGATTATGACAGATCAACTATTAAGGAAGATTTACCATCCGATAATCTTCAAACATTAATTTTTAATGTTTTAAATTACCCTGTTGTTGGTTCAAAGAAATTCTTGATAACTATTGGAGATAGAACAGTCAATGGGCTTGTTTTTAGAGATCAATTAATTGGCAATCGACAAATTCCTGTCTCAGATTACGCAGCTACACTTGATGATTACGGCACTAATTCAGGCCAGGTCATTTCTATTGGAGAAAAGCCAAACATTGCTATTGAAAATCCGGAAGCCTCATGCCGCATGGCATTAGCCGAAGCAATTACAAATCTGTGCGGCGTAAAGCATGATGCTTTAAATAAGATAAGTTTTTCTGCTAACTGGATGAGTTCAACTAAAACGGCTGACGAGAAAGGAGATTTAGTTCGTGGGGTGCAAGCTTTAACAAATATGGCTGATATTTTGAANGTNTCAATACCAGTTGGAAAAGACTCTCTCTCCATGAAAGTAAANTGGAAAAATAATGAGGCAGAACACACTGTCACTTCGCCTATGACATTGAATATTTCATCTTTTTCTAATGTTCAAGATTTACATAAATCTGTAACCCCAGAATTATCAAATTCAGATTCAACTTTATTACATTTGTGGGCGCACTCTGATAAATATCGATTAGGGGGCAGCGCCCTTTATCAAAGTTTTAAACTTTATGGTGGAGCAACACCAGATATTGATGATGTAGATTTATTTAAAGCTATGTTTGAAGCATCACAAGAACTTTTAGATCAAAACTTTATTGAGGCCATGCATGATATATCAGATGGCGGCCTTATAACTTCTTTAATTGAGATGGCACTTTGTAGCAATCAGGGATTGAGTATTAATTTAGACTACTCTGATAAAGAACAAATTGTTCCNAAGCTTTTTTCTGAAGAGGCAGGCCTAGTAATTGAAGTAAATAATGAAAAACTTGAAACAGTAAAAAAATATTTGGCCGAAAGAGATTTATTTTTTGAAGAAGTTGCCAAGAAAAATGAAGATAAGAAGGTCAGTATCAATTGCTTTAATGAGGAAATTTTCTCTGAAGATTTAGTCACTCTATTTAACCAATGGAGCAAAGTGAGTTTTGAAATTCAAAAAATTAGAGATTCTGAAGAAGCAGCGTCCGCAGAAAAAAAGGCATATGAAAAATTTGAAAAATTTTTAACGCCTGCAATAAATTTTGAAATACCTAAGCCTGACAAAAANCTATTTAGTAAACGCNCTAAAGTAGCACTCTTAAGGGAGCAAGGCATAAATGGTCATTACGANATGGCTGCAGCTTTAATAGAAGCAGGTTTTGAAGTAGATGATGTGCATATGAGTGAAATAGGCTCAAAAATAAAAGATTTAAATTCCTTTAGAGGTTTAATTATTCCTGGTGGTTTTTCATATGGTGATGTTTTAGGTGCTGGTTCAGGTATGTCAAATACCATTATTTTCAATACAAAAATCAGGAAGATATTTAGTGAATTTTTGTCCAATGAGAAGAATTTTGGACTTGGTATTTGCAATGGATGTCAATTTGTCTCAGGTATTTGTGAGATTGTCCCTGGGGCAAAAAGTTGGCCAAGTTTTATGAGAAATGATTCCGATCAATATGAGTGTCGACTTGTTCAATTGAAAATTGAAAGTAGCTCTTCAATTTTTTTTAATGGGATGGAAGGGAGCGTAATACCAGTTATGGTTTCACATGGCGAGGGAAAAGCAGTATTTAATAATGATGAAGAAAATGTTGTTGCAAGATATGTTGATCCTAATCACTCTGTAACTACCCATTACCCTTTTAATCCTAATGGCTCAGCTCAAGGTGTTGCTGGGGTTTGCAATAATGATGGCAGAGTAATGATTATGATGCCCCATCCAGAAAGAACATTTCTTACCAAGCAATATTCATGGGCTCCAGATAATTGGGATACACACTCACCTTGGTTCAAAATGTTTGATAATGCTTACCAGTTTGTGAAGAAAAACTAAACTCTTGGCTTAAGAGTTTCGTTAATGACTTTGCTATCTCCATGTTCGAGAAATAATTTTAAAGTTTTAATTACTGTTGGAAATGCTAACTCCGACCAAGGTATATCATCAAATTTAAAAAGTTTAACTTCTGAACTTTCTGGAGTTGGACCAAAATCATGATTCACTACTTTGCCGGTAAAAAAAGTATATATTTGGTTGATGTGTGGGACACTTAAAACGGTAAAGAGCTTTACATCTGATACGTGAAGCTTAGCTTCTTCCATCGTTTCTCTGAGAGCTCCTTCTTCAATTGATTCACCGTTTTCTAGAAAACCTGCAGGCAATGTCCAATATCCATGTCTAGGTTCTATCGATCTTTTACAAAGAATTAATTCATTTTGATCGGTATAGGCCAACACACCTGTAACAATATTTGGATTTTGATAATGAATTTCACCACATTTGTTGCAAACAAATCTTTCGAGGTTATCGCCTTCAGGTATTTTTTTAACTAATTCAGCGGAACCGCAATTTGAGCAAAAATTCATAGAAGTTTCAATTATAATAGACATATGATTTATAGCCTAGGAGAAAAGAAGCCCAGCTTCGATGCTGACAGTGTTTGGATTGCAGATTCCGCAGACCTTATTGGAGACGTTGTTCTAAATAAAGACGTTTCTGTTTGGTTTAATGTGACGATGCGTGGTGACAACGATACTATCACTATTGGAGAGGGGACAAATATTCAAGACAATACCGTCATTCATACCGACGAGGGAATTAAAGTTAATATTGATGAAAACGTTACAGTAGGTCATAAAGTAATTATTCATGGTGCAAGCATTGGAGCCAACACTGTCGTTGGTATGGGTAGTGTAGTTATGAATCATGCAAAAGTTGGTGCAAATTGCATTATTGGTGCTAATTCATTAATCACAGAAAGAAAAGAATTTCCGGATAATTCCTTGATTATGGGTTCTCCTGCCAAAATCGTGAGAGAGCTTACAGAGGAGGAAATTTCCGTTCTAGTTTTTAGTGCTAAACATTACATTGATAAATCAAAAACTTACAAAGCAGAATTAAAATCATGAAATTAGCTGAAATAAGACAAAAATTTCTTAATTACTTTGAATCAAAGAATCATGAAATTATTAATTCAAGTGACTTAATTCCGCATGGGGATGACAGCATACTCTTTACAAATGCTGGTATGGTTCAATTCAAAGACACATTTTTAGGCTTAGAAAAAAGAAAGAAAAGTGCAACTTCCTCTCAAAAATGTCTGAGAGTTGGAGGTAAACATAATGATCTCGAGAATGTAGGTTTCACTACAAGACATCAAACGTTTTTTGAGATGCTCGGAAACTTTAGTTTTGGTGAGTATTTTAAAGAGGGTGCCATAGATTATGCGTGGGAATTTTTGACGAAAGAATTAAACATCCCTGAGGAAAAGCTTTTTATTACTGTTCACAAAAATGATCAGGAATCAGAGAAATATTGGCTTGAAAATATTGGCATAAAACAAGAAAAAATTGCTCGTCTTGGAGATGAGGACAATTTCTGGTCGATGGGGGAAACAGGACCATGTGGACCTTGTTCTGAAATTTTCTTTGATTATGGCGAAGAATTTGAAGGTGTTATGCCTGGAGAAGGTGATACAGGAGACAGATATGTGGAAATTTGGAATCTTGTCTTCATGGAATTCAATCGAAATACCAAAGGAGATTTAACTCCACTACCTAATAAGTGTGTTGACACAGGCATGGGCTTAGAAAGGATTTGTTCCGTGTTACAAAATGTTGGTTCTAACTTCGAAACAGATTTATTCAGTGAACTAAAGCACGCAATATCAAGCAACTTCAAAACACCAAATGAACAATCTTTAAATGTTGTTGCTGATCATTTGCGAGCAACATTTTTCTTAATGTCAGAAAATGTGATGCCTTCTAATGAAGGCAGAGGTTATGTTTTAAGAAGAATTATTAGAAGGGCTGTCAGACATGGTTATAAAATGGATAGAAAGTCACCTTTTTTATTTGAATGTTTAGATCATTTAGAGAATTTGATTTCTAAAGATTTCCCGAATGAATTTAAAAATTTTTCTGAAATTAAGAGCGCATTAGAAAGTGAAGAAAACTTATTTTTTAAGACACTTTCCTCGGGAATGAAAATTTTAGATAAGGAATTAGAAAAGAATCCAAAAGAAATATCTGGAGACGTTGCTTTTAAGCTTCACGATACCTACGGATTTCCGGTGGATTTAACGAAAACAATACTTGCTGAAAACAATATAACAATAAATCAAAAACAATTTGATGCATTAATGGCAGTGCAAAGGGAAGGCTCTAAAAAAAGCACGATGTTTGCTGTTAAAGATATTGTAATCGAGCCAAATTTACAATCTGAGTTCGTAGGATATACAGAGTCAAGTTGCGAGGCTACTTGTTTAGAGCTCTTTGATGAAAGTGGAAATAATGTTGATAAATTGATCAGTCAAGGCTTTGCTTTGTTTTCTCAAACCCCATTTTATGCTGAGATGGGAGGTCAGGTAGGTGATACTGGCTCTATAATAAAAAAAGGTTCAGAAATAATAGTTACAGATTGTAAAAAAGTAGGAAATTTTCATCTGCATGAAGTTTTAATTACTTCCGGTGAGCTCTGCAAAGGTGATGTAACTAAATTAATGATTGATCTCAACAAAAGAGAAAAAATTGATTGCAATCATTCGGCTACTCACTTGCTTCATTCCGCTTTGAGAGTCGTTTTAGGTGACAAAGTTTTTCAAAAAGGTTCATTAGTTAACGATGAGAAACTGAGATTTGATTATTCCCATGGTGTAAAACTTACTAAATCTGAAATTGAAGAAATTGAAAATATTGTTAATTTAGAAATAGAAAAAGCTTCTTCTACAGAAACAAAATTAATGAGTTATCAAGATGCCATAGATTCAGGAGCATTGGCTTTCTTTGGAGATAAATATGGAGATGAAGTAAGAGTTGTAAGTCTTGGGGGGGAATTTTCAGTAGAATTGTGTGGTGGTACGCACGTAAAGAATACTTCTGAGATAGAAGGGTTTATTATATCTAATGAAACTTCTGTATCATCAGGAGTGAGAAGATTAGAAGCTATGACAGGATCAAATTTAATAAAGAAATCAAAAGAAGCTATAAGCACTGTGAAGGAAATAACCGAAATTCTTAATGTACCTCAGGAAGATTTAGCGAAGAAAATTGCTGACATAGTCAAAGAAAACAAAAAACTAAAATCTGCTAAGAAAACAGAGAAAAGTCTGGCAGCTGAGGAATTAAAATCTTCAGAATTTGAAATTAATGATAATAAAGGCCAAATGAAACTTTATCAGAATGCTTCTTTAGAAATGTTGAGAAGATACGCTGATAAAGCGTTAAAAGAAGTTGAATTTTCCTTTTCAGTATTCATATCAAAAGATGAAGAAAAAGTATCCTATATTGTGACTGCTGACAAAAATAAAGATTTATCGGCGAAATCTATTATTAAAGAAGTAAATGAGTNTTTGGCTGGTAGTGGTGGCGGAAGAGATGATTTCGCACAAGGTGGTAGTCAAGAAGTTGACGATATTGACAATAAATTTGATCAACTTGTAGATAACTTAAAAAGCTAAGTACTAATGAAATCTGTTATCCAAAGCATACTCGCAATTATTATCTTATCTGCTTGTTCAGCAGGCCTTTCTTTAAAAAATTCAAGCAGTTTAGTACAAGTAAATGCACCAGCAGGAAATTTTTTAGGTGAGGGCGAAGAAAATTTTTACGTCTTTAAGGGCATTCCCTATGCACAACCTCCTGTTGGCGATCTTAGATGGAAGGCTCCAAAGGATTTATCAGCTAAGGCTGTGGTTATTGACGCAACTAAATTTAAAAGTGAATGCATTCAACCGGGGACAGAAGGATTAATTCCAAACAGAAATGTTTCAGTCGGTAGCGAAGATTGTTTGTATCTAAATATTTACATTCCAAAAAATCAAACTGACTTAGATAAAAACCAATTTCCTGTCATGTTTTGGATTCATGGAGGTTCAAATATTTGGGGGTCTGGAGATTTTTATGATTTTTCAAAATTAGCAACTACTCAACAAGTTATAGTTGTCACAATTAATTATCGACTTGGTTTATTTGGCTGGTTTTCATCTGAGCATCTTAGAAATACAGCTACAGGCCTGGATAAATCCTCAAATTTTGGACAATTAGATTTAATAAAAGGACTTGAGTGGGTACAAGAAAACATTTCTGCTTTTGGTGGCGATAAGGATAATATTACGATTTTTGGTGAATCAGCAGGTGGTCATAATGTACTAACTTTGTTGGCTTCGCCACTAAGTGAAGGACTATTTCATAAAGCGATTTCACAATCAGGTTATGTTTCCTCTTATACCCAAAAATTTGCCGAAGAGGAATCAGAATTATCTTCCAAGAAAATTTTTGCCGAAGAAACAAAATTTTTAGTGAGTGATACAGAGGTTGCTAATTATTTAAGGAGTCTTTCTTCTGAAGAGGTTTATCAAAAATATGTAGCCAAGGCTGAAGAGCATATTTATCCAATAACCCCTATCACCATAAAAGATGGAATTGTTGTTCCTAAGTCAGGAATCTACAAAAGTCTTGAAACTATTGATGAAAATTTAATAGTGGTAGCAGGAACTAATAAAGACGANATGAATTNTTGGTATGTNAGATCTGATTATTTTTATAACTCTACGGGCGGAGTAGTATTGCGTCTGAAACGATCAGAGGAAAATTTAAAAAGTTGGATTAAGTACAGAAGTGATATTTGGAGGTTTAAAGGAGCTGAAGAGCCTTTAAGAAGAATGGCAAAGTCTAATGCAAACCTGTATTCCTACAGGTTTGATTGGGATGAGCAGAGTGACTCGTCATTCGCAGGAAATTACCAGCTTTTTGTAGGTGCAGCGCATGGTCTTGAAATACCATTTTTAACAGGAGACTTTGA
>FUFK010844352.1_pt1 | contig 10495 bp, 24 predicted proteins | sample 1021851 | NCBI WGS metagenome assembly FUFK01 (sample SAMEA51879418, study PRJEB19060) | metagenome
AACCATTCTCGCAGCTGCACCATCGGGAGTTCCTATCGATGTCATTTTCTATACTAACTCAAGCACTGCCCTTGAAGCTAGGGAAAGACTTGAAACATTCACGCGGAGGATGGACAGACTCATCGATGGAACATACTCTTTGATCTCTGCCTTGCATGGAGTGACTTTTGAATCCATAGAAACTAGCGACATTTACAATGTACTCGGTGCAGTGCCACAGATTGTTGGCAGTCACGACGTTAAGGGTGGCAAGTTAATTGATATTGAAAACTATTAAGTCTTGACAAACTTTTTTCTTGAAAGGGCGAGCATAAAGGATGAGACAGTTAGATTGGGAAAAGGAAAATCTTTTCGACATTGCTGGTAAGGTGATTAACAGATGGATGGAGGAAGAAGGTTTAAGTCTTTCAGAGGTTGTGTCTGGATCAATTAGGATACCGTCTAATTTACTTGGAGAGAGAGTCTGCCGAGTGAAGTATGAATTGACTGGAGATTCTGTTTACCTTACCAAAGCAAGAGGTGTAGGAAACACCATAGCGTATCTTACTGATCAAAAAATGATCGCAGGTATTTCCAAGGTGCACTCTTACGAACGTCGTAGACTTAAACTTTTGCAGTCGGTTTGTTTAGAAGTAAAATAAAACTTGACATTTAAATAAATTATTTATATAATACTTTCACAACTTAAATGAAAGGACATGATTATGTCATTGCATCCAAATGTTCAGAAGATTGCCAAACTTATCACTTCGGATATTCGTACTATCGAAGACAAGAAGACTAAGTGGGCATCGTTTAAGAGAGAAAACGCTCAGAAGTTCAAGGAACTATTACACCTTGAGCATACTGACATGAAGAACCCAGGGGAGTTACTTGGGTTTGACATTGATGAAGAGCGACAGCTTATCCTGTTGAACTACACGGGACAAGCACATAATGTATTACATGAAGTAGATCGAGGTTGGTCACAACCCCTGCGCGATATGCGTGGCATGATCTACGACTTCAGTGTGGAGGAACCAGTTCTCGTTAGTCGTGGGTTCGAGAAGTTCTTCAACTACAGTGAGTTACCAGAAAATACATACGAGGAACTCACTCGAAAGTATGGGAGCGGGACTTTCCGTGCAAGGGAGAAAGCAGACGGTCATATGATCGAATACTTTGTGCACAACGGAGAACTGTGTTCCTCCACTCGGGGTAAATTTGGAACAGTTAGTGCGGAGATTGCTAGTGATATGCTTTCTCTTACGGACTTTCAGCAAGTAGAGAGGACTTTGGGCAAAGAGATTATGACTTTAGTGGTCGAGTTGGTTCACCCTTATACAAAAGTCTTCGTTGATTATGACAATGCGGAAACGCTATACTTGTTGAACGCCTATGATGCCGATGGCGAGTCCTTGAATCTCGCAGAGTTAGAGCATCTCTGCGAAGCAATGCCGCACCTCTTTGTGTGTCCTGAGTCTCGTGAGATGACACTGAACGATCTAGTCGATGAGGTTAGTAGTCGTTCAGTGTCAAATCACGAGGGTTGGGTCATGGACTTTAATGGTCAACTTATTAAGTTCAAGTATATTAACTACATTGGCGAAATGGTAAAGAGTAAGTTAAGTTATAAGTACATCATGAACTGCATGATCAAGGGTCGTCTTGATAAGATGATGTTCATGCTCCCAGAGGAGGTCCGCGAAGCAGCATACAAGATGGTAGATGTAGTAAACGAGACAATGGATGATGCCTACGACTCAGGTGATCATAAAGTATTGTATGAGTTGCACAACGAAAATGAGGGTGGCGTCAATTACTTCAGGACTGTTTGTAGAAACTTCTACAGGTTTACTTTAGCATGAAGTTTGAGTATGTATTACTTGTGGTATGCTATGCCTACACCCTCTCTGCGCTGGTCAGGTTCTTTGTAGCTAGGTCTGCACCATCCATCGAGGATGAAAGAAAAAAGAGACTGGATAATCTTTATGGTAGAGAAAAAGCAGATAATTGAAGAGATAAAAAACTATCTCATTAACGTTATTGAAGTGCCAAGAGAAGAATTCTCGGGTTTCGCTGTGTGCCCGTTCTCAAAGTCAGAGAGGGTCAAGGGTAGACTAATGGTGGATGTGTTTGACTCTTCCGAAGAGTCATTCCCAGAGTGTGTACATAGGATGATTGACAAGGGATGTACGTCCGCAGTCTTGGCACTCTTTAGTAGTGGCGCGCCTGTTGTAATGGACAAGTCGGAAACGATTGGGTTTTCAAAGTTTCTGAATAAAATTATGAGACAAGAAGGTATCGATGGGTACAAAAACATTTGTATCAATTCAAACGATGAGGTATATATTGAAAAATACAATCCAAGATCCGAGTCTCCTTATTTCATGATTGTAGTTTCAAAGGTCAGTGACCTTGATCGTGGTAGAAAATCCTTGACAAAAACAAAATACTATGATAAGATGTCTAACAAATATAAAAGATTTCTTAGTTTGGACCTTTAGCTCAGGGGTTAGAGCAGTCGGCTCATAACCGATCGGTCCTCGGTTCAAATCCGAGAGGGTCCACCAATTTTACAACGGAGGCGACATGATAGTGTCACGAATAATTATGCAGAACTTGCCAGAAGATCAGACACCCAGAGATCTTGATGCCACTGTTAACAACGTCTTTCAAGACCTTGAATCTATAGGTAGGGGCGCGGAATTGACAGACATATTTTACGCTTTTAAGGAACTAAACAAAACACAAGATCTAGTTATCTTCAGTGATGGTAAAGTTATTGCAACTAGAAAAGGGTTACGCAACTATGGATAATGGAGGGTGTTGCAGTGCGCTCAAAGGTATGGTGTTATTATTTAGATCCAGAAGCAGTCATACCTGAAGTCCTGCGCGTAGCTATACCCATCACAAGAAAACAAGCATTATTTATTCTAAAAAAAAAGTTGCATATTAGAAAAATATATTATATTATTAGTTGTAACGAAATATGAAAGGTGAATTGATGCAAGATCGTATTGAAGAATGTATTCAGAGTGTTGAGGTTGCTGGCGCTTCTGGTGTTATATTACAGTCAACTGCGCGACGGTTCACAGATTTCTTGAACAATATCAAAAAGCAGACTAAGGACCGAGCGTTGTCACCAGGACAGAGAAAATACCTGGAAGACATCGAGACTAGCTGCTCCGCAGAAAAGATAAAAGAAGCAGACGATTGGGTTGTAAATTATAATGATGATCTTAGAGAGATAGCACTGATTTGTGCTGAGTATTACGAGCACGCACCTGATGGACAGTCTTACTTTAGAGAGGTTCGACGTAAGGTTATTGACAACCCGAAAGGTCACGTCTTGAGTAAGAAAGATTTCACCAAGATGTGCATGAACAAGTATGCAGATAAAGTGATCAGGGAAAGACAGTCTGAACCACGATTCGCTAAGGGTCAAATGGTGGAACTCAGAGCATCTAACAGGATCGACATGGTTCCAACAGAGACAAGAGAGGAGAGCACCAGATACTACAAGATCTACAGGCGGGCCGCACGCGGAGAAAAGGTCATGGGAATGATCCTAGAGGTCAATGCGCGTCCTATCTATCGTAGTACTGTAGGTGGTAAGGTGTACAAGGTTTTGCCCATTGGTGATAGTAGTCCTATATTTGCTTGCGAGAAAGACCTGAAGAAAGCAAGGTAACATGAAACCAGAATTAAAGGTCGGAAGTTTGGTAAGATGTAAATCTGCAAACATTCTTCCTTGGGGTGCGGACAAAGGTATCGTTACGGGATGGATACACGACAGTGTTATTGTTGTTCTGACTAACGGCAGGGAAGTGATAGAGAGAAGTTACAACGTTGTTGTTTTATCTGACTGAAATCATTCAACAATTCATTTTTATTTGCNTTTTTATTTTNTTTATGGTCTAATACAAACATGGAAACGCTGATCATAACAACTGTGTTCTTTACATCTTGTTACCTAATTGGTTACATAGCTTACGGAGGATAGAATGGACGCATCTTTATTTGGTTTTCAAGTGGCAGAAATACTGGACTCTATCTGGGCAGCGTGGTGTGTTGTGTTATTAATTTCAGGTGTTTCACTGTGGACACACGCAACTTACTTCAGGAAGGATGACAAATGAAAGTCGGTGACTTGGTGAAAGTTCCAAGATGGCAAGAAAAGCGTTCTTTTTGGAAAAGTATCTCGGATGTGCCTGGCGACGTAGGGTTAGTCTTTGACATGACTCCCTACACTGTTCATGTTCGTTGGACAAGTGGTAAAGTTTCCACAATGAAATTGAGTACAGCAGGATGTTTGGAGGTAGTAGCATGAATATCAACACTTTATATGTAATCGCTCCTTTGTTCGCATTGTTCATGGTACTGGTAATGGTCACAGTGTCCTTATCAACAGATCATTGTAGTAATTGTCCAAGCGTAGAATGTTTGTGTATTCAGGATGTTAATGGTAACTGGATGCTAAGTCCAGAGGTAGGTGAGTGATGAAAGCAGGAGACATAGTAAGATGGAACTATTTCGGCCAAAGCATGGATGTTGGCAACGAGCCGATAGGTCTTATCGTTTCGGACTACTTCCAAAAAGGTGAGAACGGCGAAGTTTACAAGAACGTGTACTGGATGAAAGAACAATGGGTCAGACCAATCCATCCGCAGCACTTGGAGGTTATCAGTGAAAGTCGGTGATTTGGTGAGGGACAAGGGTCAGTATATGATACAACTAGGAGTCATCGTTGAGGTAGACGAATCCGAGGGGATGTTCAAGGTTATATGGAATGGACGCGGTAAAGAATGGTTAACTGAAATGTATTTGGAGTTAGTGTAATGTTCGACAACGAAGGCAAGCGGCACTTGATCAAGAAAGCCTGGCCAGGAACACTGGTGTATGTCCATCCACACTCAGACTTGTCAGGCGGAGGTTGGGCAATGGTAAAAGAGATTTCTCTGAAAGATGAGCAGGGGTATCCCTGTGTAGTAGAGGTAGTTTACCCTAGTGGGCGCGTTGCTCCTGCTGATGAGTTTATGGTAACGGAGGTAAGAAAATGATGAATACATCTTTCACTAAGTTGTTACAGATGGAGGCAACACTAATCAAGGAGTTGATCACCAAGTATTCAGTGGATGTTTTGAATGGTGAGATCAGTTTCGACAGAGCAATTAAGAAGTTGCATTTTGATACTGGTATCGATGTTCTCTTGTTGGAGGAGCAAGTCACGAGTGAAGTACAGCACTTGTGCCCAGTTTACGCGAACATAGAACTATGAAAGAGTTTCTGTGGGTAGCAGTAGGATTCATCTTGGGGTCAGCTATTGGCGTTCATGGTTTGGTTGATATATCCAATAAGGTCTTGAAATTATTCAATCTTTAATTTTTATTTGCATTTTGTTTTCAATTTTGATCTAATAGAAACATATCGAAGGAGGCAAAATGAAAGTCGGTGATTTAGTAAAGACCAACCATCCGAGTTGGATGAACCGAGAAAGAATTGGTATGATTATTGAGGAAATGCCCAAATGCCGCCCAACGAACAAGTTGTTCAAAGTCTTATGGCACGATGGCACCATTGGAAATAATGTGTGGGACCATGACTTGAAGGAGGCAAAATGAAAGTCGGTGATCTGGTAAGAGGTGCTTACGATAAGAACAAGTATCGCACTGGTGTTATAGTACGCATAGCACACCCAGACGAATACGGATCATTCGGTGAAGTTGCTCATGTACTGTGGACATCAACTCCCGTTGGACTAAAACAAACTGGTCCCGCTTGGGTAAAAGACTTGGAGAAAATATAATGGGATATAGATCAGAAGTTTACCTTAGAATCGCAGAGCCTTTAATTGAGGTAGTTGACGCTGCTCGCAAACTAGATGACACTCTTGACAAGATGTTATCTGAGGGCTCAGAGGTTGGTCTTGAAGGAAACAAGACAGATTTTTATTGGGAATACACAAAGTGGTACGACAGCTACCCAGAGGTTCGAGCAGTAGAGAGTCTATTGGATATGCTACAGGATGATGACTATGGGTTTATCAGGTTAGGTGAAGAAGAAGGCGACATCGAACGCAAGGGTGACCCATGCGAGTACAATATGTACACTAACACAGCAGTTGAATGGTAGGTGAGTATGAAGAAGAGTGATTTTATCGGTAGAACAGTTAAGTATAAGTTTGGAGACAAGGTTGGTGTTGTTGTTGATGGGTACGAGGTAAACAAAGACAACTACACTGATGTATTCAAGGTATTGTATAGTGATAAGAGTGTAGAGGTGCTTATTTTCCATGAGAATACTTTCCAGTACGAACCTTGGCAAATCTTAGATTAGAAGGAGAGAATGTAGTGGATAACACACAGCGTAGAAAAGAGATAGAGCAGTCAATTAAAGAGTTGAATAAACTCGTCGATGACGCCGTTGAATACAGAATGGTCATGTTTTATGATAATCAATATTCTGATTTTAAAGACCCTAGAGTTGGCGTACCAACTGAGTGGGACTTGAGAATCTCTACCAGGAGAAGTGTGCCCTTGCCAAGTAACATGGGGTATGACTGTTACAAGACACCTCCTCAATTTAGTGACAGTAAGTACATTAAGGAATTGAAGGAGCATCAGTCACGGTTTGACAACGGACGGCTTATCTCTCAGGACTATAAGGCAGACCTCATCGTGTTACGCAACAAACTAAAAAAGGAGGCAGATAGACTATACTCTATCGTTGATAGAAACAGAGAACTTGAGAAACAGGGAAAGAGTTGTGACAAGTTCTTTGCAGAAGAGATTTGGGATAGATACTCGTTCTATGCGTCATTCATTAGTGAAGATAATGTTAGGCACTTGAATCCCGATTTTGGGAAGTGGTTCAATTTAGAAGTGAAAGTTAATGCAGCACAGAAGGAACAAAAAAGGTTAATTAACCTGTACAAAGCATATGCGCCGCACTTGCGCCAAGATTATATCAAGAGGTTGGACCCGATTGAAGAACTGTTAGTGTCACACGGCGACCTCGATCCTTGGGACTTGATGAACCACGCATCTATTTGAAATCATTTAGTTTTTCATTTTTATTTGCATTTTGTTTTTTATTATGGTCTAATGTATTTGTTCGTTGGGAACGCAACTACAACTGCTAATTACAACAGGAGATAAATCATGGCAGTAGATTTCAAAACCTTTGGCAAGATGGTCAAGTACGTTACCGCAGTACGCAAACCTGTACTACTCCGTGGTCGCCACGGTATTGGCAAGTCTACTGTTGTTTATCAGTACGCTAACCACATTGGCAAACCTGTTGTTGAACGCCGAGCATCACAGATGACTGAGGGTGACTTGGTTGGTCTTCCTAGTATCAGTGACAACTCTACCTCGTTCAATCCCCCCGATTGGTTCAAGCAAGCTTGCGATATGCCATGCGTCTTGTTCTTGGATGAGGTGGATCGTGCTACTCTTGAAGTACGTCAAGGCATCTTCGAGTTGACTGACAGTCGCAAGTTGAACGGTCATCACTTGCACCATGACACTATTGTGTTCGCAGCAGTCAATGGCGGTGAGCATGGGTCACAGTATCAGGTAGGTGAGATGGACCCAGCAGAGTTAGACCGATGGACTGTCTTTGACATTGAACCATCTGTTGAGGACTGGTTGGATTGGGCCAAGAAGTCTGACATTTCAGATGAGGTGTGGGGATTCATCAACCACAACCACGATCACCTTGAGCACAAGGATGACTTTGAACCAAACAAAGTCTATCCCTCACGACGATCATGGGAGCGATTGGATGAGTGTTTATCTCAGAGCAAGTTGTTCGAGGATCACAACGCACTGTATCACCTAGCTACTGCGTTTGTTGGTTTCGAGGCAGCGGTTGCGTTCCGTGACTTTGTTGCTACGATGGACCGACAGGTAACTGTAGATGACATCTTGAACAAGGGTGACTTTGCCAAGGTACGTGACTTTGACATCAATGATCATTCTGCGCTTGTCAGTAAGTTTGAGGCAGAGCAAGTCTTTGCTACCGAGTTGACTGAAGATCAGATTGGCAACGTAGCACGATACATGATGACTGGTATGCCTTCAGAGGTTGTAATGAAAGTATGGGCATTGCTTGGTCAGACTGGTGGCGATGAGCAAAAGAATCTACTCAAGATCCACAAGGCAGAAGTAGACGGTAGGACTTTCTCAGACTTCCTAGTCGAGATGTTAGGGGATAAAGAATAAATAAATTTGACTTTTGTTAGTTTTTTAAGTATCATTGTTTTGTAAGTTAGGAGTTTGAATTATGGCTACGGGGATCGCAATGAATATCCAATCCAGAGATAACAATGATTTTGACTTGAATATGCACACTGCGCGGTTACTTATGAGCGAACCGTTCTTTGCTGCTATCTCAAGACGCATCAACAAGCGAGCATCCTACGGTATTCCTACTGCTGGTGTCATGGTCAACAAGGAGTCTGCTCAGTTTGAGATGCTATACAACCCTGAGTTCTTCAGGGGACTGAGTGAGTTAGAGCGTACTGCTGTACTGATACATGAGTTCTATCACATTATCTTCAAGCATGTTACTGATCGTGCTCCTTGGAATACTGAGGGTAGTGATATTACCGCTAAGGTTTGGAACATCAGTGCAGACTTAGCTATCAACTCACACATAAAGAATCTACCAGAACAAGGTTGTATTCCTGGTCAGGGCATCTTCAAGGATTTACCTTCAGGACATGCGGCAGAATGGTATGTTCCGCACGTTAAGAAGATTTTAGAAGAGCAGCAGAACGGCGGTTCAGGCGACGGTGAGTCAGGAGATGGACAAGGACAACCACAGGGCGGAGAAAACGGCACAGGCAGCGATTCTAATGGGTCTAGTGGCGTTTCTACGCTGGATGACCACAGCGGTTGGGGTGCTGGTGATGAACAAGCGAAGGAGTTGAATGATATTGCCAATGAAAGACTTAAAGATATTGTTAAACAGGCGTCCGAGGAGGCATCTGCCAACGGTAATTGGGGATCGGTATCAGCATCGGTCAGGAAGGATATTATCGAAAGTCTCAAGACTAAGATCGACTGGCGTAAGGTACTGCGATTCTTTGTGAAGTCTTCACAGAAAGCAAACAGGTCTAATACTATTAGACGTATCAACCGTAGGTATCCTTATATTCATGCTGGGCGCAAGTCCAACCGAGTAGCTAACATTGCGGTAAGTATTGACCAATCGGGATCAGTAGATGATCAAATGCTTGCTATGTTTTTTGCAGAGTTGAACAAATTGTCAGAGGTTGCATCCTTCACGGTTATTCCGTTTGATACGAGAGTAGAAGAAGATAAAGTTTATGTGTGGCGCAAGGGTCAATCACGCAAGGTAGAGCGAGTGTTGTATGGTGGTACATGCTTTAATGCTCCCACTAAGTATGTTAACGAGCGTGCCTTTGATGGTCACATTGTCTTAACAGATATGTGTGCCCCTAAACCTATCTCTAGCAAGTGTCAGCGTATGTGGATGACTACAGAGCAGTATGCTAACAGTAGATACTTTGAGACTAAAGAGCGAGTAGTGGTTGTTGACTAAGCTATTGTAATCATTGAGCATTTCATTTTTATTTTGACTTTCTTTTTATAATTTGATCTAATAGAAACATAACAAGCGATGGAGAAAACAATGGTTGCAGTTTGTGTTGAGTGTTGGGATGAGTATCCAATGGCAAGAAAGAATCTAGGATACAAGACTTGTTTAGATTGTGGTGAAGCAAACGCTAGGGTAGAGATTGCCAGAAAAGCAAAGTGTACAGCACCAGCGTTCAACAAGGGTGCTTACCAGTATGTTGGAAGCGTTGAGGTAGCGAGGAGCGTTGGTCGATGAACAGGGGAGCACTCGTAAGGTATGACCACAAGTTGAAACCTATTGTTGGCATTGTGAGATACGTTTGCGATGACACAGGGTTAACTAAGGTACGGACAACGTGTGGCGACTGTATATGGGCAGTAACAAGTCAGTTAAGGATATTATAATGAGATTAACCAAGGGTAGCATTATGCGAACACCCGAACCAACGGGACCACACAATGGATATGCCACTGGCGTCTTGCTGTACCGTAAGGGCAACAAATGGTATTACTCATTAACGAGTCCCCATGATGAAACAGGTGAGATCATCACAAGTATCCAGTGGGCAACCAGACAATCCATTGTCAGTGGTATTCAAAGGGGTGTTGTTAACTACTACCCAGCTAAGAAAGGCAAGCGATGAAGAAAGGAACATATTTCAAGCACGAGGGGCAGACTTGGTTAGTGATAGGGGAAGGTGCCTATGATGGGTTCTACCGATGTATCACCCCTAGCGGAGAGATAAGACAGTTTAATAAATATATATCTACCATTATCGGTAAGTATGCAAGTAGTTGATTTTATTGACGATTTACGATTTCGCGATTTTTTCTTGCGGGAATTTTTTTTCTTTGTTAAGATGTATTCAAGTTGATGGAAGGAAATCAAATGCAAGACGTAANACCAG
>FUFK010050584.1_pt1 | contig 10494 bp, 10 predicted proteins | sample 1021851 | NCBI WGS metagenome assembly FUFK01 (sample SAMEA51879418, study PRJEB19060) | metagenome
TTCTATGGCATAGTCAAATCGCGCACGCCTATTTTCGGCGATGACTTTATAATTTGGATCTGCTTTAGCTTTGTTCATGAATTAGTCGCTTACACACACTGGTAATTATTGTCCACAAAACGATAAGTTTACAAAAAATTTAATCGACAGGATACTTAAACATTATTAAATTTAAATTTGAGTATGGGGGACAATATGCGAGACAACAATTTTATCATCGAAAATAATGCAAAACATTTATGGCATCCAATGGGAGCGCCGGGCGACTCAATTAATAACCCTCCTAAAGTTATTACAAACGCNAATGGATCGCAGATTAGCGATATGGACGGGCATACTACAGTTGATGCCGTTGGAGGGCTTTGGTGTGTAAATCTAGGTTACTCAAATGAAGCAGTTAAAAACGCCATATCAGAGCAACTAAATCATTTACCTTATTATTCTGGCTTTGCAGGGACAACTAATCCAGCTGCTATTGAAGCCTCTTATATGGTCAAAGAAATGTTTAAAGCTGATGGAATGGAGAAAGTTTTTTTTACATCAGGTGGATCGGACTCAGTAGAAACCTGCCTAAGGTTGTCTCGGCAATACCACCGGTTNCGGGGAGAACCTNCGAGAACAAAATTCATATCCNTAAAAAAAGGATACCACGGAACGCACTTTGGTGGGGCATCCGTAAATGGAAATAATAGGTTTAGAATAGCATATGAACCTTTATTGCCAGGCTGTTTTCATTTACCAAGCCCATACACTTATCGAAATCCATTTAACGAAAAAGATCCCCAAAAATTAGCGCTCAATATTGCGCAGACCTTCGAGGATGAAATTGCTTTTCAGGACAAAAATACTATTGCTGCTTTTATTATGGAACCTATCCAGGGAGCAGGTGGCGTAATAGTTCCAGACCCTTCTTTTATGGGCCTCATGCAAGAGATTTGCGAGAGAAACGGCATTCTGATGATCTCAGATGAAGTAATAACTGGTTTTGGCAGAACCGGCTCCTGGTCAGGCGCAAGGCACTGGAACGTTAAACCNGATATGATGAGTATGGCTAAAGGTATTACATCAGGTTATTTCCCTGTCGGTGCAGCCTTAATGAGCGAAAAAGTAGCAGATGTTTTTGAAAATTCTAATAGTCCTGAAGCTGGCATATTTCATGGCTACACTTATTCCGCTCATCCTGTTGGCGCAGCTGCTGTTTGTGCCTGCCTTTCTGAAACCCAAAGAATTAGCACAAAAGACAATGCAGGAGTGCGAGGCAAACAACTCTATGAGGGCATACTGAAACTGAAAAAGAAATTTAATATTATAGGTGATGTAAGGGGAGGTCAGGGTTTAATGGCAGCTATTGAAGTTGTGAGTGATCAAAAGAAAAAAACTGCCATGAGTATGGATGAAATGAAAAAACTACATCAAAGTACGTATGAAGCAGGAGCTATGGTTCGGCTTGGATTGAACAATATCTTAATGTCGCCACCTCTTGTGATATCGGAAGCAGAAATAGACCAGATTTTAGATGCTTTGGATTATGGTTTTTCATCGATGTAACCTAGGGCTTTATCCGAAGTTATATTTCCTACTTTACAAAACTCTGAAGTCTCCAGGCTTTAATCCACCTAAATTCCATTCTCCAATTGATGTTCGGATAAGCCGAAGCGTTGGAAATCCAATATTAGCAGTCATTCGCCGAACTTGCCTGTTTTTCCCCTCTCTAATTTTAAGCTCGATCCAGCTATCAGGAATAGACTTACGCATCCTAATGGGCGGGTTTCTTTTCCAAAGCCACTTTGGCTCTTCTATTGTTCGAGCTTTCGCAGGTTTTGTAAGTCCATCTTTCAATTCAAGTCCTTTTCTGAGATCGTACAAATCCTTTTCTCTCGGTATTCCCTCAACCTGAACCAAGTAAGTTTTTTCAATTTTAAATTTAGGAGAAGAGATCTTTGACTGCAGTCTGCCGTCGTCAGTTAAAATTACTAAACCCTCACTGTCTAAGTCTAATCTTCCTGCCGAATAAACCTGTTTAATATTTATGAAGTGGGCAAGTGTTTTTCTTTCTTCTGAAGAATTTGACTTGTCAGTAAATTGAGAAAGAACATTAAACGGCTTATTAAATAAAATAATCATATTTTGAACGAATTGCTTGCTTTCATCATCCCTGTCTGGATCTTTCGCCAATTTAATATTGGCGCATGCGTATATGCTAATGCTGTAGGATGATTAGGGTTCAGAACACCTAATTGTATAAGCAATGAAGCGATTGCACATTCTGAAGCTCTGGTTCCACCATCAAATATTTTTAGCGCGATTCCTTTTTCTAACTCAGGTAAGATTGCTACGAAGACACCTTCTGCTCCAGTTTTTAAAATTGCTTTCTTTTCGCAAGCCTTCATTAAATTTGTACAAGCACGCAGCTCGCCAGCCACCAATTCTGGGTAATTTACCATTGCAGTTCTTATCTTAAGTGCCGCTTTGCTTAGCTGATCATCCCGGTTATGCGCTGTTGCAAACCAAGACATAGCCTTGGCAAGAGAATATAAAGGTATGGCAGGGNTGGGAGCCGAGCACCCATCTATCGTAATTCCATCAACTTTATTTTGTGTTAATTCCTGGAATACGTCCATTACCATAAGTTGTACGGGATGGTCAGGATCTGTATATTCTGGACCAGCGTTTAAATGGCGCGAAACGGAAAGAAAACCAGCATGTTTCCCAGAACAATTATTGTGAATTTGACAAGGTGACTGCCCTTTTTCAAGCATCTGTTTTTTAACATACGGATCTTTTGATGGCTGAGGGCCACACCTTAGATCAGTTTCACTAAAACCAAGATGAGAAAGCCAACCTAGGACCCTTGATAAGTGAATTTCCGCTGCATTATGCGAAGCACAGGCGAGAGCTAGGAAATCTTCCCCAATGGAAAATTTTTTCTCAGCTCCTGATATAATAAGAGGAATAGCCTGCATCATTTTTGCGGAGCTTCGCGGTAGAATTAATGCATTTGGATCACCCCATTGATTACTTATTTCACCGTCTTTATCGCAAATAACAGCCATACCAGTGTGTACAGACTCTAAATATGGACCTCGCCATATTTCGCACATAATTTGTGATTTCATAAATTTTATACCTTTTATTTCTAAATTAACTTTCTNAGGGGTTTAAACTGAAGCATATTTTAGGCTAGGGTCCTGTCAAAGTACTATATTATTTGAACGTGCATGACTAAATAAAGAAAAAATCTACATTTGTGTTGGTTGGAATGATAAAGGAGCAGTTGTTTATGAAATTATTAAAACTTTTAACATCAGTTAAAACAATTATCACTTTTGTTTGTATAACCCTTTCAACACAGGCNATCTCGCAAGAAACCAGTAGCAACAAAGTTGCAGATAAGACAGACTGGGCCATTTTTGTGGAAGATAACCCAAAAGAATGTTGGAGCGTGTCTAAACCTAAAGAAACAATCAATACACGGGATGGACGAATTGTAAGTGTGAAAAGAGGCGATATTCTTCTTTTCGTTAATTTTAGGCCAGAAAGTAAAGTTAATGGTCAATTATCATTTACCGGTGGATATCCCTTTGCCGATGGTTCAAATGTAACGTTGAATGTAGATGGGACAAATTTTGCCCTTTTTACTGAAGGGGAATGGGCATGGGCCCGCTCTGATGAGGACGACGTTGAAATTATCAAAGCTATGAAAAAAGGCGCCAAAGCTATTTTGACAGCGAAGTCGTCCCGGGGCACCAAAACGCAAGATACTTTTTCTTTATTAGGCTTTACGGCAGCTCTTGAAGATGCCGAAAAACGATGTAAGTAGGCCCCATGATATCGAGTTAGTAAGCTAACTATTAACTGGCGAATATAAAATTTGACTTGGAACTATTTTGACTGAAGAAACTCAAATATCAAAAATATTAACACATAATTTTGTAACAGTTCCAAGGAAGGCGCCTGAGGGACCTTTAAATATCGTTGGCCTTACCAGATCGTCTTTACGGAAAGCTCTTATCGAAAGTGGCACGCCAGAAAAACAAGCAAATATGCGTGTTGGACAGATATGGCAGTGGATATATGAGAAAGGTGAACGTGACTTCAGCAACATGACNAACTTGGCCAAACCCTATAGAATGGCTCTTCAAGAAAACTTTGTGATTTCAGTTCCCCAAATAATCTCAAAAAATATTTCTCAAGACGGCACGCGCAAGTATTTGTTGCGAATAGACGGTGGGCATGAAGTAGAAACCGTTTACATTCCAGAAGAAAACAGAGGTACACTTTGTATAAGTTCTCAGGTGGGGTGCACTTTAACCTGCTCTTTTTGCCATACAGGCACGCAAAGACTAGTTAGAAATTTAACTTCCAGTGAAATTGTGGGGCAAATTTTAGTAGCACGAGATGACCTGGATGAATGGCCAACTCAAGGAATACCTAAAACTGAACCTAGACTTGTATCTAATGTAGTTTTGATGGGCATGGGAGAGCCTTTATACAATTTTGATAATGTTCGTGATGCTATGAAAATTGCGATGGATCCTGAGGGAATTGCTTTATCAAGAAGAAGAATTACGCTTTCAACATCTGGTGTTGTTCCGGAAATTGCAAAAACAGCAGAAGAGATTGGCTGCCAATTAGCTATTTCTTTTCACGCCACTACCGATGAAGTCCGGGACAAACTAGTTCCTATAAATAAAAAGTGGAATATTTCCAATTTGTTGGAAACTCTTAAAAACTATCCAAAAGTTTCAAATTCTGAAAGAATAACATTTGAATATGTGATGCTAAAAGACATTAATGATACTGATGAAGACGCCCACCGATTGGTAAAATTGATAAAAGGGATACCAGCCAAAATAAATTTGATACCTTTTAATGAATGGCCCGGTTCACCATTTGAAAGGTCAGATTGGAAACAAATAGAATCGTTTGCAGAAATAATTTACAGAGCCGGTTATGCTAGTCCAATACGAAGGCCTAGAGGTGAGGANATTATGGCTGCATGCGGTCAACTTAAATCTGCGACAGAAAAAGAACGAAAATCAAACAAAACTTCAGTAGTTATAAACCTCAACTAACAATTTTAACTTTAGCCTTGATTGCAACGAGCATTTCGGGCCGCCAGCAACTTAAGCCGAAGAGCATTCAATTGGATGAAACCTGCAGCGTCTTTTTGATCATAAGCACCAGCATCATCTTCAAAAGTGACATGCGCCTCGGAATATAAGGAGTTTTGTGACCATCTTCCAATTGTACGGACAGAGCCCTTGAAAAGTTTTAATCGTACTGTTCCCGATACAAATTCTTGTGAGAGATCTATTGCAGCCTGAAGCATCTCACGCTCTGGCGAATACCAAAACCCATTATAAATCAATTCAGAATATCTGGGCATAAGGCTATCCTTTAGATGCCCAGATCCACTATCAAGAGTAATTTGCTCAATTCCTCGGTGTGCCTCTAACAAAATCTCACCGCCTGGGGTCTCGTAAATTCCGCGAGATTTCATACCAACAAACCGGTTCTCTACAAAATCCAATCTCCCTATTCCATGTTTATGTCCATATTCATTCAAAGAGCTTAAAACTGTGGCTGGCGACATTTTATTTCCATTAATTGCTATAGGATCGCCCTTTTCGAATTCGACTTCAATTATCTCGGGTTCATCCGGTGCATCTTCGGGATTTACTGTACGCTGAAAAACATATTCTGGAGCAATTTTAGCAGGATCCTCCAAAACCTTTCCTTCAGAAGATGTATGAAGCAAATTTGCATCAACTGAAAAAGGAGCTTCACCTTTCTTATCTTTTGCTATTGGTATTTGATGTTCCTCTGCAAAGGCGAGCAACTTAGTTCGGCTAACCAAATCCCATTCNCGCCAAGGAGCTATNACTTTGATGTTTGGATCTAAAGCATACGCCGATAGTTCAAATCGAACTTGATCGTTACCCTTTCCAGTTGCNCCATGNGCAATAGCGTCAGCNCCAGTTTCCGCAGCAATTTCCACCAATCGCTTAGAAATTAATGGTCGCGCAATTGAGGTTCCTAAAAGATATTGTCCTTCATAGACTGCATTGGCTCGAAACATTGGAAAAACAAAATCTTGAACAAACTCTTCACGAACGTCTTCAATAAAGATGTTTTTAGGTTCGATGCCAAGCAGTTCAGCTTTTTTTCTAGCTGGCTCAAGCTCTTCACCTTGGCCTAGATCAGCTGTGAAAGTTACAATCTCACAGCCATACTCACTTTGAAGCCATTTCAGGATAATAGATGTATCTAGACCACCGGAATAGGCTAAAACAACTTTTCTTGGTTTGGACATTATGCAATCCTCTACGTTTCTAAGTTCAGCGCGATAACGTTTTTTAATCTAATGAGCAAGCTAACATATTTTACTNATATCAAAGAAAAAAACGATAAATTTTAATCTTTTGAGTGCTTGTAAGATATCCAAACTTGATGCAAAGCTATGTTATGGAACACTTCAATAAGGCGGCAAAAGAAGCCGAAAAAGCAATGCGTGGGGTCTTTGAAAGAACACCACTTCAAAAAAATGAACACCTGTCTGCAATGTATGGTGCCGATATCTGGTTAAAGCGTGAAGATTTAACCCCCGTNCGTTCATACAAATTAAGGGGTGCTTTCAATGCTATGCGCAAACAAAACAAAAATAAGCTTTTTGTAGCAGCAAGTGCAGGTAATCATGCTCAGGGTGTTGCTTACATGTGTAAACACTTTGGCGTAAAAGGCACTATTTTTATGCCTGTCACTACCCCAAAACAAAAAATTCAAAAAACTGAGATTTTTGGAGGCGATGCCATTCAAATCGAGTTAGTTGGAGATTACTTTGACGACTGTCTAAAAGCTGCAAAAGATTTTTGTAAAAAAAACNATGGNCATTTTTTATCACCTTTCGATGACTCAGATGTTATTGAAGGCCAAGCGTCAGTTGCTGTCGAAATAGAAGCACAACTTGGTTTTTGTCCTGATCATATTGTTATGCCTGTAGGNGGTGGAGGACTTTCAGCGGGNGTTCTTAAACTATTTCAAAAATAGAGCACAATATTCTTTGATTGAACCTTTAGGAGGNGCATCCCTGTGGGCTGCATTAATTGCTGGTAGGCCTGTGCCTCTAGATAAAGTTGACACATTTGCAGATGGTGCTGCTGTTGGCCAAATTGGCGATAAGCCATTCAAAACACTGAANTCAATTGGTTTAGCTAACGTTTTAAGAGCGCCTGAAGACAGAGTTTGTATTACAATGTTAGAAATGCTCAATGTCGAGGGAATTGTTCTTGAGCCAGCTGGGGCATTGTCTATAGACGCTTTGCAGGATTTAGGACGTTCAATAAGTGGTAGATCTGTGGTTTGCATAACCACGGGTGGAAATTTTGATTTTGAGCGTTTGCCTGAGGTAAAAGAAAGATCACANCGGTTNAAAGGAGTAAAAAAATATTTAATCCTTAGAATGCCGCAACGCCCTGGCGCTCTAAAAGAATTTCTTAATTTTTTGGGACCAGATGATGATATTACTAGATTTGAGTATTTGAAAAAATCTGCACGTAACTTTGGGTCAATTCTGATTGGTATAGAAACTAAAGATCCAAATCATTTCGATGATTTTTTTGANAAACTGTCAAACGCAGGCATAACGTTCTCAGACATTACAAATGACGAAACACTAGCTCAATTTGTGATTTAATGAAATTTGAAAATCAAACAATTTTAATTACTGGTGGAGCCCAAGGTATAGGCTTTGCATTATCTAAAAAGTTTTCCGTTATGGGCGCTAATGTTGTAATTGCCGACATACATAAAGACACCCCAAATATAGCCAAAAACTTTGGTGGCTTTGGATATATTTGTGATGTAACCCGAGAAGAAGAACTCAATAATTTTATAACTTTTGCCGAAGACAGGCTTGGGGAAGTTGATTGTTTCATTTCAAATGCAGGAACGATTTTTGTTGACCCCGATCACGTTGCATCTGCTTCAAACAAAACTTGGGAGTTAAGCTGGAAGTTACACGTAATGTCACATGTTTATGCTGCTAGGCGATTGTTACCAGGAATGNTGGACCGTAAATACGGTTACCTCGTAAATACAGCTTCNGCCGCTGGCCTNCTTTATCAAATAGGCGATGCCCCGTATAGCGCCAGTAAAGCNGCNGCAATAAGTTTTTCNGAAGGNATAGCNATATCNCATGGNGANGANGGCATAAGNTCTTCNGTTATATGTCCACAATACGTTGCCAGTAATTTATTGGGGTTTAGTGATCCTAAAGACGCTGAAAAAATCGAAGGGTTATTATCGCCCGAGATAGTTGCTGAAAAAGTTTATGAAGCGATGTGTCGCGAAGAATTTTTAATCTTACCTCATTCAAAAGTCCAAAAGTATTTAACTAATAAAGTGTCAGATTACGATCGCTGGATCGACGGCATGCAAAAACTAAAAAAGAAGTCAATTACAAAACGAGGCTCAGCAAAACCTTTAGACATACTTCATTTGGTTTAAATTTTTTTGAGATGAGTTTCTAAAAAATNTAGATCTCCACCATGTAACAACCGGAGTGCCAAATGCGCATGCATAATGTGGGCTGAATGACCTTTTTCTAATATGTTACTTTTCTTAAGCGAAGGAATAGCGTGGTAGATTTTGCAAACTTTTTCAGCATACATCTTATACTCCGGCATGTAAACGAAGCGCTTATATACACCTAGAAACCGAGGATTTGAGATTAGCCACCCTGTTTCTTCTAAAACCTCACGGTGCAAGGCTTGGATAGAGTTTTCTCCTTGATCTATTCCACCACCAGGCAATTGAAACTCNAAATCTGGTTCCTCTTGGTAGGTTAATAAAATCTGATCACCTCGAGTTAAAATTGCGTAAACGCCTGGCCTTCTAGTATATTTTTTTTCCAAATCAGGAACATTTCCAAAACGCCGCATATTAATTTCTCACTCAAGTTATCTTGTAGCCACTATATAGACAGGATATGCGTGTCGCTAGTGAAATTAAAAAGAGCATATTATGAACTCGTCAGCTAGAATTTGGAATGATACGGTCCTTCCATTTCAACTCGATAGATCCGACATAAGAGGAAGGGTTGCAAGATTGGACGGAGTTCTTGAGGGCGTACTTAAGCAACATAACTACCCCAGTGCCGTGGAAGCATTAGTGGCAGAAATGGCACTTTTAACTGCAATAATTGGCGAAAGTATTAAGCTTAGATGGAAACTATCCTTGCAAATNCAATCNAAAGGTGCAGTCAGNATGATTGCAACAGATTACTATGGACCATCTAAAAAGGGGGAGCCTGCAAAAATAAGGGCCTATGCAAGTTATGACGAAGAGCGTTTAAATAAGAAACCCTATTTTGAGCAACTCGGTCAAGGTTACTTTGCAATCCTGATTGATCAAGGCGAAGGTATGAAGCCTTATAAAGGGATTACTCCACTCTCAGGGGGATCATTGGCTTCTTGTGCTGAAGCGTATTTTGCNCAGTCCGAACAACTTCCAACGCGATTTAAGCTTAGTTTTGGAAAATCAACAGAAGCAAATCGCAAGGAACACTGGCTTGCTGGTGGCATAATGATTCAATACATGCCTAAGTCGTCAATCGAAGTATCAGGTGAGGGCGGGTCGGGAGAAGACGGGCTCATGGTTGCATCGGATTTATTGACCGGCAATGACCATGATGATTGGAATCGTGTAAATATATTACTGGATACAGTTGAAGAGATTGAGCTGACAGGCCCCGTTGTAGAACCAAAAAACCTGCTTATTAGATTATTTCACGAAGAAGTTCCAAGAGCTTTTGAACCACAAAGCGTAGAATTTGGTTGTACCTGCAGCGAAGAACGCGTTCGCCAGTCGTTATCTATTTATTCAGCTAAAGATATTGAGAAAATGACCACTCCAGAAGGAACCGTCACCGCTGATTGTCAATTTTGTGGAGCCCATTATGATTTAAGCCCAGAGACGGTAGGATTTCAGGCAAACAAAAATGGAAAGTCATAAAAAAAAATTAATAAATAATATTAAGTCTAATCTTTCAAAATATGGATCTTGCTCCTCAGATTTTGATCTAAACCCAGATATGGCTTTTAATCCAAACTCAAACTTTCTTGAAGCTAGTGTATTAATTCCAGTTTTAACTTTTAAAAAAAATCTTGAGATTTTATTAACTAAAAGATCGATTAACCTTAAAAACCATCCAGGACAAATAGCGTTTCCAGGAGGTAAGAAAGAAAATTTCGATATTAGCCCGATAGAAACTGCTCTCAGAGAAACCGAAGAAGAGGTTGGCCTAAGCCGACATCTAGTTGAGATAATTGCATCTCTTCCAACACACAAAACCGCAACGGGATTTATAATAAAACCTTACATCGGTATAATTAACCAACCTTTCGAAGAAACATTACGTTGTGGTGAGGTTGATGAGATTTTTACTGTACCTTTCGATCATATTTTAAATGGAGAAAATTTTTCCATCCAAAC
>FUFK010500363.1_pt1 | contig 10494 bp, 10 predicted proteins | sample 1021851 | NCBI WGS metagenome assembly FUFK01 (sample SAMEA51879418, study PRJEB19060) | metagenome
TCGCGAAAAGATATTGGAGGAAATGCGATGACACCCCTACCCTGGGCTCGATAAGAGTCGCGGTTCAGGTATCGCTCACATTGCCGCGTTAAACCGTCCCCCCTCTGGCCGCTTGGGCCAAAGCCGATTAGAAGCGGAGGCGAAACCCGGGGGGAGCGAACCGTTGCAAAAGACCACATTGCCCGAAAGACCCGATTGGCGCGCCCATGCCGAAGAGGTCGGCTTTACCTTCGCCGATATGCATGGTGAGCCCTATTGGGACGAAACCTCGGCCTATGCGCTGTCGCTTGAGCAGATCGAGAACGACATCGAAGACCCCTCGACCGAGTTGCACGCCATGTGCCGCGAGGCCGTGGCAGAAATCATCGTCAGCGAAGAATTGATGGCGCAGCTTGCCATTCCAGAAGCGCATCGCGACCTCGTGGCCGAAAGCTGGCGGCGGGGCGACCCTGAGATCTACGGGCGTTTCGATCTGGCCTATGACGGCGCGCGCCCAGCCAAGCTGCTGGAGTATAACGCAGACACGCCAACCTCGCTCTACGAAAGCGCGGCCTTCCAGTGGCAATGGCTTGAAGACCAGTTGAAGGCAGGCGTTTTGCCCGAAGGCACGGATCAGTTCAACGGCATCCATGAGGCATTGGTCGCCCGATTTGCCGAGGTTTTTGAGCCCGATAGTGACCTGCATTTCACCGCCGTGGCGGACAACCCCGAAGATTACGGCACCGTCGAAGCCATGGGGTGGGCCGCGCGTGAGGCGGGCCTTGGTGCGCATTACTGTGACCTCGACAAGATCGCACTCAGTGAGGACGGTCAGTTCCTCGACGATCAGGATCGCCGCATTGCGGTGCTGTTCAAACTCTACCCGTGGGAAGACCTGCTGCGGGACGACTACGCGTCACATATCGAAGGCTCGGGCTGCCTGTTTCTGGAGCCTGCGTGGAAAGCGCTTTTGTCCAACAAGGGGCTCTTGCCCGTCCTGTGGCGGATGTTCGAAGGCCACCCCAATCTGCTGCCCGCGTTTTTTGAGGCGGATGTGGCAGATGCGCTCGCCGGGCGCGGCCCCGCCGCCCCCACCTGCGCCGAGGCCTTTGACCGTGCCGCCGCGGATCTGGCGGCAGCGCATGTGCGCAAGCCGATCCTATCGCGGGAGGGGGCGTCGGTCTCGATCCATCAATCCGGCAAGGTGATCGAACAGTCGAAAAACCTAGACTACGCCGAACATCCGCGCATCGTTCAAACCTATGCCCCCCTGCCCGAATTTGACGGATTTCGCCCCGTTATCGGGTCTTGGATCGTGGGCGAAAGTTGCGCGGGCATCGGTATCCGCGAAGACCGCTCGCGCATCACGCAGGATTTGTCCCGCTTCAAACCGCACTATATTCTCGCGTAACCCTATGCCCCGCCGCCCCTTGGCAGAAAGACGACCATCATGACCAAACGCTCGAAACGGGTTTCCATCGCCATCGTCGGTGCCGCCGCCTTTACCCTCGCCGGATGTGAGGAGGAAAAGGTCGATGCCGCTGCCTTTCCCGACCTGCAAAGCTGTCTGGCGGATGCCTCAAGCGGCGGAATGTACACCCAGCAACAATGCGAAACCGCCTTTGACGCGGCCCAGACCCTCCATGTGGAATCCGCACCGCGCTATGACAGCCTAGAGGTCTGCGAAGAGCAGCATGGCGCAGACGCCTGCGGCTCGGAACAGACGGCAACCCAAAGTGGGTCGGGCGGGATTTTCATGCCCCTGCTGGCGGGCTACCTGATCGGCAATATGATGAGCAATCGCGCAGGGATGGCGGCGGCACAGCCGCTGTATAAAACGAAGGATGGCCGCTTTACCAATGCGGCCCGCTCCAGCACCTATTCAACCAATCGCGGCGCGGCCAAGCTTAGCACGTCGCAATTTACCCGGCCCAGCACCACTATCGGCAAAACCCCGATGAGCCGCGCCACTGCCGCATCGCGTGGCGGTTTTGGCCGATCGGGTGGATCGCGCGGTTTTGGTGGCTGACGGGCACTAGGGCAGTCCCACGCCTACCTGCGGCGCATCACCGCCGCCGCAAGGATCGCAACCGCCAGCGCCAGCACCGCCACGGCCCAAAAGGGATCGTGGCCATGGGGATGCACATGCGCGCCCTCATGCGCCGCCAATGGGCCTGCGAAAGTGGTAAGGGCGAATGTCAGTCTCTTCATTTCAATATCCTTAATCTATTGCGTTGGCCCTTGTGGCCTCAACCCAGCCCCAAAATCTCACGCGCCTGCTGCGGCGTGGCGACAGGGCGACCCGCCTCGGCGCAGATCTCTGCCGCGCGGGTGACGAGGGCGGCATTGGAGGGCGCAAGGGTCTGTTTGTCCAGACGAATATTATCCTCCAGCCCGGTGCGCAGATGCCCTCCTGCGGCGGCACACCATGCGTTAAGTTCGGCCTGATGCCGCCCGATCCCGGCCGCGCACCACGGGATGTCGCCGAAAAGCCGTTTGACCGTTTGGATATAGAAATCAAAAACGTCTCGATCCGCAGGCATGGCGTTTTTCACCCCCATGACGAACTGGATATAGGGCCGCGACGGGATCTTGCCCGCGTCGGCCATGGCCTTGGCCTGTAGGATGTGGCTCAGGTCGAAGACCTCGATCTCGGGCAGCACGCTGTAGGTCATCATCTCTTCCGCCAGCCAGTCGACAAGCTCAGGCGGGTTTTCATAAACGCGGTTGGGAAAGTTGTTCGACCCTACGGAAAGCGAGGCCATATCGGGCCGCAGCGGCAGCATCCCGCCCCGGTTTCGCCCCGCGCCCGAGCGCCCTCCGGTTGAGAATTGCACGATCATGCCGGGGCAATGCTGCCGCAGCCCCTCTTGCAGCCGCGCGAAACGCTCGGGGTCTGCCGTGGGGGTGCCATCGGCGGTGCGGACATGGGCATGGCAGATCGTCGCCCCGGCCTCGAACGCGGCATGGGTGCTTTCGATCTGTTCGGTGATGTCGATCGGCACCGCCGGGTTGTCGGCCTTGGTGGGAAGCGATCCGGTGATGGCCACGCAGATGATGGCTGGAGTATCGGTCATGGGTGTCCTCGGCTGTCTGAAAATCGGTTAATCGGCGCTGTCGCGGGCAAGGGCGATGACACGGCGCAGCGCCTCCTCCGCGGCCCTCGCATCCTCCCCGTCGGGCCAGTCGTAAAACCCCTTGCCGCTGCGTTTGCCCAGATGCCCCTGCCCCACCAGATCGGCGAGGGTCGGCGATGGGTCATCGCGATCACACAGATCGGGATAGAGGTATTCGGCAATGCTTAGATGTGTGCCCAGCCCGTTCAAATCGCGCTGCCGGAACGGGCCGGAAAGCGCCATGCGGACACCCACGGACCATTGCACGATCTCGTCAATCTCCGCCGGGCTGGCGACACCTTGATCCACCAGATGCAGGCATTCGCGCATGATGGCATGTTGGATGCGATTGGCCACGAAACCGGGCGGCGCGTGGTCCAAACGCACGGGCCGCCGCTCCAACCCGCGCAGCAGGGTCATGACCTCTTCACATAGCCCTTCGGGCGCATCCTTGGCCGCGACCACTTCGACGGCAGGGATCACATCGCCGGGGTTGAAGAAATGCGTGATCACGGCGCGCTCAGGCCGGGCCATGTCCGCCGACATTTCTTCGAGTGTCAGGCCAGAGGTGTTCGACAAGATCGGCGCCCCCTCTGGCACCACCCCCTCCAAGGCGGCCAGCACCTTCCGCTTGAGCGCAAGGTTCTCCGGCACGCATTCCAGCGCGACATCCGCCTGCCCTGCGTCCTCCAACGCAGCAGTGGCGCTTGATCCCGGCACCGTCGCCAGAAACCCATCGCGCGCGGCCTCGGTCGGGTCGACCGCCTGTACCGTCCAGCCATGCTGGCCAAAGAGCCTGCCGATGGATTGCCCCATCGTGCCAGCCCCCACGATGATGATGCGTTTGGCCATGCTATCCCCCTCCCGGATATCAGTCATTTACTTATCACTAGATGATGGTGATAAGTAAACAGCGAATAGAGAAAAGGAGGCCCTCGTGGCCCAAAACCCTTCCCCGCGCCATGCGGTTGTCACTGGCGGTGCGCACAACATCGGCCTTGGTATTGCCCGCAGGCTGAGAGAGGACGGCTGGCGGGTCTTCGTGCTCGATATCGCGGAACCGGAGGATCCTGCCCTGCGCGGGGATGCGCAGCAGGTCGATCTGTCAGACCCCGAGGCAACCACCGCCGCCTTGCGAAACATCCTCAAAGAGGGGCCGGTNACCTGTCTGGTCAATAACGTCGGCATCGTGAAACCCGCGCCCTTCGACGCGGTGGAGATTGATGACTTCGACCGCATCATGCACCTGAACCTCCGCCCCAGCATCTTGGCGGCGAAACTGCTGGTGCCGGCCATGCGCGCGGCAGGGGGAGGGCGGATCGTGATGAACACCAGTCGCGTGACAAAGGGCAAGATCGACCGGACGCTTTATTCCGCCAGCAAGGGCGCGATCCAGTCGATGGCGCGGACATGGGCGCTGGAACTGGCGCGCGACGGGATCACCGTGAACTGCGTCGCCCCCGGCCCCATCGCCACGACCGCCTTTTGGGAGAACAATCCCGAAGATGCACCAGAAACCCGCGCCATCGTCGATGCGGTGCCGATGGGCCGCATGGGCACGCCTGAGGATGTCGCGCAGGCGGTGGCCTTTTTCGCCGATGCCCGCAGCGGTTTCATCACCGGGCAAACGGTCTTTGTCTGTGGTGGCACGGCGGTCGGGTAATCAGACCTCGGGCTCTAGGGCCGCTAGCAACCTGCGCAGGACCGGATTGCTTGGGTCGCGCAGATAGGCCAGCCCGATCCGGCTTTGAACCTTTGCATCGCGGATTGGCAGAAAGGCCACGCCCGCATCCTTCATCCGCGCAGCAGAGGCGGGGACAAAGGCCACGCCCAGACCCGCCGAGACGAAATTCACGATCGCAGTAAACTGCGGCGCGCGATGCGCCACNCGGGGCGCGAAACCNNCATCNGCNCAGAGTTGATAGGCGCAGGCCGCGAAACCCATATCNGGGCCNAGGTGGCTGAANATGAAACTNTCCTCGCGCAGCGNNGCCATGGNAACNGAAGGCACCCCNGCNAGNCGGTGNTCGGGCGGCACGGCCAGCAGAATATCCTCGGTATGGACGGTGCGCGTNACCAAAGTCTCGGGCACGCCNGAGAGCGGCAGGCGCACGAACCCCGCATCGAGCCTGCCCGCCACGATCTCGGCGATTTGTAAGTCCATGTCCAACTCGCGCAGGATCAGGTCCACATCCGCAGCGCCCGCGCGCAACTCTCGCAAAAGCCGCCCCAGAATGCCCGCGTAGGAGGCCGAGCCGACATAGGCCAGTTCAATCCGCCCGCGCTGCCCGTTGCGCGCCGCTTCGGCCAGCGCTTCCACCCGCCGGGCCTGTTGCAGCAGGGCGCGGGCCTCGGGCAGGAGTGACTTGCCGAAGTCCGTCAGCATCACCCGGCGGCGGTTGCGGTCGAAGAGAAGCTCACCGCCAAAGACGGTCTCAAGGTGTTTCAGTTGCTGCGTCAGTGCGGGCTGCGCCACGCCAAGATTGGCCGCCGCTTGGCCAAAATGCAGCGTTTCGGCAATGGCGACAAAGACCTCATACTGGCGCAGCGTTGCGCTGAGTTGCTTTTCCATGCGGTCCTCTGAATTGGCATCAGAGGATTTTCACACGCCGCCCGGTGATAAGCAAGTTAGATCACCGGGCGGCGGCACCTAGCCTTCGGAGGCACGGGCGCGTTTGCGACGGTCGTGCAGGGTCTCGGCATCGGCCAGATCATCACTCTCGACCTTGACCGTCTCATGCCCGCCGGGGCGCGTCGCGCGTTTGCGCCGAAGCGGGCCGCTGTCATCGCTCTCCCGTGCGAGGATGAAACGATCCACCAAGCTGCGGCGAAGCCCCAGCGTTGACGTCANATCAAACACCTGCGCCGCGACCGCGTCGGCCTCTTGCGGCTGCACCAACAATTCCAGCCGCGTTACCGGGCGGGATTTCTTGCCTTGTCCGCTGAACATCAGAAGATCGACCACGCCCTCCATCGCGCGCAGCCGGTCCACCGCCGCGCCCAGTTCCTCGCCCGTCATATCGTCGATATCGCAAGCGAATTGCACCAGACTGTCCTGCACGATGCCCGCCGTGGCGGTGTCGAAGACGCTGACCCGCAGGATATTCGGCAGCCCCTTCATCACCCGCATCCCTGCGCCCGACCCGGTACAGCGCAGCCGCCCCGGTGGACGGCTGGCGATGGGGCTGCCGCCGGTAAGATGGGCAAGGATCGCGGCGCCTGTGGGCGTCACCCGCTCGCCCGGCACGCCGTCGTCATGCCAATCATAGCCTTGCAAGATCAGCGCCGTGGCGGGCGCGGGCACCGGCAGTTTGCCATGCGCCGTCTCGACCAGCCCTCCGCCCAAAGGCAACGCCGCGAGCGAGACAGTTGCCCCCGACAGCGCAGCACAGATGCTGCCTGCGGCGGTCACGTCCATCAGCGCGTCCCAATCCGCGATCTCGTGAAAATGCACCCGGTCGATGGGGATGTCGTGCACCTGTGCTTCGGCCTCGGCAATCCGGTGAAGGATCGCGCAGGCGGCCTGAGCCGTGCCCTCGGACAGCGGCGCGTTTTCCAAAAGTTCGCGCATCGCGCGGTAGGTCGTCTCGGCCCCGTGGCGCCTGCCTGCGTCGGGTGCGGCCAGCACCAATTCGAACCGCCGCGCGGTGATGCCCGAAGCCACATGTTCGCTCAGTTCCGCATGGCCCACCTCCGCCGGAAGCACGGCGGCGACATCGGCCACTGCGCGTTCGGCCAGTTCGGGGAAAGCATGCAGCATCGCCGCGATGAACATATCACCCGCCGCCCCGCCTACGGGGTCGAGGTGCAGATGAAGCCCCTGACCTCGCATCAATGCCCCTCCGGCCAAGGGTTGCGCAGCAGGCCGCCATCAAACTGCATCTCTTGCAGATCGCCGACCACCTCCAACCCCGGGCGGTCGCGCAGCTCTGGCAGCATCGCCTCGGAGGCATAGAGATACTCAAGCTTCAGCGTATTCGGGATGCGCAGCAGCCGGACCTTGGTGATATCCTCGGCCCCGCAGGTCTTGACCGCCGTCTGGATCGCCGTGCGGTCGCAGGGCATGACCATGGGGATCTTCGACTGCTTCAACACCTGCGACGTGATGGCATTGGCATAAACCGCCTCTCGGTCGAAATCCTGCTCTAACCGCTCCGTGATCACATCTGCCCGCGCCGCGCCATTGCCGTTGCCGTTGCTAAGCGGCGACAACCCAAGCGCTACCAGCCGGGAGATATGCAGGTGGACCTGCATCTTTTCGCTTGAGAAACGATGCGTGATGTTCGGGTCCATCCCAGTGCCGGAAAATTCTTTGCCGATCTCATCGACCACCAGCACATCCAGATCGCCCGAAGCTGATGGTGCGTCCAGCGGCCCCAGCGGCAGGCGCGGCATGTTGCGCATCGCCTCTTGCAGATAGGGCGCTTCGGCCTCCAGCATCCCGTCGCTGTCGAGCGCCACCACCTGCGAAAGTTCGTCGTAGGCGTTCTCAATCGTGCCGATGCCGAAAAGCACCTTGCAACGCTCCAGCTTCATCCGCGCCATTTTGGCGACAAAGATGCCGACGTTATCAATGCCCCGCGAATGGCAAGTCTCGGCCCCCGATTGCTTGCCCAACCCGATCGAGAGCATCTTGGCCAGCCCGCTTTCGTTCGGCGCGCGGAAGGAGGTATGCGGCTTGATCCGGTTGAACAGGATGATCCCATCGGCGGCATTGGCGTGGCGGTCCATCCGCACCGACATGCCGTTGTCGAGCACGCCGATCTCGTCAGTCTCCATCGACGAGCGGATCTCGCAACCGAGGCTCTCTTCGGTCACGCCCAGTTTCGCCAGCAGCGCGGTCTGCCCCTCTGCGGTGGCGCCCCCGTGGCTGCCCATGGCGGGCACGACAAAGGGCTGCGCCCCGCGCGCGCGGACCTCGGCCACGATGGCGGCCAACAGTTCCGGCAGGTTTGCCAGACCCCGGCTGCCTGCGGTGATGGCGATGGACATGCCCGGCTTGATCTTGTCCGCGCAACCGGCCTGCATCGCCTCTGCCACGGCAGCGCGCGGATCATCGACTTGCGTCGCGGCAAAGGTCTGACGGCAAAGCGCCATGCGCGGCAGCGGCGTATCCTCGACCAGTTTCACATAATTCGGTTTCATCTGCGCTCTCCCGTCTGACATCTTTACCCCGTGACCCCAATCGGCCAAGGCGCGAATTCCTCTTCACCCACGCCAAGCGCTTCGGATTTGCTCTGCTCCCCCGAGGCTATGGCGAGGATACGTTCAAAGATCGCTTGGCCCAATTCCTCAAGGCTCAATTCGCCGTCGATCACGGTGCCGCAGTTGATGTCCATATCGTCCTGCATCTTGGTGAACATCGGTGTGTTGGAGGCCAGTTTGATCGTTGGCGAGGGATAGGAGCCAAAGCAAGACCCGCGCCCGGTGGTAAAGCAAATCAGGTTCGCACCCCCCGCGATCTGCCCGGTGGCAGAGACGGGATCGAAGCCGGGCGTGTCCATAAAAACCAGCCCCTTTTGCGTCACCGCTTCGGCATAGCGGTAAACCTCCATCAACCCGGTGCTGCCGCTTTTCTTGGCCCCGCCGAGCGATTTTTCCAACACATTCGCCAGACCGCCCGCCTGATTGCCGGGGCTGACCACGCCGTTGATCTGAGTATCGCGGCCCTTGGTATGCTCCAGCCACCAGTCCATGCGTTCGACCAGTTTGCGGCCCACCTCTTCGCTGCGGGCGCGGCGGGTCAGGAGGTGTTCGACGCCGAAAATCTCGGGCGTCTCCGACAGGATCGCCGTGCCGCCGTTGCGCACGAGGATATCCGCCGCAGCCCCAAGCCCGGGGTTGGCCGACAGACCCGAAAGCCCGTCCGACCCGCCGCATTGCATGCCTATGGTGATATGCTCTGCCGAACAGGGCTCACGATGCACGGCATTGGCCTGATCCAGCATTTCGCGCACCGCATCCTTACCCTCGGCAATGGCGCGGGCGGTGCCACCGACATGCTGCATGGTGATCGTGCGCAGCATCTTGCCCTCGGCCAGTCCTTCTTCCTCAAAGAACTGCGCCAAATTGTTGCGCTCGCAGCCCAGCGACAGGACCACGGCCCCGGCCAGATTGGGGTGGCGGATATAGCCCGAAAGCGTGCGGCGCAGCAGGTCCATCGGCTCGCCCGTGAGCTCCATTCCGCAGCCGGATTCGTGGATGAAGGGGATCACCCCGTCGACATTCTCCCATGCCTCCATCCGCTCTTCGTCGAAGTAGTTGGCAATCTTGCGCGCCACAGTGGCTGAGCAGTTCACGGTGACGAAAAGCCCGATGTAATTGCGCGTGCCCACGCGGCCATTCGCGCGGCGGATGCCCATGAACTGGGCGCGCTCTTGCGGTGGCAGCAGCTTGGTCGGGGTATAGTCGCGGGCAAAGGCATAGTCTTTGTCAACCGCATCGAATTTGATGTTATGGCTGTGCAGCCAATCGCCTGCGGCAATATCCTCTGCCGCGTAGCCGATCACCGTGTCGAATTTCAGGATCGGGGCACCGCGTTGGATCGGGCGGATCGCAATCTTGTGACCTTGGGGCGTATCGTGGTTGGCACGCAGCCCGTCTTGCGGCAATACCGCGCCTTGGGGTACCGCCGAGGTCGCCACGACCACGTTATCGGTCGGTGACAGCAGCATCACCTTTGCGCGTCTGTCCTCTTGCATGGTCTGGCTGTCCATCGGATGCTCCCCCCAGGGTGTCGAAAAAACCGCTTCGGTAAGATGTCATTGACTGATATATTAGATTTAATAGCTATGGAAGAGTCCACATGACCTTATCGAACAAACCTTCAGCACAGAGTGCGCAGACCCTCGCCAAAAGCATTTTGGGCGGCGGGGCCGATCAGGGTCTCTTCGAGGGTGGGCCGACGGGGCGCGGGGTTTATGCCACGTTGCGTGATCAGATTGTCCGGCTCGACCTACCGCCCGGCACCCCGCTTTTGCGTGCCGAATTAGCCGAGACTCATGGGGTGAGCCTGACCCCCTTGCGCGATGCGCTGCAGCAGCTTGCCAAAGAGGGGTTGGTCAAAATCTACCCGCAATCGCGCACTTTGGTGACGCCAATCGACATGTCCGCGATCCGCGAAGCGCAGTTCATGCGCATCGCGCTAGAGACCGAAGTCGTGCGCCGTTTGGCCGCCGAGATCGCGCCCGAAGCCCTGACCCGTCTGCGCAGCATCGTCGCCCTGCAAAGCAGCATCTCGGACCAACCCGGCGACGTGCCGACTTTTCAGGAGTTGGACGAAGTATTCCACCAGACCCTCTTTGTGGCAGCAGGCCACGTGCAAAGCCAGCGCATCATGCGCAGCCATGCGGGCCATCTGGAACGACTGCGCCGCCTGCATCTGGATGACATTGATGAG
>FUFK010079321.1_pt1 | contig 10488 bp, 13 predicted proteins | sample 1021851 | NCBI WGS metagenome assembly FUFK01 (sample SAMEA51879418, study PRJEB19060) | metagenome
ATATTTATTAGCAGAATTATTTCTCAGATCATGGATATTGATCATGAAATTTTAAAATTCAGCAATATAAATAGAGATATTCATATAGGTCATTTACTTGAGACAGATAAGGAAGGAACAGGCTATTGCGCATTGCTAGCCCTATCGAAGCAAGAAGATACAGAAGCCATTATCAAAAATAAATTAAAAAGATCATTTAATGGAAGCAATATCAAAGCTGCCTGAAATCGCCAAAATGATCTCGGTCAAAATCAACTCCTGTCTTGCATAAAAAGATTATGAAAGTTGAATTAAAGTCATATTCATTTTTTTAATTCAAATGGGTTGGATATAAGTTTTATTTCTACGCTTCTAACATTTACTAAATAATATTTTGATAAACAACATTATTATTAGGAAGTAGAAATAAGAATTTATAACAAGTGTTCCTAAAAGTTAAATAAACCAAAATTACTGTGACAATAAAAAAAAAGAACAATTTATGTAGATTCTCCTTGAATTGTAGGTAAAATGCTAATAAGACAACACCTGACTGTCAAAAAACCCCCTCAATTTTTTTGAGTACAGGCGAATATAACTTTTACTTTTAAAATTTATTTTTTTATTTCATCTTAGATTCAATTTTTCTAATTTGTATCTTTTAATAACTTGGAGTATTTCTTCTTCAATTTTTAACTAGATGAAAATAATTAACTCTTATATATCCTTTAATATTATGGACAAGAAAAAAATCAGTTCCAATCCACGAAGGTTCAGAACTTTGAAAAATAATTCAACTTTTAGATTTCCTCATTTTGTAATCGAAGACAAAAAGGAAGTTTGGGTTTATATAGCTTCTGGATTCCCATCGACATTAGCAGTTTCCCCTTTAATGAAAATTCATTATCCGGGATATAGAAGCTGTCTTTGCAATAAAGAAACTTTTATAAGGATTGGCGGAAAACTCTAATTATATAATTTTTTAAAAGTAAAAATTTAAGCAAAATTATTTAAATTAATTCTATGAAAAAAGTAATTATTCAGTGGCAAGATCAATTTGGGAATTGGCAGCACTTCACAACCATGCATCATCAACCTTCTGCATTTAGGACAGCTCAAAATAGAGCTTCTAATCAAAATAGGAGATATAGATTAATTGATGATTTTGGTCACTTAATTGATATTATTAATCCTTAAAATTATGAAAATCATAATTTATTCTCTTATTTTTCTTTCTATCTCTCCTGCAAAAGCATTGACTTGGAGAGAGTTTTGGGAACCTTTTATTGAGAATTCACAAAATTATTCAAGGATAAGAAACAGAACTGAAACATGTTTTAAAGTAATACGTTTTGAAGAATATGTTCCTGGAAATGAGTGGACTTCTGGATATGTTCGTCATAGGAGAGAGGAACACTCNATTCATTGTCCTTACTAAAAAAATTTATTTTTAGNNTCAAAACTAAATATGAGGAAACTACTTTCNATTATTTCACTAATTTTTATTATTAATCCTGTTTATTCATGTCCGATAAATGGACAAGATAAAGACCAACTTCTAAACGAGTTATGCAAAATAGATGTTGGGAAGTGGTCAAGTAATAGNTTAAATGAAATGATTATTCTTACCAAGTTTGAAAGTTTACCTCCTGAAGCGACTAGGAAAGGTAATCGAATACTTGCCGCATTAACATGTGGTTTTAAGAATTTAAATATTAATTAATATCTAGATTAAAAGCTTTATTAATTGATTCTTGATTAATTGAACAGGCATTAGAACCAAATCCACTTAGATCATAGCAAGCTCCATCTAAGTTATATGAGCAGCCATCTTGGAGTGCATCTCCTCCATTTTTATCTAACCATTCTTCAAAAACTTTTTCATTGAATTTGTATATATCACCCTCTTTATCCATCCAATTAATAATTATCTCTTTTGGACCTTTCAGCGTGAACGTTGCTGAAATATTTTTAAAAAGGGGTATCTTAATACCATCAATTTCTTCAATATAAGGAGACTGCGCGGACACGTTTTTTACATCTAAATATTCAAATCCGTTATCCTCTAAAGGATCAATATTTTCAACTATAAATTCAGCGTCTATATTTTCTTTTACTAAGTTAATTGCTTCTTGATCATTGCCAGTTTCAATAAGGTCAATTAGCTGATCATAATAATCAAGTTCTATTATTGTTTCGATATCTTCTTCTTCAAGAGGGAAGCCACCCTCTAAATAACCATCAACTTGAAATTTAATACTTTGCATGAAAATTAATTAAAATTTTTATTTATCATATTCGTATTTGTATATAGTTATCCATTAATTTTAGTTTTTAATATCTAAAATTATTTATTACATAAAAACTTAAAAATGAAGAAAAAATAATTTTGAATTTATAAAATTAATATCATTCACTAATTTCAAATATTCTTCAAAAATATATCAAGAATGATTCTTATGAGAAATTAACAGAACATAAATTNTGTTCNNANTGAACCTTTTAAGAAAAATATTNGTGTATGNTCTTAANAAAGANTNTTTATGGAATTATTTTGTTACGCAGGATATGGTGGTGAATTCTGCATTGGNAAACTAACTGAAGAACAGACGGATTTTGTATTCTCNAATGGTGAAAATGAGGAATATGATCTTGGATAGCTTTTGGGAAGATAATGAAATTATGGATAATAAACCTTGGTATGACTTTGATGAAATCGCTAGACATAACACTACTCAGTTGAAGAATGTGTTACTAATGAAAAGAGCAGATATAGAAAAAGGTATTGAAGGTGAATTCTATAAGATTAGTACTGAGGAGGCTCGCTCCAGATTTGAAATTGATTTAGAAAACGATGATAGGTTCGAATATTCTAAAGAAAAAAACAAAGTTATATTAGGATGGAATAAAACTGGAGCAAATTTTGATAAAGGATTTCATACGCTTAGAGTAAAAGATTTCAGTGACGAAAATATTAAATTTTTTAGCGGCGATTCCCCATGCTTAATAGGTTCGCAAAGCTCTGAGGCAGGTGATATGTGGAGTATTGAAGTTCCGGATGATTTTGACATTAATAAATTAATTCCAATTGCAGTTGATTTTCACATACAAGATGATGAGAAGATTTCTTTAATAACTAATTTGATTTATGAAGGAAAGTTTTTAGAAATAAACCTAGGCGATACCGAAACGAGAGAGCTGAAGCACTTTGTCATGGAATGTAATTATGATCCAGATGAAGAGGATGAAAACGTTGGGTTTGATTATGCTTTGGAGTTTATTAAATGACTTTGAGAATTAAATTAAATCTGAGTGATGAGATGTTTTTAGAAAAATAAGTTTATGAAATTTCACTATATTTAATAGATAAAATTAACCATGAGCTAAGCTGTTAATAAATTTATTTCAGGTATTTTATATGGAAAAAACTGTGATAATTTCTGTTTCTCAATCAATAAAATTCGATAATGAAAATTATTCTGAGAAAGAATTAAATTTTGCTATTGAGAGTCATAAATCCCCCGATCCTTATTTAAATGAAGATAGTTTCCCTGGCTCATTTAAGTGGGAAATGAAATCATACGAATGTAAAGATGGACACTTTAAAAGGGAAATTTTATTTACTTTCTCTTGGGAGGATGAAGAAGAAATTAATAATTGGGCTGAAGAATATGAAATTTCACTAGAAGATAATTTATTGCCAAGTTATTTAATAGGAGATTACGAAAGTTTAGAAATTGGCGATGATATTTATGATTATGACAGTTCTTATGATTAGAGAATATACTACTTCCTAAAATAAAGAATTCGCAACGAATTTTTTTTCAACTTTTGATTTTATCAGGATACTTAAACTTAAATAGTGTTTCTTTAAGCTTTCCAAATAAAAANTACAATTTTTATATGCAAATCTAAAGCGGGTATAAACTTTATAATTAAATTTATATTTTGAAGTTATATTTTTCGTAATTAATTTTTTACAGATGCAAAACTACACTCAAGTGGACTCATTAATGAGTATGAATAATGAACTAAAAGAGTCCTTATGTAATCACTTAGCAGTTGCAGGAGTTGAAAATGTTATATCTACAGATGCAACTGAAATATGGACTTTATTAGATCTACCANAACCTGAAAATTATGATTACGAGGCAGATTCACATACAGATATTATTGAAAAAGCTACTACTCAGATCAGTAAAGATTTAATAAATAAGATCAATATTGGTTTTGAACCCTTTATAGAATTTGTGGAAGAAAATGATGGTTTCCACGGCTTTTGGAATCAATTTTCTCTTTTACCTCTAATTCTTCTCCCAACAAAAATTAATGAATTTAATGATTTAATGCAAAAAATTTTAGAGGGACTTGAAAAATAATTTCTAATCAATTATCTAAAATATTTTTTATTCCTAGGAGATATNGTAGCGAAAATTACTAAAAAAATAGTTCTAAAAAATNCTANGANNAAAAAATGAAATTTATATTTTGAAAATTAAATAAAATTTGCTTTTTTTTTAAAAGTAAAGTAGCTTAGTCGAAATTTTTTAAACCTATGAAGGCATTATTTAAATTAATAAATACTAATGAAGATGCTAATAAATTATTAAAAATATGTAAAAAAAATAGTAACAAGATATTGCACAAAAAACATGGACAGGAACTAAACAAAAGTATTATCAGTGAAGGAGGTTTTTCAATAAATTTTGGTGGTTACGGTAGTTTTTCAAATTTGGGTTTGGGAGATAATTTTCATACAAAATGGGAACTTGAGAATCCAGAAAAAAAACAATTCAGCAAAGTACTGGTAAGCCTAGACAAGTCAATTGATAAAGAATTAGTAAAAAAAATTTCAACTTTTATTGAAAAAAATGAGGGGAAAATTGTTTCCCAAGAAAATTGCAACTTATTGGTAAAAAACGAAAAAAGAAAAATATTGCCAAAAAAACCAAAGTGGGATAGAGATACTGCACCTCTTCAGAATGATTCAAACATTGATGATTTTATCGGCGTATCTATTGAAGAACTTCTNACAAAATTCCCTTCTATAAANCCAAAACCTAAAAAGACTANTAAATTATCAAATGAGACAAAACAAAATATTAAAAACTTACAAAAACGTGATCTAAACGAGATAGAAAAAACGATTCAAAATATAAGTTNAGATCAACAAGAAATTGACGCTATTCTTAGTGGAGTAGATGTTAATAAAGATGGTGAGATAGAAAGAGGGACTCAATTTAAAGGTACAAAGCCTTCACTTTCATATACTGATTTGGGGCTCTTAAATCTGCTTTCAATATCAGAGGAAAATTCTAAGGGTTATGAAATAAGAAATGCCATCAAGAGAATGGATTTGACTGTTCAAGAAATTCCCATTATTAAAGGATTTGATGCTTTAGAACATTTAACAATATCATTAATAAACGAAAACGAATTAAAAACTAAAGATTTAAGTCGATTTGGTGAATTCAAAAACTTAAAAAGTTTAACTATCCAAATTGATAAATCACGTATTGATGATCAAAGACCAAGTTGGAGTGAAAAGAAAGTAGTCATTTCATCAATTGACGGTTTAAAAGCACCTAAATTAGAAAATTTGATAATTATGAATTTAGGATTAAGTGATATTAATCCTTTAGATAATTGCAAAGAGTTGTTGCAACTCAGTTTAGATGAAAATGAAGAACTAGAAGATATTAATTCATTAATGAATTGTTCCAAATTGAAAATATTAAATTTAAATAAAACATCAGTTAAAACNTTAGAACCATTGAGAGAATTATCCTCATTAGAAATAATATCAATATCTGATTGTGATTCATTGAATAATTTAAAGGGTCTAGAAAACCTAAAACTTAAAATAGCAGATATTAATATAAATAATGAAAATAGAGATTTTGATGAATCTACTTTATCAAGACTTGACTCTTTAGTATCTATTGAACATCTNCCAAAATTAAATTCTGAAAAACTTCTAATAAGAGAAGTNAATATTTCTAATTTAAAGGGAATAGAATCTTCTAATCACCTTGAGGAATTATCCATTCAAAATTCAAGTTCCTTAAAGTTTTTGGATTCATTATCAGAATTAAAAAATTTAAACAAAATTGAAATCAGTACTTGTTCGGGAATTCAAGATTATACGGTTTTATCTGAATTAGTTTCCTTAGAAACCTGTTTATTGGGAAATAGCTACTCTTCTTTATCTGAAGATGAGGTTAAAGATAAGCAGGATATTCTTCCTGAAAGATGGCCTGAAACCCTTAAGTTTTTAAGATTATCGACTTCATCTAATAGCTTGGGTGACCTTCCAAGCAATTTGCAAAATATTGAGCTAATAAATTGCCCAAAACTTAAAAGTTTATATGAATTAAAAATCTGTTCAAATCTTAATAAGTCATGGGATGGTGGTTCTTTATATGGTGAGGAAGGTAAAATAGATTTAAGTGCTTGTCCTTCACTAATCAATCTTGAAGGTCTAGAAAATAAGCCGCACTTAAATAAAATAGTAATTTCTCCCTTCATCAGTAATTTAGAAGCCATTTCTGAAATAGATGATCTAGAAGTTACTATAAATTTTGAAAAAATTAATGGATTTGATGAAATAACCAAAATTTCAAAAGAACTATCTATTGCATTATCAAAATTAAAAAAATTCAAAATGATTATAAATCAGGGTTGGGATACTAAACAGCTTGAAGATATTTCTAATATCTCATCTTTAAAAAATATTGAATCATTAGACTTAGATCAAATTTATGTTGAAGATTTGAGTTTCATTAGTACTATGGAAAATTTAAANTATATAAGACTTCAAGCNAATGATTTAACAAGAGAATTAAAGNGAAGAGTATTTGATACTGAAGGTCAAATTGCNAAATTAAANATGAAATTAATAGCTTCTTAAAATAANAATATTAAATTAATCTGCAAACATTACCAAAAGGTACATAATCTGATTCAATTCCTCCNGGNGTAATNACCCATAAAGTTTCAAAATTTGATTTNTCCGGATATTGTCCATATCCATCTGTTAGATAAATACATATCGGCANAGTATAANTTCCNTGATCTTCCACTGCCTTAAAAAAAGGGNAGAAGTCAGTCCCTCCTCCNCCTTCAGGTATTGGTAATTCATCATGATTATCAATATCATAAGGTCCAAAACATTTGCTGTCAGCATAAAATAATTGACATTTTATTATTGGATAAGAAGATAAAATCCCTTTTAATTCACTGATAAATTTTGATAATACTTCCTGTGAAATTGAACCGCTCGTATCAATACAACAAAAAACTTCTAAAGTATCAATTGATAATTCTTCTAAGTAAAGTTCTCTGTAAATGTATCTTCTATCAAATCCTGAAAAATCAGAAGGAGTTTTTACTAAATATCTCCATAGAATAGTTTTCCAATCTAATTGTGGATTAACTATTTGATCTAAATTTTTTTTTAATTTATTTGAAATATTTCCTTGATTCTTTGTAGATGCCATCGCTAAAGAGTTACTAATTGCTCTTTTCCAATATGTTTCAGCATCTATATCATTTAAAATTTTATTTTCATCTTTTTCTTTTATGTCATCTTGATCTTTAACAGCTTTTATTAAATCCATCATCTCTAATTTAGGCAATTCAGTTCGATTTTGAATAATTTCATAAATCTCCTCAACACTTAAATCTTCCAAATCTAAATCTCTGATAGCTCCTTCGGGAAGTTTAAAATTATTTAATTCTGCAATCATGCCATTAACAACAATATCTGCTGCAATATTAAAAATTAGAGAATCCCTATTTTTTTTTCTAAAAGGATGAAGAAGCGCGATGTGAAGAAGCTCATGAAGAAATATNGCATCTCTTTCAGATGGTTTTAATTTTGAGAAATTTAAAGGATGAAAATAAATTTTAATTCCATCAGTTGCAGCTATTGGNACATCGTTAATAAATTCTACTTTTGAAAAAAGGGAAAGAGCTGCAAAAAAAGGGGATACTTTTCTTAATCTAAGTTGAGTTGCTTTTATAAGATCATATAGTTGATCATTTTTGCTAATCATGATCAAATTATTTTTTCAATAATTCATTTTTTTTGATCATATATTTCTGAATCGCTTTCTCTTTGACTAATATTTTTGATAAATTCGCTAATTGCCTTTTTTTCTCAAATTTATCAACTATGTCTGATACAAATAGTTGAATCCATTCTTCACCTGCATTTTCAAATAGCCAATTAAATACGATTAAGACTTCATTTGGTTTGTTACACCTAGTAATCAAACCTGTTAAAGTTGCCCATTTACATGATATTTCATCTGGAAATTTTATTGATTTGGCTTTACCTTCTATTATCAATTTAAGATCTGGAATCTTACCGTAGACTTCAAGGTAAGATTCAAATTCTAGTGAAACACTTTCTCCAACAGCTGACTTTATTGGCAAATTTATCTTATATAAATCACTTGCTAATTCCCATGTTCTTGGAGAGGGCCATGCCATTTCATGATCAGAAAATTTATGGAGTAAATTTGGTCTGAAAGATAAAAAGGAAATAATTTCTTCACATATATTTTTTTCAAATGAATATGCCTTGAAACAATCAAAATTTGTTTCTACAAAAAGGTGTAAAAATCTATTTGAAAGCGGAGCAGGCATATCAAAAACAGATGCTTTATCCTCTTTTCTGTTTCCAGCAGCAAAAACGAACCAACCTTCAGGAACTTTATAATTACCAATTTTTCTATCAAGAATTAATTGTTGAGCTACCCCTTGCATTGCTGGCGGTGCCATATTTATTTCATCAAGGAATAAAATCCCTCTACCACTTTGAGGCAAAAATTCAGGTTTATACCATTTAACAGTTCCTTCCCCTTCATCAGAAGAGTGAATGGGAACAGGTAACCCACGCAAATCAGTAGGTGCTAATTGACTTAATCTAAGATCTATAAATTGTAAATTTAATTTAATTGCTAATGATTGAACGATACTTGACTTCCCAATTCCAGGAGCTCCCCAAATCATAATACTTTTATTCAGCGAAGAATTTATTACTTTATACAAAAACTCTTCTAATTCAGAAGGGACCATTATTTTTATTTAAATTCAAATTAGTTTAAATTAATACTAGTAATTTAATTTTGAATTTAATTTAAAAAGTTTTAACAGTTTATATAAAGTAAAAACTTTTTACATAAAAATAATTTTTAATTATATAAATCCAGAAAATTTATAAATTCTTTAAGTTTTGCCAATCTTAAATGTTTATATGTCATTTTCTTTAGAGGAATGAATTATGGAAAATTTCTTCTATGCTTAGTTTGAATATATAAAACTATGAACTGGAATTCTGATCAGAGGGCACTAATTCAATGGATTACATCAGGATTAAAGATAAAGGAAGTAAGAGATTTAAAAGGTGATTCTGGTTATCTGTTAAACAATATGATTGCTAAAGTCACCTTAGCCTGCAGTGAATATCCTCTCTCAATTGGAGCATTACAAATCTTTAATATTATGAAAGTGGATTTAAAAAAAAGATATAAAAGAAGTAAATTCTATGGGAAAAAACAACCTTTTGTTTATGAGCATTCTATACCTGCATCAATAGTTAGATCTAAACTACTTAAATGCAATCCATTATCAGAATCAGAAGTGGAGAAGATTTTTTTATCTGCAGGTTCTGTAGTAGTAATTCTTAGAGAAGAAGATAAAAAATTGAGTTCAATAAAATTAGCGAGAAAAATGCCTGAGGGATGGGTTTGGGGAGATGACCCTCTAGCTCGCTATGAAGCAGCAGGTATAAAAGTTTCGAGAGAAAAATTATTACTTGAAGGGTCAATTTGCAGATAAAAAAACCTCTATGATATTGTTTTATTATCAATTTTAAATAAGTTTTAACAGAAGGGCTTTAAATATTTTTTTGATAAAAAATAAAAAAAATGAATCTTACAAAATTCAAATTTATAATAAATATTAATCATGAAATAAAAAAAATGAATCAAGATATAAAAAGACTTCAATCGAAAATTTCAAGTTTTTGTGAAGAAAGAGATTGGGATAAATTTCATACTCCAAAGAATTTAGCTATTTCTATTTGTCTTGAAGCAGCTGAACTTTTAGAAAATTTCCAATGGGCTAAAGAAGATTTAATATTAAATAAAGACAATGTTGTAAGAATCTCGGATGAGATTGCTGATGTTTTAATCTACTCAATTAGGCTTTGTGAGATTATGGGTTTAGATCCAATCGATATAACAAATAAGAAAATTGAAAAAAATGGCATTAAATATCCCGTAAAACTTTCTAAGGGAAAAAGTGAAAAATATACTGATTTAAAATGACACAAATTTTTATTTTTACTGCGGGAAATTCCTCTGCTAGATCTCATTTAGATGATTCAATAATAAATCCGATCGATTTTAAAAAAGTTGAAACTTCTTTAGAAAAAAAACAAATTGAGAAATTGCTTATATCGAACAATGAAAATAGTATTTTTTGCTGGGGAGCGATGCC
>FUFK010044891.1_pt1 | contig 10486 bp, 22 predicted proteins | sample 1021851 | NCBI WGS metagenome assembly FUFK01 (sample SAMEA51879418, study PRJEB19060) | metagenome
TTAACTAAGTCTCAGTTAGGATATTTCTGGAGACCAGAAGAGGTGTCTCTACAGAAAGATCGTGGCGATTATCAATCATTAAGACCAGAACAAAAGCATATCTTTACATCAAACTTGAAGTATCAAGTTATGCTTGATTCTGTACAAGGTCGTGCACCAGGTATGGCATTTGCACCATACTGTTCTCTACCTGAGTTAGAGGGATGTATGAACGTATGGCAGATGATGGAAATGATTCATTCTCGCTCATACACATACATTATGAAGAATGTATATTCAGATCCATCTGAGGTCTTTGATACTATTCTTACAGACAATAGAATCTTAGAGAGGGCAGAGAGTGTTACAGGATCCTATGATGCGTTTGTAAATCAGGCACATCAGTATGATACAAGTAACTGGTGGAGATCNGAGTGGAGTGGACCTAATGCAGATTATGAAAAGAAAGAATTAAAAAGAAAACTTTATAGGGCAGTAGCTAATGTCAACATTTTGGAAGGTATCCGCTTTTACGTATCTTTTGCTTGTAGTTTTGCTTTTGGTGAACTTAAATGCATGGAAGGGTCTGCGAAGATCATATCGCTTATTGCAAGAGATGAGAATCAGCATCTGGCAATAACTCAAAATATCCTAAACAATTGGAGAAAAGGTGACGATCCACAAATGCTTGAGATTGTAAAAGAAGAAGAACCATGGATTATTAAAGAGTTTGAGAAGTGTGTTAATGAAGAAAAGAGATGGGCAGAATATCTTTTCAAAGATGGATCTATGATTGGATTGAACGATAAACTACTTCATCGTTATGTTGAATGGGTTTGTAATCGTAGAATGAGATCAATCGGACTTAAACCAGTTTATGACGTACCTGCAAGAAACAATCCACTCCCTTGGACAGAACATTGGATCAGTTCTAAGGGTCTTCAAGTGGCACCCCAAGAAACAGAAGTCGAATCTTACATTGTCGGTGGAATCAAACAAGACGTTAAAAAAGACACCTTCTCAGGATTCAAACTCTAATATAGAGTGGGATCTAGACGAGTGTTATAAAGCAATTAGAGATTCTGCAGATCATCAATGGGATGATTTTGCAGGTGGATAAATATAGGAAATGACAAATGATTAATTCATTATGGAAGGCGATTATGAAAATCCCTGGTACTACAAAGGTACAGCTTTCACTTCTGATGATATTGGCAACTTCTTCGGTTACGTCTACCTCATTACTAATAAGACAACAGGTAAGAAGTACATTGGTAGAAAATATTTCGTGCAAAAACGTAAACCAAAGGGAGGAAAGCGTAGAGTTACTTCTGAGTCAGATTGGAAGAAGTATTATGGAAGCTCCCCAGAACTCAAAGCCGACATATCCAGATATGGAAAGGACAATTTCTCCAGAGAGATCTTATCCCTCCACGAAACCTTGGGAAAGGTAAACTACGAAGAGACAAAACAATTATTTTTAAATAATGTTTTGATGGAATCACTTGACGATGGAACACCGATGTATTATAATAGCAATATCCTAGGTCGTTACATGAAAAAAGATTATGGCAACTTTGAAAGAAACTCTGAAACAGACTCATGATTGGTCTCTTAGTCGTATCAATGAACTTTGTGCTCGTGATGATTTTGAAGAGGTTGTGAACGGTGACTCAATACGTCAAGAGTTTAGGGAATGGTTTGACAGAGAAGAAGAAACTAATGTATTATCTCTAGAATACATAGATGATTTTGGTAGCGGTGTAGATATTATAGAAATTTAGATTATATATAGTGTAGATGTAAATACGTAAGATTATGTTTTCTTTTTTACTCCCATTTGCTACAAAAGTCATTTCTGATGCAGTAGCAAAAATCCCAGAAAATGAAGAACTGGGCGAAAAACTAATAGACATTTGCCTTATCATCCTTAAGAAAGCAGTCAAGTTGACAAAAACCGATATGGATGATAAACTGTTAGCACAGGTAGAATCTGCAATCAAAGCAAGGTAAAATTATGTTACAAAAAATTGTAAACGGGATTGCTATTGCAAGTGGAGTTGTTTCCCTTTCAGTAGTAGGTCTCGGTGGATATGTCTTCATTCGTAAAGATGCGATTATTGAAGATGTAAAAAGTAAAATTATGGAATCAGTGATGCCAGGTGGAATGAGTGGTATTCTTGGTGGAGATGCAGGTGGAGGAGCATTAGGAGGATTAGGAGATATTGTTAATCCTGCACCTGATGCACCTACACCAGATGCACCCGCAACAGGACCCGTACTACCACTAGGTTTTTAAATAAACATAGTTTGCATAGAATTGAGAATGCTATATATAAATAGTCTCTCAATTTTATGTCATGGCAGAAGCAGTTAAAAAAGAAGAAGTAAAAGCAGAAGAACCTAAGAAAGTAGGACCTCTTGCAAAGTTAAAAGAACTATCCGAGGACAAGGAAGAGCAGATGGAAATCTTCTCAACTTTTGTTAGACTCGGAATTTTAATTTGGAGTGGTGGTATNTTAACTCTAAATTANGTTTCGATCCCAAACTTNCCACAAAAAAANATTGACCCAACTTTCATAGCTTCGGTCTTTACAGGGGTCCTAGCTAGTTTTGGAATTCAAACAGCAAAAAATAAGAACGGTGGTAGTGCTGCTAAACCTGCACCTGGTGCGGTATCAAAGGCAGACTTAGATAAACTAATTGAAAAAGCAGCAAGCACAGCACCTGCACAAACAATTAGAATTGAGCAAGCACCAATGGTACTTGCACCAACTCCAACTAAGAAAGGATAGTGGATAAGAAAAGTGCCTTTATATTAGGATTAGGAACTGTTTTGGGTATATCCCATATCGGTATGATTGGGATGCTGTCAAACAACTCCTCATTTCCTAAATTCGATTTGCCTATAGGACAGTATACTGCGTACAGAATAGAGGCAGATAAGAATGGATATAAAATTGATTACAGAGCACACGACCCTAGGATCGTAACAACTACTGAGCAACTTAGTAGACCTGCAGGTTTCCTAGGATTAGGTAAGAAAAACGTAGATATTCAAAGACAAAATGTAGTAGGAGAGACTACTAACACAAACTCCTCTGGACTAACTGAAAAACAAATCGCATGTATCAAGGCAAGAGGAAGTGGAGAAGGAACTGGTAAGATGGTTGGTGGTGCATTAGGTGCTGCTACTGTTACACAAACTGGCGTATCATCTATTCCTATAGTAGGATGGGTAATAGGCGGTGCAATATCAATGTTCGGTATGGATCAAGGTGCTGAAATCGGAGGTCAAATGGCAGTTGATTTTGCAGATTGCGATGAAGAAACTATTACAGGAGAAAACTGATGGCAAGTTATGGGGAGTGGAAAGAAAGTCTTTCTGATGATGACGACTTACTTAGAGAAGTAGTTGGCGATGATAAGAATGACAAGAAAAGAAAAACAAATCTAAATGAAGAGGTGGAAACCGAACTGATATAGTATGAATAAAATTGATGTACTCGACATGTTCACCATTCCTTTGATACATGTTGAATTGAATGAAGACACTGATGAACTAAAAGGTTGTAAGGAATATCTAAACAGCAGTATACAATCTAAAGTTGGTAAACCCAACAATATGGTTCTTGAAAAATATCCAAAGATAAAAGATATCTTAACTAAGAACTCAAACTCAGCAATTAACGATATTTTGACTTATGGTGCTAAGTTTAAGATAACAACATCTTGGATAACAAAGACAAGACAAGGGCAAAAATGTTTTATGCACAATCATAAGAACTGTATGTTTAGTGCTGTATATTATTATTCTGATTATGATGATGAAACAGGAAAATTAGTTTTTGATAATCCTTTCAAAGATATGTCTTCATATATGGTAGAGAACGATCAAGATGACCCATTCAATAGAGCAAGTATAAAAATTACCCCTAGATCAAAATCATTAATAATATTTCCTAGTTTTATAAAACACGTTATTGATGTTCATAAAAGTAAACAACCAAGACTATCTTTGGCATTTAATTTGATCCCCGTGGGGAAATACGGATATGGGGATTCCTTTTATGATACATCGTTAATTTAAGTGTGGGAGTCCACACTTATATGCGTAATTATACCTATTGTGTTATACTAAATAGTATCAGTTACGTGGAGTTGAAACTATCATGTCCCACTACACACTCAGTTGGCACGATCAACAAACAGAATACCAAATCTGCGAATATGCGAATGACGCATTTGAAGCAGTAAAGAATGCAAGAGAGGATGTTCCGTATCTACACGAGCATCCTTTTTCATTAGAAACCATTAAAAAGGAGAACTAAATGAAAGAGTTTTTACATTGGACTAATAGATGTATGATAATTACATTACTTCTTGTATCATGCATCTTTTTAGGTGGAAAAGCATACGCTATTGAAATACTGATGGGCAACGAAGGAATGCTTGTCTTTGAACCTTGTGAAGTAACTGTCAATGTCGGAGATACAGTTACATTTAAAAACAACGAACTACCACCACACAATATGATGGTAGCAGATCATCCAGAATATTCACATTCTGACTTAGCATTCGCACCTGGCGAAAGTTTTGATGTTACCTTCGATAAAGCAGGGGACTATAAGTTCCAGTGCGATCCTCACGCAGGTGCAGGTATGGTAGGAGTTATTCACGTAGAATGAAAAAATTCAATACATGGGTGTTAGACACCACAATTTACATCATTGATTTTCTCTACAGGGGTAGAGATTTTCAAAGATTCTGGGTATTAGAAGTTATCGCAAGAGCACCCTACTTCTCATTTATCAGTGTATTACATTTTCGCGAATCCCTTGGACTTCGAGGAGAAGATCACATATACTTAATGAAAGAACACTTCTATCAGGCATTAAATGAAACAGAACATTTGGAAGAGATGGAACTTAGGGAGGGCAATAAATATTGGATCGACAGGTTCTTTGCCAAGCATCTTGTTCTGGTGTATTATTGGATCATGGTTGCTTACTATTTTATCGATCCTGTTAACGCTTATGATATCAATATGAAGATAGAAAAGCATGCTTACGAAACTTATATAAAATATAGTGCGTGGCATCCAGAGGATAAAAAGATTGCTGAGATAGCACATGATGAACTGGAACATTCAAAAGAACTACATAAAGCAATGCTAATGATTGCATGAAGATAGAATTTGAAAAACAATTTGGCAAGGGTGTAGATCCTTGGTACGCAAAAGCAGAGAGATGGGCGAAGAAGCAACGCTTCCCCATCTCTCATCTTGCTTTAGGACTTATCGCATATTTAAAAAAGGTATGGACTAATGTTAAGATAGAAAATACAATGAGAGATGTTGATAGACAAGTTGAGGATATTAAAAAAGATTGGGATGGTTATACTCAACCTATGCCAAAAGTAACTAGCACTCCATCAGAAGTAGAAGGTTTAGATGACATAGAAATAGAATATAATAAGTATTATCATGGGTAGTGTTGTTTGGAGTATAGTTTGGATGATTGGTATACTCTTGATTTCTGTAGGAGTTGTGATATACTACATAATGAGATATGATCATTTTTGGCCAAATGACTAGAGAATACGCAAAGAATCGAGAAGAATACTTTCGTGAGTTTCATAGTGTTGTCGCACCAGTGGTTGTGATAGATGGATATGAGTATGAAAGAAAATATGATGAAGAACCAAGTTTTTGTAAGCATTCCGATGAATAAAATATATGCTACTTGTATCATTGGTGCGATAGCATGGTGTGCTGCAGCACAATCTTGTAGTCTTCCTTTAGATGGTTCACCTGCTAATTGTCCTCCGTTTGATGGTGACTTTGATGATATAAAACTACCAAGAGAAGAATTAAGAGGAGAGATTGATATTTACGAACCAATGCATTGGCATTCAATAAATCAAATGTTTATAAGAAATGCAAGAAGAACACAAATAGAAAAAAATATGACCCTACCTTCTGATTCTATAAATAGTGCACTAGAGAATTTTTGGGAGCAAGAAAATGGGAGCAATGGTGCCACCGAGTCGGAAGAGTTGTTATAACTTCCGAGTAGTTTCGATTGATAGAGTAGTTGATGGAGACACTATAGATGTTACGATTGATCTTGGATTCGACCTATACAAAAAAGAAAGAGTCCGCGTTGCGGGAGTCGATACTCCTGAGAAGAGAACAAGAGACCTTGATGAAAAAGAGTTAGGTATTGATGCTACCAACTGGATGAAAAAAAATTTGGAGGATACAATAGATGGAGATGATGAACTCATTATACGAACTGAACTTAAAGGTGGGGTTGGTAAGTATGGTAGGTTGCTTGGTTGGTTATACGTTGGTGATGATGAAGTATCGCTCAACGAACAAATGATCACCGAAGGATATGCTTGGGCATATGATGGTGGCACAAAGCAAAAGAACTTTGAGGAACTACGTGAAATACGTAGATCTAAAGGTACATTGAACGAAGGTTAATTTAATGAAAGATTTTAAAGTTCCAGTTGCTATGATTACATTCCTAGCAGCACAAGCAGGTGGTATGGTTTGGTTTTTATCAGGTCTACAAAGTAGAGTCAAAGCACTTGAATCCTTTGACTCAGGAATAGAGGTGACAGCAAGTGAGAACAGAAGATATATCAGAGAAGTTATTATGCCTTCTTATGCAATCAGTGACAACTGGTTCAACCCACACTATCAAATGTGGTTAGATCAAGGTGGTTGGGCTGACATCAGAGAGTGTAAACACGACTAATGGAATCCAAGAATCAGGTCATAAACCTTATAAAGGTTGTTATCTTATTCCAGTTAGGAATAGTAGGTGCAACCATAATTGGATGTTTTCTTCCTATTGCTAATAAATGTGACTCTGATACTAAACAACATATTGCTAACATGATGACAGTTATAACTACTTCTACATTCGCTTTATATGCTGCTGAAAAATGAAATTAATTTTTAATATAATGTCTGTGGTCTCTTTTGTTGGGATTTTATTTCTATCATCTGTTCTTGTTTACAGCAATGTTACTAAAGATAAAAGACTTCTTAAAAACAGGAAGTTTATGGAGAAAGTTATAGAGCAACAAGTTAATATACAGATAAGAGAATCAATGCCTAATCAATCAGGTGGTGTAAATGTCGGAAATACCGAAAATTAATATTCCAAATATTGCAATACCAACCTTTAGAACGAACGAGGTATGGTTGAATGGTGTACCTTTTGTTCCAAGTAATGATCCACCTGTGACATTACAACTTGGATTTCCAATTGTGGAGATACCTGGTTGTGTAAGAATGCACAAGGATAATAAGGATCATATTACTAAGATGCCTTTTGACCATGATCTTGTAAATCAGGATGAGAAGGGATCTACTACTTTATGTCCACACGGAGAGTATCCAACATTCGATGCAATGGATTATACTCCAGAACAAATATTAATTACACAAGAAGTACCACCACCTCCTGTTCAACCACCACCTACACCACCAGAGTTTAAACCTGATGTAATACCAAAAACAGAGAATACAAATGTTCCTTGTCCTGGTCCTGCACAACTTAGAGTTGGTGATGTTACACAATCAGGAGATGAAAGAGTTGTAGGACATCGACTTGTTGATAATGGTAAAACCTGTGAGACATTGTATGAACCTACTACACCAGTCGAAAAATATCTCCCTTCTGTAAATCAGACCACTACGACAGTGGCAATCGCAGTTGTAGCTACAGCAGGTGCAGCCGCAACACCATTATTACTGAGAGTTTTTAAACCTATAATTACAAAATTATGGAAGACTTTACAGAAAAAAATAGGTAAGAAAGTTGAACCACCTACCCGTGCAGAGATTCAAACAAACAAATATCGAGAAAAGAAGGGACTACCACCCCTTAAAAAGAAGTGAAGAAGAAATGTAAGAAATGGAAGTGTCCGAAATATAAAGGTAAAAAATGTAAGTGTGGAAGATTACTTAGAGTTTCCGATTGATACTTCTTTTANAACACTTGCATCACCAGTAGGTAATGGTGGTGGTAAATTTGGTNNAATTGTATGAGTATGTTCTGCAACAACACCAGGTGGATTTACTAATACTACATCTGCACAAACAGCATAGTAAGGAGATTTTGGATGGAACATAATTCCACTCTTCATTAATTCACCACAATTTTTTAATCTGGCTATCTCAAAGTCAAGTCTCTTATTAGCAACTGATTGGTTCATTAATGCAATGTTTGCAGCTGCTGCTTCCTTACATTGTTCTTGTAAGTTTCTTATCCATAGGTCTAGACCAAGTTGCAGAGATACCTAGTGATACAGTAGTACTATCTTTTTGTCCTGTACGAACTGGTTTATAGTACAAAATTTGGCCAGGATTGTCTGGTACGTCATCATTATCTGCGTCTACATTGTTGTACACTGGATCTTGCCAATATTCCTCGTAAGGACGCTTCATCGCAATATTTCCTGTGAGGAATGGTGTAACGTTCATGGTAGGTCCTTGACACGATATACCGTTACCATATGTGTTAGTTATATACGGTCCTTGTAAAACTTGTATTGCCTGGTTGGTTACTGAGCCACTAGAATTAGCGACTGGATTTGCTGTTGCAGAGACACCACCTATATCACTCGCAAATGTAGGTGTTGCTGTTCCAATACTGAGTCCAATTGAGATCAGTTTGAGAATGTGCTTGTTGTATTTGTTACGCTTTGGATAGTGGTTGTGCGATTTATTATTGTGTGATTTGAAAGTCCTGGTCCAGAATAGCTTTCTACGAATTGAAAGTCCGCTCCTGGTGTTGTTAATGTGAAGTTTGGTTTGTTTTCTAGATCCAATCCAGTCCATGTTGAAGTCACTCCATTTAATGTATTACTATTCCCTGTTGTCGATGGAGAGGAAATAGTATTCCCATCGTGTTGTATGTTTGTCCCCGTTATNACCAGTTCATAGCCTGTGTCATAATTCATCGAATTTATGACTTCTGTCACGGTAGAAGTCGTTTCCGTGTTTGAAGTCATCGAGCCCTGTGTGAAATTAGGGACCACTGGCACAGCAACCGCAGTCCTCGCACTCGCAAGGACAGTTGCACCCACAAGTAGGACAAGTACCTTTTTCATTAGTCATTCAAGTTACTTATTTTATTGTTAGTGTGGTTACTACCTGCCCAGTCGCTGTAGTACCCGCTCCACCAGCTGTTAGTGAAATCGCCCCGTCTGTTGCAATGGTACCAGCTAGACTTCCTGCATGACCACCAGAAGTTGTTACAGTATTACCAAATGCAGGTAAGTCCATAATTGTTCCGTATGAGTTAATCGCAGGAGCTGCATTGTCACCAGTTACTTCAGCAGTGTATGTATGAGCAGTAACATCAACACCAGATCCAATCGCATTCGTATTGTCACCAGCTGTGAATGATTCCGTAAGGCTGAAAGCATCTCCAGCTGTTGTCACGGTATAAACACCATCAGAGTGTGTTGCTGCGACACCTGTAGTTTCATTTGCCTGTCCTAAACCACCCATTGTACCTGCGGTAATATTTGACGCTTGTACACTATAGGTTGATCCAATTCTTGTCGCATCAGTTGCAGCAGCATCAACACGAAGTTGAGTTGAAGCAGATATTGTATGAATTATGTCAGCCATTGCAGGAGAACTAAATCCACCCATTAGTAATAATATAGGTAAGAGTTTTTTCATTGTAATTTTTACCTATTACATTCTGCCATTATTTAGCAAATAAAAAGTTATGTATTTAGACACCCAGTACGTTTGTATCAATAGGTACCGAATCATCTTTGTTACATTATTCAAACACTTGACACAATCCCGAAGAAAGTGTATACTAAATAACATTACATAGAACAAAGGGATCGAAAGATCGTGCCCCTGCGTAGAATGTACAACACTCATGTCGCGAGTGTTGCCATCCGCAGGGTTTTTTAGTACCCTTGCGAGAAACTTTTAAAAAAATGATTAAATCAACAATCGCTGCAGTAGCAGCATCTCCATTCCTATTCGCAGGTGCAGCTTTTGCTGGTCCATACGTTAATTTGGAAGCAACAGGTTCATATCCTGATGGTGCATATTCATCTGGTGGACTAGAAGCAGTAATCGGATATGAAGGAGAAACAGAATCAGGTATCGGTTGGTACGTTTCTGGTGGTCCAACAGTTACTCATACAGAAACTGCTGATGAGTTCGGTGATGTAGAATTCATTGGATACGTCGGTGGATCTTATGATAAGTTCTACGGTGAACTATCTGCTGTAACTAACGAAGACCTAGTTGACTGGGGTGCTAAAGCAGGTGTTAAATTCACTTTCTAAGTTTCAGTAACAACTTTATACGAGACTCCTTCGGGAGTCTTTTTTTATGTGTAGAAATAACAACAAAAAGTTTAAGAGAAGGTAAACGGTATACAAAGATACAGTTAAGGACTAATATATAAAAAGGTTTATTCTCAAAAACTAATGAAAGCATTCGCAGTTGCCC
>FUFK010014254.1_pt1 | contig 10485 bp, 7 predicted proteins | sample 1021851 | NCBI WGS metagenome assembly FUFK01 (sample SAMEA51879418, study PRJEB19060) | metagenome
GATATTGAGGAGGTGCGAGACGGTTCGCGACCGGATATCGGGGCGCTCGACCTTGGACAGTTCGAACACCAGAGCGTCGCCGATATGCTTCTGCTCAATCGGTGTCTGGCTGACAAAGAACTGGCGCGCCTGGCTGTAATGGTCCGCGAACCGCTCGGAACGGACGCGCTGTTTCGGACCCTCGGCGGTCTCGGCGAAGCTCGTAATGCCGCGCGCCGGGTCTTCGCGGGGTCCGCCCTGGGTCGGCCCCCAGCTATTGGGCTCATAGTTCACGCGCCCGACGGGGTTGCGCATGGCCATATGCCCGTCCTGCTGGAAATGCGCGATCGGGCATTTGGGCGCGTTGATCGGGATGTGCGTGAAGTTCGGCCCGCCCAGACGTTTGATCTGGGTGTCGAGGTACGAGAAGTTGCGGCCCTGAAGCAGCGGATCGTTCGAGAAATCGATGCCGGGTGGCACGTTCTGCGTCATGAACGCCACCTGCTCGGTCTCGGCGAAGAAATTATCGACGACGCGATCGAGGACAAGCCGGCCGACGACGCGAACCGGCACCAGCTCCTCCGGGATGATCTTGGTGGCATCCAGCACATCGAAATCGAAGTCGTCGGCAAAGGCATCGTCGAACAACTGGACCCCGAGTTCCCACTCGGGAAAGTCGCCGCCATTGATCGCGTCCCACAGGTCGCGGCGATGGAAGTCGGGATCGGCGCCGTTGATCTTCACTGCCTCGTTCCAGGCGACCGACTGCAGTCCCTGTTTAGGCTTCCAGTGGAATTTGACGAAGGTCGATTTGCCCGCATCGTCGATCAGACGGAACGTGTGGACGCCAAAGCCTTCCATCGTGCGGAACGAGCGCGGGATCGCCCGATCCGACATCACCCACATGATCATGTGGAAGCTTTCGGGCGTCAGGCTGATGAAATCCCAAAAATTGTCATGCGCGGTCTGCGCCTGCGGGAAGGCCCGGTCGGGTTCAGGCTTGGCGGAGTGAACCAGGTCCGGGAACTTGATCGCGTCCTGAATGAAGAAGACGGGGATGTTGTTGCCGACCAGGTCCCAATTGCCTTCCTTGGTGTAGAGCTTGACCGCGAAGCCGCGCACGTCCCGCGCCAGGTCGAACGAGCCCTTCGAACCCGCAACCGTCGAAAAGCGGACGAAAGCGGGGGTGCGTTCGCCGACGCGCTGGAAGATGTCGGCACGCGTGTCGTCGGCGAGACTGTCAGTCAATTCGAAGAATCCGTGCGCGCCATAGCCGCGTGCATGGACCACGCGCTCGGGGATGCGTTCGTGGTCGAAGTGGAAGATCTTCTCCCGGAAATGGAAGTCCTCCATCAACGTCGGACCGCGGGCGCCCTGCCTGAGGCTGTTCTGGTCGTCGGCGACGGGTGCACCCTGGCTTGTGGTGAGCGTGGCGATGTCGCCTTCGGCGTGTTGGTGCGTTTCACCGCCTGCCCCCTGCGGCTCGGCATAAGCGAGCGTGGTCAACGCATCGTCTGGCACGGCCGCGGCCTTCGCCGGCGTCTCGCCGGGGACGACAGCACCAGGCCTCTGATCACTCGCCTTGGGGGCTTTGGCTTTGGTCTTGGTGGCGGGCGCGGGTTTCTTGGCCATCGGGGTTCTCCTCGGGTGCTATGCCGGGACGCAACCGGCCGGGCCGCCGAACTCCCCACGGACGTTCGCGGCCTTTTGGAAACCGTTGTGAGTCGAGGAAGTTGCGCACTTGATCTGGGTCAGTGCGATTTGTGTGCCGGAGACAATGGGGGCGGCGCCTCGCCCGGCCATTCGCCCTGTTTGAGCGGTGGTAGCCTGGCATATTCTTCATCGGTCAGCGCGATCTTCATCCGATCGCTGCCCAAGTCGAGCAGCTTGCGTGGCACTGCACGGAGGATTTCGTCGATGCCGGCGATTCCACCGCTTGCCACGACAACATAGCTGATTTCGCCGGATGCGCGCTCGATCAGGGCCTCGACCGCGCTGCCGATGCGTTCTCCCCTGACATCCTCGACTGCCATGCCGGCGATGGAGGAGGCGGTGAACAAGCTCGGCGAGGCCGACCGCCGGCTCGCGCGTGCCGCGGATTCGCCCCCTGCTTCATAGGCCCGCTGCCGTCCGAGCCACCGCCAGATGCCGACGAGATTGACGATGGTGAGAAAGCCGTTGGTGGCGAGGAGATTGGTCTGCCCCGTCGAAAAGCCGATGAGCGACCACCAGATCGAACCGATCGCAAAGACCACGAAGCCCCATCCGGTGATACGCGCGCCAAGGTTGGCTGCGGTCATCATCGCCGCGATCGCAGTTGCGACCGGCGCACCCCATAAGACCATCGTATCCAAAGTCCGCTCCTAAAGACTCACGCGATCTTGTCCGCTCTGCAGATGAGCGTCGGCGGCCTGAATGAGGTCAGCCTCGTCAATCCCGTTGATCGCAGCCCATATCATACGCCCATCGCTGCAGATGGCTCCGGCGCGCGTGCCATTTGCCGGCTCGTTCCGGTATCCCGCTTGTCATCTAGTGAAAGGGACGGACATCGCTGCGAACACGAAAAGGTCCGCGCCTGCGCCTTGGTAGAACCCGCGCATGCCAGCCATATCGTCTGCGCTCATCGTGCGAGCATCCCGACCGGCGCCGGGCTACCGCCTTTCCAATATCGCTCGATAGAGTCCGATATAGTCGTCCGCCATGCGCTGGACGGAGAAGCGCGATGCGGCGCGCTCGCGAACCTTGCGGCGATCGATCTCGTCGATACGAGCAATGGCCGCTACTGCCTCGTCTTCGGAATCCACGAGGAAGCCGGTAACGCCGTCCTCGATGAGCTCGGCCATCGAACCGCGGCGCATCGCGACGACCGGGGTTCCGCACGCCATCGCTTCGACGACCGAGAGGCCGAATGGCTCGTCGAAATTGATGAGATGAAGCAGGGCACGGGCCTTGCCGAGCGCCGCGAGACGGCGCTCCCCGCCCACGGCGCCGTGATAATGAACCCTTGCTGCGTCGACATGCGGCGAGACCCGTTCGCGGTGATAGCGTTCATCCTGAACGATCCCGTACATGTGCAATGGCCTGCCGCTGGCCTGCGCCACGGTGATCGCTTCGGCCGCACCCTTGTCGGGGTGGATCCGTCCGAAGAAAAGCAGCTCCTCTCCCCCGCCCGGATTGAAAGGAAATGTCTCGACCGGGATGCCATGGTGGATCGTCGCAGCGTAGCGGAGCCGGGGGTGCCGGTCGGCTTCGCTGATCGCCACGAAATGAACGCGGTCCTGATAGGGTTCGTACATCGGGAGGATGCGATCCGACGAAAAGCCATGGATCGTCGTGACGATTGGCGTCGGAGTAAGATTGGCGAACGCGTGAGCCGGGAAATCCGCCTGATTGTGGATGATGTCGAAATTTCCCGCTCGCTCGAACAGGTGCGCCAGATGCCGGTGTTCCCAAACCTTGGCATCGATCGAGACGTCTTCGTTATAGGGCGCCGGCACGACGCCTTCACGCTTCGCCGCGGTGACACTGTCGAGGGTCGCGAACAAGGTGACGTCGACCCCTTTGGCCACCAGGGCTTCGGTAAGCAGGCTGGTGACCAGTTCCCATGGGCCGTAGTGGCGAGGCGGGGTTCGCCATGCGATCGGCGCCAGCATTGCGATCCGCATTCAGCCCAGATCCTCCAATTCGAAAACCGCGCCCTCATTGGGAGCAAGTCCGCTTTCCGCGTCGCGCGGTCCGTGCGTCGACAGCAGGCAACGCGTCATGCGCCGGCTTGCGCGCGGTGCCTGTGCAGGCGCTGCGCCCAGATTGAGAGCAATCAGCAACCGCTCGCCTTGAGCGACGCGTTCATAGGTCAGCACGTCCCCGGACGCGCCAAGCAGCTCGATGTCACCGATTGCCAGCGCCGCGCGGCCGCGCCGTAATGCCAGCAGATCCCGGTAAAGCGAGAGCATCGATTCCGGGGCGTGGCCCTGTGTTTCCGCATTCCGGGTGGGCCAGTCGGCGTTGAGGGGCAGCCAGGGTTCGACGGTACTGAATCCGGCGTGCGGCGAGGGGTCCCATGGGAAAGGGGTGCGTGAGCGATCTCGTCCGATGTCGAGATGGGGCTGGCGCAGATGCTGGGGATCGCGAATGCGCTCGCGGGGGATTTCCACTTGGCCGATTCCGAGTTCGTCGCCCTGGTAGAGTGTCGGCGTGCCGCGCAGGGTCAGCAGCAGCATTGCCGCGACCCGCGCTTGGGCTTCGCCGACCCGTCCGGCGATGCGCGGCGCGTCATGGCTGCCCATCACCCAATTGGGCCAGGCGAAGGAGGGGAGCGACGCCTCGTAATCCGCGATTACTCGACGAAGCCTACTGGCCTCCCAAGGGTTCTCGATCAGCTGGAAATTGCATGGCAGATGGACCTGGCGCCGCTCCGCGGTGCCGAACCAGCGCGCATGCCGTTCGTTGGGCAGGAAGATTTCTCCGATCAGCAGGCGCTCGCCATAGGTTTGTGCAAGGTCGTGCATATCCGCCGATATCGCATGGGCTTCGGGTTGATCCGTCGAGTGGAGCTGGAACAGCCGATCCCGCTCCGTGCGATCGGGCGTCCAATCGGGATTGAGCGGGTTGTCCGGGAGATCGGCGGCTTTGACGATGTGCCAGAGCACATCGATGCGGAAGCCATCGACCCCGCGGTCCAGCCAGAACCGCATCACGTCCATCATCGAGCGCCTCAGTTCGGGATTGCGCCAGTTCAGATCCGGCTGCTCCTTGAGAAACGCATGAAGATAATATTGGCCGGTTCGCGCGTCCCATTCCCATGCCGATCCGCCAAAGTCGCTGATCCAGTTATTGGGCGGCGACCCGTCGGGCTTGGCGTCGCGCCAGATATACCAATCGCGCTTGGCATTTTCCCTCGATGCCCGGCTTTCGATAAACCATGGATGCTGGTCGGAACTATGGTTGGGTACGAAGTCGAGGATGATGCGCAGGCCGCGCGCATGCGCGGCAGCACGTAACCGGTCAAAGGCTGCGAGGTCGCCAAATATCGGCTCTATGCCGTAATAGTCGGAGATGTCGTAGCCGAAGTCCTTCATCGGAGACGGGAAAATGGGCGAAAGCCAAATCGCGTCGATTCCCAGCTCGGCCAGATAGTCGAGCCGGCGTTCGATGCCCGCGAGATCTCCGATCCCGTCGGCGTCGCTGTCCTGAAAGGAACGCGGATAGATTTGGTAGATGACCGCGCTTTCCCACCACGGCCGCTTGTGCACAGATATCCCGCTTTGATCCGGAACCATGGCATCATAGCGATGAAGCGACCGTGAGGTTCCTCGCAATTCGTTTTCGGGGCGCACGCCTGCCGGCGTGCGCCGAGCCAACTGCGCCGCCGCGAGCGGGTGGATGCCGCAGCACGCCCCATTCCGCGGTCGAACCGTCGTGAACCTCCATCGCCCCTGAGCATTCTAGGGGCATGCCGGCCGCGTCCAGCGTCATCCAGGGATTCACCTCGGCCTCGATTTCGACCGATCGCGGGACGGTCTTCGCTCACCAAGGCGGCAGCGGTCCTGCGGTGCTTCTCTTGCATGGCTTCCCTCAAACCGGCTTGATGTGGCGCGACGTTGCTCCCTTGCTCGCAAGCGATTTCACGGTCGTGGCAATGGACTTGCCGGGCTATGGCGCCAGCGCCAGTCCCGCAGACGGCGAGGGCCATATCGCCATGTCGAAGCGCGAAATGGCCGCTACCCTAGTGCAGGCGATGCGTCTGGCAGGTCATGACAGGTTCGCCGTCGTGGGTCATGATCGCGGCGGCCGCGTTGCCTATCGTCTCGCGCTCGACCATGCCGAGCTGGTCACCCATGCGATCGTTCTCGATGTCATCCCGACCTACGAGGTCTGGGAGCGAGCGGACGCGCGAATGGCGCTGGCGTTCTGGCCTTTTTCGTTCCTCGCCCAGCCGGCTCCGCTACCCGAAGCCTTTATCGGTGCCGCCCCAGCGACAGTCGTCGAACATGCCCTGGCAGAATGGGGTTCTAGGCCCGAAGCGTTTCCAGCCTGGGTTCGCCAGGCCTATACGGGCGCCTTGCGTGATCCGGCGCGGGTCCACGCCATCTGCGAGGAATATCGTGCTGCCGCGAGCATCGATCGCGAGCATGACAAGGCGGACCTCGATGCCGGTCGCCGTATTTTGTGCCCTCTGCTCGTGCTGTGGAGCGATCGAGGCGGGCTGGCACACTGGTACGAAACCGACGGCGGCCCGATCGGCCTCTGGAAGCGCTGGGCCGACGACGTGCGCGGGCAGGCAATCTCTGCCGGTCATTTCTTCCCGGAAGAAGCGCCCTCACTCACTGCCGGGCTGATCGACGAGTTCCTACGCGACGCCTCTCCTTTCGGCCGAGAAATCGCCTAGTAATCTCGCACATCTCGTTGTCGCGATCGGCGCCCGCCGCCGCAAATAGATGGAGTGGATCGCGATTTTTTCGAAGCGTGCAATTGTTACGTCATCAAAACAATCTGCAATCACACGCATCACCGCCACCAAGATCATTCTATGCGCGCCGTTAGCTACGATCTTGAGGAACTATATTCGTCATCGATCCTTACCCTCGCAGCTCACGGGGGATCCGGACATTGACGGCGCAGACGCCAACAGATCGCGCGCGCGTTCATCCGCGTCTCAAAGTGTTCCGGCCGGCAGAGGTGCACGCCCACGGCAGGTCGCTGCGCGTCCATCTTCTCGACGTCTCGCGCGGCGGCGCGCGGCTTCACACCACCGAAGCTTTATCACCCGGTGCGACTGTCGTGCTGATCTGCATGCACACGCGCCGGGTTGCGCAGGTGGCGTGGACTCAGGGCTGTCGGTGTGGGATTCGCTTCGGCATCCCACTGGCCGCGGAGGAACTCGCAGCCATTCTCTAGAGAGAAAAACTGAGCAGCCGTGCCCGATTGCTGAATGGATTGCTGTCCATGCCGATGGGAACGGCCGCGTCGGTCTGTCGGTTGTTATCGCGGAGGCAATGCGATGCCACTGCTCGGAGGATATAAAGTCGTGCTGACGCTCGCCGCTGCGCTTACGGGCGGCGCATTCGCGGGCATGAGTCTCGGTGGCTTCGCTATTGGCGACGCGTTCTTCTTCTATCGAAGCCGCGAGCCGCTCCAGAGTGCAATCGAGGTCTCGCAAGCGGCGGCAGAGCCTTCGGTCTACTCCGCGTCCCCATATTCGCCTCTCGCAGCGCCGGCCGCTTACGCGCGCCCTGGAGAATTCTCCGCGGCGTGGAGCGCGGAGGCGGAATACTCCCTCGAGACGTCCTATGAACCCTCCGAGACCTATGGAGAGACGACCGGAACCGATGTTCACTACGCGGATATCGCTGACCCGAGTGCTGAACTTCGTTCGGACATGAGCTCAGCAGCGGCGCCTGTCGCTCGCGCGTCGGCTGACGGTGACGCGTGGGAAAGCGTGGGGGACACAGCCCGTATCCGACGCGCTTCCCAAGCTGATCGATCGGATCTGACCGACCCAACAATTTTGAGGGCGCAGGCGCCGGCTTTCCCACTGCAGCAAAGCCTCGGCCCGCCCGAGACGAGCGGAACGGCAGGGCGCCGGCCAGATCCTGTCCCGGCTCCAAGCCCGCAGACGCAGGTACCGGCTCCGGAGGAGCCACTTCAAGGGACGGATCCCCGGGCCACACGATCCAGCGAGGGTTGAAGGCACGCCCAACGCATTCTCGAGGAAGCGATAGGGGTAGCCGAGCCGATGCCCGCTCCTTTTAGGGAGATCGGCAAAATCGAGCTTGGCGCGAGCGTCGGCGTGAGCAGCCAGCGAATATCGATCTTCGGGGTGAAAACCTGGCGAAGTTCGTAAACTTCGTCGGCCTGCGGAACCTCACCGACAAGCTACGGTTTCCGACTCGATCCTAGTCGGAGTGAGCCTATGACGACCTTGGCGCGGAAGCCGGAACGCGTCGCTGCAAGCCCCTTTGTCTTGGGGCTCTGCCAGTCGCTCAAGGCTGCGCCACCCCCATTGGCGACCTTCGAAACGGGTGATCTCGCGGTGGAACTCATTGTCGGTTGCGATTCCCTGTGGGCGCTGATCCGCCGCTCGGGCAAGGGCGGGCTTGCCTTGCGCGCAGCGTATCTCGCCGGCGCATTCGAAGCGAAGCGAGAGACGGCGGGCCCCGGCGAGGCCTTGCGTATCCGGTTGTCCAGTGCGCTGGGCAAGCATTGTCTCGTCTTTCGCACCGGCGGCGACGCGCTCGAGCATCTGCGGATGACGGTCGAGTTCACACCGGCTGTCCCGATGCTGGTGCCGTTCATGCCACGCGATCTCTATCCGCTTGGCCCGAACGACGACCCGCTCGCGGCGAAAGGCCGCGTGGAAGCAAGGCAACGCGGCCTGAACAGCGGTGTTCTCTATTTCCGAATCGACGAGCCCGGCTTCGGCAACGTGCTCTATTTCCAGAATCTCACGGCCATGAATCCCTATTTCCGCGCGACCAAGACCAAACCCGATGGGGCGGTCGGCGGCGAGTGGCCCGAACTTGGCTATTTGCTGCCAACCCCGCCGCAGAGCAGTTCGCCGCGGTCCGATCCGTTGCCTGCGGGCGAGCCGGTGGTCATCTCGGACGCGATCCTCGTCTTCCGGCACGAGGCGGCACGTGAGGAGCGCGAGTCCGCTCGCCAGTTTCTGCAAATGCTGGGCGTCGCCTACAAGCTGCTCGACTTGCCCGGGACCGATTATCGCGACTGGATGTGGCGTGCAGCGCGCACGCTCCACGACCTGGACAAGGCGGCGGCCGCGACGATCGCGCATTATGGGCATCGCTATATCCACCCCTACACCGCCAGCGAATATCCTGACGTGATGGTCCAGATGTCGGTGGTTTCGGCCTTGCACGATTGGGGCAAATGGCATGGCCAGCAACATCCGCTCAAAGCCGAATTCCAGGCGGGCGTCGGAAAATTCTTCGACCCCAAGCTGGAGACCTTGCGGCGCTACCTGCCCAACGTCGGAGAGGACAAGGATGCCGATGCCGTCGACAGCTGGTATTTGTACCATCCGTTGCTCAACCTGGGGCATCTCGCGCTCGACGGCGACGCGGACGCGCGGCGCCTCTTCCTCGGGTCGATCGAATTCGGCATCAAAGCCGCGCGCCACTTCGACTATAAATGGCCGATCCAGTATAAGATCACCGACTTTTCGGTCATTACCGAGACGGCTGGCGCTGACGGCCGCGGACAGACCGATGTCGGCGGTGTCTATGCCTGGGTCATGCTCCAGGCATTCGAGCTGACCGACGACAAGCGCTTCCTGGACGAGGCGCGTGCCGCGATCGATGCGGCCATGGGCTTGCGGTTCGCCGTCAATTATCAGGCCAACTTGACGGCCTGGGGCGCGGCAGCCTGCATGCGGCTCTGGCGGATCACCAATCGCGACGTCTATCTCGAACAGAGCTACGTCTATCTCGCGAGCTTCTTCCATAATTGCGAGATCTGGGAGAGCGAGCTCGACCTTGCCGTGCACTATCGCAATTTCCTCGGCGTGACCTGCCTGCAGGATGCGCCCTACATGGCCATCTACGAATGCTTCGATTCCTATGCCGCATTCGAACGCTATCTCGACGATAGCGGCCCGGACCTCGAGCCTGCCGCGCGGATGCTGATTGCGGAATACTGCAAATATGCGCTCGACCGGGCATGGTATTATTACCCGGACAGGCTCCCGAGCGAAGCCCTGGCGCCCAAACAGCGCGAATCCAACGGCTATATCGACCGCACGCTCTCCTTTCCGCTCGAGGATCTCTATCCCGACGGGCAGCCGGCGGGCCAGGTGGGTCAGGAAGTCTATGGCTGCGGGGCAGCGTTCATCTTCGCCACGCGGGCATTTCATCGGGTCGAGCGCGCGCCGTTCCTGCTCTATTGCGATCATTTCGTTCGGGCGCTTGAGCGCACCGGCGATCGGGCATTGACGCTGACCCTCGACGGCGGGGAGACCTGCGTCGCCTCGCTCAGCCTGGTCCGCCTGCCACGACGCAAACTTACTCCCTCGACCTTGGTTACAGTGGGGGGCGAGCAGATTGCTCCGCGCTCGGCCGACGCCGACCGGGTCGAATATCGTGTCCCGGCAAACGGGCGGGTCGTGTTGAATTGGGCATGACCGCAGTCACCGCGCCGGCGGGTCGCGCAGTTGTCGCGGGCAGCGCGGAGGGTCGTGGCCACACAGCCGCCGTCGGCGCAGGCGCGCCCGACGGCCTAAAGCGAGCGATGCGCCGGTGCAAGGAGCCGACATGACCCAGCTGGCAGGAAAACGCATCTTGATCACGGGCGGCGCCGGCGGCCTGGGCCGTGCGGTCGTCGCGCGCCTGGCCGAAGCCGGCGCCCACCTCCTCGTGGCCGACCGCGATACCGCGGATTTCGACGCGCTGCCGCCGCCGTCCTCAGGCACCATCGACACCGTCGCGGTCGACCTCTCCTCGCCCGAGGGCATCGCAAGAATGTTCGCGCGCGTCGACGACCGGCTCGAGGGCC
>FUFK010784309.1_pt1 | contig 10482 bp, 14 predicted proteins | sample 1021851 | NCBI WGS metagenome assembly FUFK01 (sample SAMEA51879418, study PRJEB19060) | metagenome
AATCTTAAAAAAATTGATTTAGAAAATGATTTCTACTCTAAACTTCAAAATGTAAAGGAATTAGAGAAGCGTCTAGATAAAATTGGAAACAACTACTTTATGTAAAAAGGGGTGGGTGGCTGTACATCCCCGGGGGGCCTACTCCGAAGCATCCAACTCCTGCATCTCAATCAGGCCTGTGTAAAGCACCTCATCAGCAACCTGGCTGACTGTCATTCCAGTCCGTTTAGACATGGACACAAGAGTTCGCTTGATATCCGGATGAATAGTGGCTGAAAGCACGGGACGTTTTTCATAGCTGTCTCGCCGTGCAATACATAGTCGGAAACCGCTTAGGGATTATTATGATTGGAATAGTGAACTTACTGTTAATAACCAAGAATCTTTTGATTAAAAGTAAGTTTAATAATTCATATGATATTTTTTATAGACCTCCCTCTTCAATTACAAAATTTACAATATCTGTAACTCCTTCATCATGCTTTACTTTTGCAAAGATGTAAGGTCTTTCACCTCTCATTTTTTTTGAATCTGAATCCATAACATCAAGGTCTGCTCCCACTAGGGGAGCTAAATCAGTTTTATTAATTACAAGAAGATCTGAACGAGTTATTCCTGGACCCCCTTTCCTTGGAATCTTATCTCCAGCTGAAACATCGATAATATAAATTGTTAAATCTGCTAATTCAGGTGAAAAAGTTGCAGATAAATTATCTCCACCAGATTCAATGAATATAACCTCAAGATCTTTAAATTTATTTACCATTTCATCAACAGCAGCAAGATTCATTGATGCGTCTTCTCGAATTGCAGTATGTGGGCATCCTCCAGTTTCTACACCGGCTATTCTATCAGGAGGTAATGCACCACTTCTAGTAAGGAATTCTGCATCTTCTCTTGTATAAATATCATTAGTTATTGCTGCAACATCATATGATTTGCTTAGATTAATGCACAACTTTTCCAAAAGAGCGGTCTTACCTGATCCAACAGGTCCGCCGATTCCAATGCGAAGAGGATGTTTCATGATCTGAATAGTCTGGTATATTGAGTTTCATGTTTCATTGAAGTCCAATCTACAACTAAAGCTGCTGACCCAAAATCTTCTATGTCCCTTTTCATGGCTTTAGAAGTTGCTTTTATGATAACCTCCTCAAGAGATATAATTGATTTTTGTCCAGCAATTTGTCCAAGAGGTATAAGCCTTATCCCAGCAGAAACCAAATTTGAAACAATTGAATTAAGAAAAACTAAAATCGATTGACGCATCGGTATATTAAAAATTGAACAAGCTACTCCAAAAGAGACAGGGAATGCAGGCTCACGTTTAATTTTTTCAAGATTATTTTCCCAAATGTCCAATTTAGAATTAGGACATATTTTTATTAAAGTTTTAAGAAAAGCTGAGCCTTGAGTTTTACTTTCTAAAGAAAACTCTTTTGTACTTTTTTGGGTATCAGCCCTTTCTACTATTTTATTAAGGAGACTGTAATTTTCTTTTTCAAAAGCAGTATAGGCTGCCTTTAATAAGCTTGCATCAACTCTCCCTGATCCAAATAAGATGATTCCCTCAATCCAGTTTACTAATGAAGGTTGATCATTGACTAGACCAATTTCTACTGAATATTCTAAACCATGTGAATATACAAATGAACCAATTGGGAAATTAGGAGAATTCCATGTCATTAACTTTAAAAGATTGTTATCAGTGAGCATGATCCGTTACTTTAATGTAAGCACCTCCTTCAGGTTGAAACTTTTTATTTTTAAAAGCTACAGATGCACCAAGACCACGTACCATGTCTATTAAAACATCATCTCTAAGAATTCTTAATTCACTATTTTTAAGAATTTGCATGGGCACATGTCGATTTCCAATATGCCAAGCAACCCGAGATGCCTCTGATGCCGAGATACACTTAATATCTGCAACTTCTTCTGTCGCAGCGCAAATAAGAATACATTCTCCACTTTCTAATAAAAGTCTATCACCATCCTTTAGGAAAGTAGCATTTTTAAGATCCAGTAAAAAAGACTTACCTTCATCGTCAGTCATTTTTTTCCGACGACAATGTCTTCTATCATAGGGAAGTGTTATAGTTGATATTGAAATTTTATTAATTTTATTACCAGGTTCTAAAACTTCTATGGCTCTTTTAATCAAATTTTATTTTTTGTTTAATTAGATACTAAATCTCAGAAAAGAAAATATCTTTGAGCTAGTGCTAAAACTTTGGATGGCTCACAAGTTAAAATCTTTCCATCCGCTCTTACTTCATAAGTTTCAGGATCAACTTCCATTAAAGGCGTTGAATTATTCAGAATCATATTATTTTTCTTAATCTTCCTGCATCCAGTAACAGGTAATAAATCTTTAGAAAGACCAAAAGATTTAGCAATGTTAGCCTCAAATGCAGCTTTTGAGATAAATGTAACTGAACTCTTTGTGAGTGATCTGCCGAAAGCCCCAAACATTGGTCTATAATGAACTGGTTGAGGTGTTGGAATAGATGCATTTGGATCGCCCATTACTGAAGCAGCAATTGAACCACATTTGATTATAATATCGGGCTTTACCCCGAAATACATGGGTTTCCAAATTACTAAATCAGCAAGTTTTCCTTTTTCAATTGAACCGACGTAATCGTTTATTCCATGGGTAATGGCAGGGTTTATAGTATATTTAGATATATATCTTCGAACTCTAAGATTATCATTTTCTCCTTTTTCAATATCTAAAGCTCCAAATTGTTTTTTCATTTTGTCAGCCGTTTGCCAAGTCCGAATTATTACTTCACCAACTCTTCCCATAGCCTGGCTATCAGAAGCAATAATCGAAAAGGCTCCAATATCATGTAAGATATCTTCAGCTGCTATTGTTTCTTGTCGAATCCTGCTCTCAGCGAATGCAACATCTTCAGGAATCCGATTATCAAGATGATGACACACCATAAGCATGTCGAGATGCTCATCAACAGTGTTAACCGTAAAAGGACGTGTAGGGTTAGTTGATGAAGGGATTACATTATTTTCTCCACACAACTTTATAATATCGGGCGCATGACCTCCTCCTGCTCCTTCGGTATGAAAGGCATGTATGGTTCTTCCTTTAAAAGCACTAATTGTATTTTCTACGTAACCACTCTCATTTAATGTGTCTGTGTGAATGGCTACCTGGATATCATAGTCTTCAGCAACGCCCAGACAAGTATCAATAGCTGATGGTGTAGTTCCCCANTCTTCATGAAGTTTTAAACCACAAGCTCCAGCATTAATTTGCTCAACTAATGCTCCAGTTTCAGAAGAATTACCCTTACCAAAAAAAGCAAGATTTATTGGTAAACCTTCTGCAGCTTGAAGCATTCTTTCTAAATGCCAAGGACCAGGAGTACAAGTAGTTGCATTTGTTCCTTCTGCAGGACCAGTTCCTCCTCCAAGCATGGTTGTTATGCCCGAATATAGAGCATGATCTATTTGTTGAGGACATATCCAATGAATATGTGCATCAATTCCACCAGGTGTAACAATTCTTCCTTCACCAGCAATAGCTTCAGTGCCCGGACCTATAATGATATCGACGCCATCCTGTATATCTGGGTTACCGGCCTTACCTATCGAAAATATTTTGCCATCCTTTATACCAATATCAGCTTTTATAATACCCCAATAATCAACGATTAAAGCGTTTGTAATTACTGTATCGACTGCTCCTTCTGACCTTGATAATTGCGACTGTCCCATACCATCTCTGATTACTTTTCCTCCACCAAATTTTACTTCTTCACCGTATGTAGTTTTATCATCCTCTATTTCTATAAATAAATCAGTATCGGCAAGGCGAACTTTATCACCACATGTTGGCCCAAACATACTTGCATAAGATTCTCGATCAATAACATTTGTCATAGTTTTAACCTTCCAAACTTCCTTGAATTTTTGCGTTAAATCCTTTTACAACTTTTTCACCAGAATAAGATACTAAAATCACATCTCGAATTTGGCCTGGTTCAAATCTCACTGAAGATCCTGACGGAATGTTTAATCTAAATCCTATTGTTTTATTTCTTTCAAAACTTAAAAATTCGTTTGTTTCATAAAAATGATAATGTGAACCAACCTGAATTGCTCTATCTCCAGTATTAGCTACTTTTACTGTAATAGTTTTTTTACCTTCATTAAGGATTATAGGTCCGTTTTTGGTAATAATTTCTCCTGGGATCATAAATAATTTATCTTATAGGTTCATGAACTGTTACTAATTTAGAGCCATCAGGAAATGTTGCCTCTACTTGAATTTCTGGTAACATTTCTGATATTCCTTCCATAACATCATTTTTTGATAAAACTTTTGCTCCTTTACTCATTAGATTTGCAACAGATTCACCATCACGTGCACCTTCTTGAACAAAGTCAGATATAATGGCTATTGTTTCAGGCAGATTAAGTTTTAAACCTCTGTTAAGTCTTTTACGAGCGACATCTGCAGCCATTGATATAAGTAGTTTATCTTTTTCTCGAGGACTCAAGTACATATTTGTTTAATTAGATAATAAATTAATTTTTTTAACATTAAACATACCACAATCTTGGTAAAGTAGCTTGATAATTACCAAATAATTTACGAAATTTAGCCCAAATAATACCATAATACTTACGTAATAAATATTGATCACATGATAACATTTTACATATAAACACATTATCTATCACTGTAATACCAATACGTATATTTTTAAATTCCTTAATAATTTTTCTGGCCTCATCAATGTAGTTTAATACATTTGCTGATGTATAAACAATAGATGCAAATGCATTAGCTCCATTTAAACCAGCTGGATGTTTAACAATATAATCCATATCATCAATATAAAAATTATCCAACCATATTAATCGGTCATCAAAGAAAATCTCCCAAATTTCCCTTATCGTTCCCTTCGTATTTATTTCACCCATAGCATGTCTTCCAAGAAACAACATTTCACCGACCATCAATCTTCCATTAGTATTTACATGTAAACTATTTTTTTTGATATAATTAGAGTTTTCAAATAGAATTGTTTCTTGGGGTAGCCATTCAAGCCATGATCCTTCTTCGGATGTAAGAGAAATATTAATAATACTTGGTTTTTTATGATTTTTATAAACTTTTTCTGCTGCTTGTTGATATAATTGAACTTCGGATTTTTTACAAGTTTTTACGATAATATCTAATTTATCTCCTCCAACTATACCTCCTGATGTAGTAACAAACGCAGCAGTGATTATTTCGTTTGACAATTTCTTCGGAAACAAAATTTTAACAGGATTTTCTTGGTAGAGATCTTTAAGATATGTTTTTTCATCTTTTGATTCAAAACTTATATATCCTTTTCCATGAGTTAACAAATTAGAGCCAATTTATTTTAAAGTTATCAAATTTAAATTATTTATTACCAAAATACAGTCAAAGAAGATATTAAATTATAAAAATAAAAGATGTAATGAAAAGTTTAATCAGGTTTTTTTTAATTTAATATTAAGATGAAATCTAAGAATCGAATTTAATTATTAATTAAAATTTTTTCTTTTAATTTCACAACATTTATATTTTCATTAGAATTCTCTCTGTCAATTACTATGAAATCTTGTTTTTTATGTAATGTTATCAGTGGATAATGCCAGGTATCTATATTATATTGAATCCCTTGATTACCTTTCAAACTAAAACAAATTACTGAATTGGGATTTGTTGAATTTGAAACAACAACCAACCATGGACAATTATTAAGAGGGAAGAAAGCTTGTGTGCCATAGGGATGCTTTTCTAAAAATTGTACTTCTAGTGGTAATTTTCTAGGACTAGCTTTGAATAGCGATATTATAGGATGGCCATATTGAACATTTATAGTTGCCAAAGAATCAAATCTTTCTGTTGTTCTTTGATTAATTGTGAATGATTTTTCTTTATCATAATCAATAATATCACCATAAGGTTTAAAATTTTCTTTACATATTTTAATAGAGCTAATTTGAATCATTTATTTTCCCAAATATTCTAAAACGAGATATACCACCGTCAGGATAAATATTTAATTTTACATAATTTACAATTTTTTCGAACTCGTAAAGATCATTTTCAAATATATGAACAGAATCAGGATTTATTATTTGCTTTTTCAATATTTTAGGCCAGTAAATAGCCTGTGGTTCAACATTAACATTTTCTTTAGCATCAATTTTTTCTGCTTGTAATGATATAAATGATGGAGAATTGCCTTTGAAGAAAGTAGTGTCAACTAAGATTTTATTAATTTTTGTGGCCGTTCCTAGTTTGATTATTATCCAATCATATCCAGGTGAACGTCTTCTACGTGTTTCCCAGCCATCTCCCATATTTACAGGATTACCTTTGGTAATAATTGAATTAATATTTCCATAATGAGCATCACTAAAGGAAATAATTTTACCTCCATATATTAAGTTGCTGGTTTCTATATCATTTTTATTTAAAGGCCAATCTGGCTTAACATATCCAAATGCTTTAAAACGTGCAATTCCACCATCTGGGTATATGTTAAGCCGTAGCCATCTCCAGACATCTTTTTTAGTGCATTCAAAATTTGTTATTTGAGATGGTCCAAGATCAGTAATGTTTGATATTATTTCCCAATCCTTTTCATTATCACTTGGCTCTCTTTTTTTTGTAGATCCCCACACGGATGCTTGAAGTGGGTAATTGCCTGTGAAATGTGCAGTATCAATTTGGAAATACTCAATACAACTTGGAACACCTAATCTAATTATACACCAATCAAATCCAGCTGTTCTTCTTCTTTTTGTTTCCCATCCATCCATCCATTGACCGTAATTATCGTAAACATTATTTTTAAATATTGGTTCAGTCTCACTTAACATTCTTTCTTTAGCAGCAAAGCTCTCATCAGTGCACCTTATAGCTTTCGTACCAAGATTTGAAGCACAGACATTTATATATTTATTTGAATCTTTTAAAGATATTTTATTTTCAAAATTCATTTTACTTAATTAATTTTAATTTTTATATTTTTTTTCAAAATAAATAGATAATCTTGTAAGAGGAAAACATAAAATAAAATAAATAAATGCCATCATCGGGAAAACTATATATGGCTCTGACCCTATTACAGGTGAATTTGCCCATCTTTTACCAATTAACATAAGATCAGTAAAACCTATTATGTACGCTAGTGATGTTCCTTTTATAAGTTGTACTAAAAAACCAAATGTTGGACCAATTGAAAATTTTAATGCTTGTGGCATTATGACAAGTATTAATAATTGATAAAAATTTAAACCTAACGAATATCCTCCCTCCCATTGATTTTTTGTAACTGCTAAAAATGCTCCTCTCCAAACCTCTGACAGATATGCAGATGAGAACAATGTAAAACATATAGTAACTGCTAACCATGGATCAACGTACAAACCTAATAGTTTTGGAACACCTAACCCAGTTAAAAATAAAAGCATTAATAAAGGTACAGATTGAAATAACCATATATAAACTGTTGATAAATAGTTAAAGTAAATATTAGATACTAGTCTAGCTAAGCATATGAAAATTCCTGCTATTCCACCAAAAACAAATGTAATTGCTGTTAAATATAAGGTAAACCTTGTTGCAAATATTAGTTGAATAAATATTGTTTTAAATTGAGATTCAGTAATATCAATAAATATTTGTAACATGTTGATTATAAATTTGAAAATTTTTTATAATCAATTAAACTCAAAAATGTATTTAATACTTTCCTCAAAATTAAAGCCATTAAAACGTAAAGTATGGTTAAGACTATAAAAATTTCAAATGATCTGAATATCCTACTGTCTATATATAAACCAGCATGTGTAAGATCATTAACACCAATTTCTGAGATTAAACCTGTTGTTAAAAATATAAATATAAATTGACTGCAAAAAGAAGGGTACATGTTTAAAATTACTTGTGGCAATAAAATTTTTGTAAACAATATATAATTTTTAATTCCTAAACTTTTCGCAGCCTCAACCTGAGATTTTGAAATAGTCAAGAAACCTGTATACATTATAGCTGCAAAATAACCAGAATAATGAATTACTAGAGCAAGAAGTGCATGGAGCCAAAAGGGCCATATATAACCAAAAAGAGAAGGTAAACCAAAAGTTATAAAGAATAATTGAACTATTAAGGGTGTATTTCTTATTATTTCAATAAATGCATCTGATAATTTATTTAAAATGAAAATTTTTTTAAATTTAATTAGTGCTATTAAAATAGCTACTATGAATCCAATTATTCCAGATGTTATACTCAATGATAAGGTTACGAATACACCCTCAAGTAAAATATAAATATATTCTTCAGATCTGTAAATCTCAAAAAATCTTAAAGTAAACAAAAATTATTTATTTATTTAAAATCAATTAATATTTTATAATGATGGTAAAGGTGGCAAACTTTGGCCAAGCCATTTTTCTGATATTTTATTTAATTCTCCACCTAATTTTTTATGTAAAATAAATACATTTACCCATCTCAGAAGATCATCATTTCCTTTTTTTATGCCAATAAAACATGGACTATCTTTTATAATAAATTTTCTCTCGATATCTAAACTAGGATCATCGGCTGAAAGTTTTGCAGCAACCGTATTTCCTGAAACTAGCACATCTGTTTGTCCAGATAAAAAGGCGCTTATAGTGGCCGCGTTATCACCAAACCGGACTATTGAAGCGTCTTTTGGTGCTGTTTTAGTAATTTCTAGATCTTCTAAAGTCCCACCTGTAAGACCAATTTTGAGCCCAGATAAATCTTCCGGTGAAGAAATATTCAAACCTGATCTTGCAAATGCACCCGAATAAAATGGGGCATAAGCACTTGAAAAGTTTATAGATTTAGCTCTCTTTGGATTAGCACCCATTGTGGAAACAACAATATCAACTTTATCTGTTTCTAAAAAAGGTATTCTCTGTTTAGAAACTACTGGCACAAGTTCTAACGTTACATTTAAATCTTTAGCAATGAGCTTTGCTACATCAACATCATAACCTTCATGTTCACCAGTCTTTCCCACAAATCCAAAGGGCGCAAAAGATTCAGGTACTGCAATTTTTACTACACCATCAGATAAGATTCTATTTAAATCAGCAAATACACTCAAAGTGTAAAGTTGAGATATGATAAAAATAAGAATTGTTTTTTTAAATAATGTATACATAACTTAATCCTTTATTAGATTTATATTTTGACTGCCGCAAAATCAGATATTACAAATTTAATGCCATTTATAAGTTACTGATTGTATTCACTAAAATATTTAATTTATAAATTTGTGATTAAAAATTAGACTTTTAAAGTAGTTGATCAGTAAAAACTGATTAAAAATTATACATTTAATATTAAACACAAATAATTTCAAATATCTCTAATTGCCTTTTAAACATCTCAATTGGTCCTATCTCTGAGCATCCAGCTCCTGCATCTCTATCAGGCCAGTATATAAAACCTCATCCGCAACCTGACTGACGCTCATTCCTGTTCGCTTGGAGATGACAAAAGGATAAGTTGTTATCGGGGTGTAAATGAGACTAACTACTTTATGTAAATTGGGGTGTGGCCTTGTACATCCCGGGGGGGCTAATCCATTCGCCCCATCTTCTTTAAGCCTGCATACAGCGCCTCATCGGCAACTACGCTCATTGGAATATCCTCTTCCGTCGCGATGCTCCTTATAACCCCCACGATGTCGGGGTGTAGGGTGAAAGTGATTTTTTCCCTGTTGTTGCGCCAGACCTGTCGGTCTAGTTTGTTTTTTTTCATTGCTCCTCCAAATCTATGCATTTGTAACCTTTTCGTTCCGACTGATTAACGGAAGTCTTATCAGGTTAATTGTTAGTTTTTATGTCTGGTTATTGGAATTAGTGGGCAAGCAGGGGACGTCCAACACACTCAGGTATTCAGCCCTGCTTTTTGACATTCCTCCATCAAACTCCCTAATTGCGGCTCTTTCATCTCTCAGAAACTGCAGTTCTTCCTTGTTCTCATCGTGCAATACCCGGCTAAAGTGGCTAATTTGGCTACATTCTAGATTGGGAAATGTAGCCGTTTTAGCCGAATTAGCCGCTGTTTCAGTTTCCCCCTTATAGTTTTTACGTAACGCTTTAAGACTGGCCATTACTTATTCCGGATTGAGGGGTGTAGCAAAATGATCCTGCTGTTTCTCCATTTCAAGACCTGTATCCATCCCAGCTCTGAAAGCACCTTTACCGCTTCATCCCTCTCCTTTTTCTTCCGGATAGGTCTGGGGCCAATCTGTAATAGCTCTCCTACCTTCAGGGGCTTCTCATCATCAAGTTCAAGTTCCTTAAGCCACTCTAAAAGGATTTCAGCGTGTCTCTGGCCCCTTGAGGTTGTCAAATGACCATTGAGCCTCAGGCTTTCATCAAGAAACCACTGGGCAATAGTGATTCCCTGCTGCATTGCCT
>FUFK010044253.1_pt1 | contig 10480 bp, 7 predicted proteins | sample 1021851 | NCBI WGS metagenome assembly FUFK01 (sample SAMEA51879418, study PRJEB19060) | metagenome
GCAGCTGCAGTTGCGGTTGCAACGTCCGATACTTGGGCAAGCGAAATCGGTTGCCTCGATACCCGTGTTCGCATGATCACGACCTTCAAGCCCTGCGAACAAGGTGAAAACGGCGGATTCTCACCCAACGGGCAGTTGGCTGCAGTCGTGGGCTCGTCGGTGGTGGCGGCCCTAACCTACGTTGCGTGGTGGCTCACAGCCTCCGATACCTCGTCCGTGAACGGAACCCAACTCTGCGCTGTCTTGGCCGTGGTGGGATGGCTCGGTTGTCAAATTGACAGTTATTTGGGCGCCCTGCTCGAGAACCGGGGCTACATGTCCAAAGGAGCGGTGAACGCCTCGGCCATCAGTGCAGGCGTGGTCATGATGTTCGCTTACCTCGCAAGCCTGTGATACACCTGTTCATCGGTGCATTGGCTTCTTGAACCGAAACGGTTTGGTCCTAGCATGGGGCGTCGTACATGGGCGGTTGGGACCTTGTGTCTTCTCCTCATGGTCACCGTATCAACCGTGGCCCAAGCCAACCAGGACATGACCTATGACCCTGGATTTGCGGAATGGACCATCATCCCTCATGAGCGGTTGTACGTTGAAGGCGCCGATGTTGAAGAAGCCGTCCTTCAACGTGGTCAGACCGATTCGGCCATCGGCGGCCTAACTGTGGGTGTTACCAACGGCCCCGTTCCCGTCTTCACACTGCAAAGTCAACCCGTTGTGCAGCCCATTGAGGCCCAGGTCTTCATGAGCGTGTATTTCTCCGCCATCATCGAAGGTGGCGGTGGCCCTCAGTCCTGCACCCGCCAGACATGGGCAGATTCCAGCACAACCCTGTACTATAGCGTGGGCGTGGGCAGTCAGGAACTCTACAGCGCCGAGGTCACGCAGACCTTGGACACCTCGGCTGAAGCGGACGCCATGAACTTCTCAGGCGAACTGCAAAACGTCACCCTTAGCATGCAACCCGGCGAAAGCATCACGCTCAGCCTTTCTATAGAACACCGCTGCATCGGTACCCAAGCGAGGGTCCAATGGGGTGGATTTGAGCAAAACAGCGGCGGCGTCATCATTGAAGGGGCACTCTATGAGCCCGAGGCTCGTGTTTTGGTCGACGCCTCAAGACTGGCCCACGTTGAACTCGAACACCGCCTTCCGTGGGGACTTGAAGACCTACGGGATGAGAAATGGGAGATTTGGGGGCCCCTGCTGCCCACCGAAAAATCCATTCGCGACGGCGAGTACCTTGTCGAAACGAGTGCAAGCCGTATTCGGATGACACGCGACCTCGGCGGAAACAACACCGTCTATACATGGTCCGGAGCGAAGCCCCTGCCCATCGGTGAATTGAACCTGCAATTCTGCCTGAGAACCGTCGCCGGCGACCTGAACAGCGATTGCCATGCTGAAGGCATCCTTCGCTTCGAGGTGACCGGCGAAGACAACGGATTCGCAAGTGCGCCTGTTTGGCTGACCTTAACCACAGCACTCGCCCTGCTGGGCTATGTTGTCAACGCCTTCCGCAGTGGGCTCTTGCTCCCCGCTCCCATCCTCGGCGCATTGGTGGCTTTGGCCCTACTGACCCTCCCGACGGTCTTTGACCAACCGAATCTCGGCGCCGATGCGGTCATTTTGGACAACACCAAAATCCTCGACGCTGATTTGATGCGACCCGATGGCTCCTCGGCTTCGGTGAGCGAATTGCTCTCTGGAAACGAAGCCCTCGTCATTGGCCTCGTGCTTCCGGGCTCGGAACAAATTCTCAGCCAGTCCAACGAATTCAATCGGACCATTGACCAATTGGGCGAACGCATCAATGTGATTCAAATCGTCACTGGCGAGGATGCTCGCATGAGCGATGTAGTTTCCTTGGCCGCCTCGACCAATGCGACTTGGCAGGTCTACCTTGATGAGAAAAGCGTGTTTGCCAAGAGCTTGCCCACCGGAGCATCCGATGCCGTGGTGGTCGTTGACCCAGGCATGCACGTGACCTACTCCCAAACATCCTCTGCCGCCATGTTGGACATCGTCGAAGCCGTGGACGCCATCAAGAGCGGGGGTTCAAACTCCTTTGCCTCGTACTTTGGCCTGCTGTTTGGCCCCGGGCTTTTCCTCTTCTTGCTCGCGCTTCCCCGAGAAGAATGGACGGCCCCCGAAGAGCCACTCCCACCGGGATTGCTGTGGGGCTCTATTGTGCTCGCCGGTGGTGCAGGCGCCTTGATGGTCAACCTCCCTGCCCTGTTGCTCACGCTGATTCCCGTCGGCATGACCGCTCGGTTCTTGCTCGATATCGTCATGATGGTGTGGATGCTCGAGATGTGCTTCTTCACGGCCCGCCGTGGTGCTCCTTACGAAGCGGATTTCCTCGGACGTTTGATGCACCGAAGTTTCCCCAAAGCCTTCCGAGAGTGGCGCGACCCTGTGGACATGGACCGAGACGTGCTTCTGGGCATTTGGATGGGCTGGTTTGGATGGCTGGCCTTCCCGCACCTCTACCCGCAAGCCGTGGCTTCCTCGGCTCTCGCGGGCGGCAGCGGNATTGGCATGGCGGTGTTCTTCCTCTTGCTGTTCACCTTCTCTGCGGGCTTCGTCGTGCTGTTGCTTCGCATCGTCTCGTCGTGGGGCGGTCCCTTTTCCCGACTCTTCGGAAAGTTTGGTGGAGAAGTCTTCGCCCAGTTCGTTGGCTGGATCTTGACGCCCATGGCCCTTTGGATGGCCATCAATGCGACGCTCAACGTGCTCGAGCTCGGTGTTGTCTAAACACGAGCGTTATGAGGGTTAACCTCGTTGGTTCGGTGCATGAAAGCATCCAAGCCACATTGGAGTCAAACGAGTGCACGCCTCATGAACGCCTGTCCCCGGGCCTGGGCCATCACCTACGGGACCCTGAGCGGACACATCAAGTCCTCCAAAGCAACGCTGAGCACACCACCACGCACTTTTGACGACCTGCTCACCCGCACCATGCGAGCAACATGGCTGAAACGACTGGCAGATCAATACCAGCGAAAAATTTGGTCCATTCCCTACGGGAAAAGAACACTCGAGAACGCCGTCGACGACGCCATGGACCTCGTGAACATGAGCGTACCACAGATGCATCTTGAGATTGGAAAGGAACGCTCGCACAAGCAATTACGCTCGCTTGAACAATGCCAAACCCTCCGACCCTTGTTCACTGGCCAACCAAGAAGGTGGGCGTATTTTGATCGTCGAACGTCTGCCAATGTTGGTGAAGTCGAGGTCTATGCTGCACCTGATGTTGCGGTTTTTCATCAGCATCGGTGGACCTTGGTCCGCCTCCAATTCCGCTCGGCACGAAGGTCGTTGCTCGGCCAGCAACTGGAACACCTGCTCATGATTCACTGGGCTATGAACCAGCCAGGATTTCCACACAACTTGGATGCCTACAGGGTAAGAGTGGTTCGGTGGCAAGGCCGAGGGTGGCAAGAGCACACGGTGCAGGTGAGCAAAGAGTTACTTGACCAATCTCTTGGTTTGATGAACCACGATGTCCAAGAAATGACGTGGCTTCAACGATGGGCAAACGCTGACCCATCTCTCAATTCCCTCCCCCTTGCGACGCATCACGAACAATGCCAATCGTGTCGCCACAGGCCCGATTGCCCTGCGAAGGACGGCCTTGCTTCAGCTAGAAGGGCACAAGAAACGAATGTGTTGAGCACAGATCACAGCGAAGCGACCAAATCGGCCAACACAGCATGAACATCGCTTGCCTTGGTGACACCGCTGGCCAGCAGGACGCCTTCTGCGCCCAATTCCAGTGCTGTGGCCACGTCTTGACCGTTCTTCACGCCAGCACCGCAGAGCACGCGCACAGAGGGGTTCACCGCTTTGACGGCCGCTACGGTATCGCTGACGATGGCAGGGTCAGCGGTGGTGACCGAAATATCGCCGCCGATGAGTTCAGGGGGTTCAACAGCGATGTAGGTGGGGCTCAATGCCGCTAGAGCCTTGGCTTCTTCCACATCTGCAGCACAGGCACAAACGGGGAAGTCATCGGGCAACATCTCGAGCAGGGAGGCGACATGCTCCAATTCGACCTTGTGTTCGGCGTGGTTGATGATGCTCCCGCTGGCACCGCGCTGCATTGCAGTTTGCGGTTCAAGCCATCCAGTAAAACCACCCAAACCAACAGGGTCGAGATGTTGGGACCAAACTTCTACGCCGGAAGCCTGCTGGGCCAACACGGCCAAATCAAATGCAGAAGCGACGGCGACGAACGTCGCAGGTCCATCGGCATGCGCTTCCATGGCCTTGAGCAACGTTTCGGCTTCTGCTCCAGATGCTGAAGCATAGGTCTTGAAATTCACAACGATCATCGGTCGGGCCATGAACTGCTGTGCAGCGAACTTGTTTTTAGCAAGTTTCCCTTTCTGGAATACCAGCCAAGGGTTGTGTGACCCTCATGCAGGCCATGAGCCGCCATTTTGGACCGTGCCATCTGGCACCACGGCTTCATGGTCAATCACCACACCGGACAGTTGGCATCCATCTCCAATTCGTGCGCCGTGCCCAACCAGCGAGGCCACAAGACGGGCATTGTCGCCAACGTGAGCACCCTTGAGCAGGGTTGACATGGACACGGTGGATTGTCCAATCGCACAACCTTCCGAGACCATGCTGTGCTCTACCTGGGCCTGCGGCGAAACACCGGCACGGGCATCTTCGGTGGCAAACCAAGACGGTTTGGAGCCGTGAACAAGACCGGTGTTGTAACGACCATGTTCAATGGACGCCTTGACCGCATCATTCCATGCATCGGGCGTGCCAGCGTCGATGAAATAGCCTTCAAATGGCACACCGCTCAACAGACCTTCACTGGCCAGTTGGGGAAAGACGTCACGCTCAATGGAGTGCCGGCCATGGGGCATCCAATCGAACACGTCGTCGTTGAAAATGTAGGAGCCGGCGTTGATGAGATTGGAAAACACCTCTTCTGGTTTGGGCTTCTCTTTGAAGCGAGTGATTTTGTTGGCATCATCCATGCCCACGATACCAAAGCGAGTGGGGTCCTCAACTTCCCACAAACCCAACGTGCCCACCGACCGGTTTGTTCGGTGCATCTCAAGCACTTTGGTTGCATCAAGTGAGGAGATGATGTCACCGTTGAAGCACGCAAAAGTGCCACTGACCACATCCCTGCAGTTTCCAAGCGCCCCACCTGTGCCAAGAGGTTCATCCTCCGGCACGATGCGTACATCAAAAGGTGCATCAGCGGCTTGGAAGTGGGCCTTGATTTGGTCAACACGGTAGCCACCGGCCACGACCACTTCATCCACCATATCGGCGGGAAGTGAGCGAACCACATGCTCGAGAAGTGTCTGGTCAAGAACGGGAAGCAAGGGTTTGGGAACCGTGTTGGTCCACGGCCGGAGCCTTGAACCGACACCACCAGCCAGCACCACGACCTGCATCATCTACGCCTCCGGTGTCTATGTTATCAACACCTCGCCAGAATAACGATGCATCATGCGACTCCAAAGTATTCAAAGACGGGCTTCCAATCGTTCACCTTGGAGAGCATCATGAACATTCACGAGTACCAAGGAAAAGCACTCCTCAAGCAGCACGGNGTNCCCGTGCTNGAGGGNGTTCACTGCACNACGGTNGACCAAGCNCTNGCNGCCTACGACCAACTNGGCTCAAANGTCGTCGCNGTNAAATCNCAAATTCACGCNGGNGGTCGTGGNAANGGNAACCTCTACGCACCCGANTCCGGCGANCTCGTGATGGANGGCGGTGTNAANATTGCNTTCTCNAANGANGAGGTNNAAACCTACGCCACCAACATCCTCGGNAACANNCTNGTNACCATCCAAACNGGNNNNGANGGNAANCTGGTNCGNAANCTNTANGTNGANTCCGGTTGNGANATNGCTCACGAATACTACCTCGCCATTCTCGTTGACCGTGAAAACAAGTCCGTGCTCATCATGGCATCCACCGAGGGTGGCATGGACATCGAACACGTCGCTGAAACCACTCCTGAGAAGATTCACAAGATTTCAGTGGACCCCAACACCGGCCTGATGGGCTACCAAAAGCGTGACTTGGGACTCGCACTCGGCTTGACCGGCGCTGCCCACAAGGCCTTCGCCAAAGCCCTGACTTCCATGTACGGCATGTTTGTCTCAAGCGACTGCGCTATGCTGGAGATCAACCCGCTGGTGCGAACCGCCGATGACGGCATCGTAGCACTCGACGCCAAAGTCTCCTTTGATGAGAACGCCGAGTTCCGCCACAAGAACTGGGACGATTTGCGAGACCTCAGTGAAGAAGAAGAGGTGGAAATCCGAGCCAAGGAAACCGGGCTTTCCTATGTCAAACTGGACGGCAACATCGGTTGCTTGGTCAACGGAGCTGGCCTGGCAATGGCCACCATGGACGTCATCAAACTCTACGGCGGCGAGCCAGCCAACTTCCTTGATGTGGGCGGTGGCGCCAACGAAGAGCAGGTCAAGACCGCCTTCTCCATCATCCTCGAGGACCCGAACGTGAAGGGCATCCTCGTCAACATCTTCGGCGGCATCATGCGATGCGACATCATCGCCCGTGGCGTGATTGCAGCGACCGAAGCACTGTCTCTCGATGTGCCGCTCGTGGTTCGATTAGCAGGAACAAACGTCGATGAGGGCAAGGCCATCCTCGCCTCCTCCACCCTCAACATTCACCCTGCCGACGACCTCGCTGAAGGTGCGCAGAAAATTGTGGAACTCATTGGAGGTGGTGCCTGATGGCGATTTGGATTGAAGAAGACGCAAAAGTCCTCGTGCAGGGCATCACTGGAAAGCAAGGCAAGTTCCATGCCGATAAAATGGTAGAGTACGGCACCAACATCGTCGGCGGTTGTACACCCGGAAAGGGTGGTCAAACCGTTGACCTCCAAGGTCAACCTTACCCCGTCTGGAATTCCATGTTCGAAGCCATCAAAGCGACCGATGCGGATGCAACGGTCATCTATGTCCCACCGCCCTTTGCTGGTGAGGCCATCATGGAAGCGGCTGATGCCTTTGACACCATCAAGGGTGAAGGCGTCGTGGTCTGCATCACCGAAGGCATTCCAACGCTGGACATGGTCAAGGCCGTGGCCTTTGTAGAAAACCGACCCGGTGTGCGCCTCATCGGCCCCAACTGCCCGGGCATCATCACGCCAGGCGACAACGGTGGTGCCAAGATCGGCATCATGCCCGGTCACATCCACGCTAAGGGCCGTATTGGTATCGTTTCCAAATCTGGAACCCTGACTTACGAAGCGGTCGCTCAAACAATGAGCATCGACGAAGGGCAATCCACATGTGTTGGTATCGGTGGCGACCCGGTCAACGGTACGGGCTTCATCGAATGCCTCGCTGCCTTCCAGGCCGACGACCAGACGGAAGCCATCGTCATGATCGGCGAAATCGGCGGCAACGCCGAACAAGAAGCGGCCGCATGGGCTGCTGATAACGTCACCAAACCCATCGTTGGGTTTGTGGCAGGTGCAACCGCACCTCCCGGCAAGCGCATGGGCCACGCTGGCGCTATCATCTCTGGCGGCAAAGGAACGGCTGAAGAGAAGTTCGCTGCCTTTGAGGCCGCTGGCATCGCTTGTGCCAAGGACCCATCCGAACTGGGTGCAGTACTCCTTGAGTCGCTCAAAGCCGCAGGACTTCGCTGAATCAAAGATAGACATCTTTGACATGCTGAACCGTTTGGTTGACCAGACCACTGGCTTTCGCAAAGGCCACCGCATCCTTGCCCTCCTTGCTGTGAACATACAGGGCCTCTCCAGGGCTCACGAGTTTATTCCAATGCTTTTGGAACCATGCTGCATGTGATTTCTTCCCTGCGAGACAGGACGGGACACGATAGAACATCACCACTTCCCTTCGCTCCTTCCGTACGTACTTGGCAAGGACCTCAGGCAGGAGGCGAGAAAGGAAGGTCTCGTCGAAGAAGCGAGCCGCTCTGCTGATGACATACCGTGCATCGTCAATGGGACCGAACACCTCGCTGATAGCCTCTGCAAACATGGCCGATTGTTCTTCAGTGCACTCCTCAATGTAGTACCGGAACCATCCCCCTCCACGCTCACCGCCGCCCAATTTTGCGTATTTTGGAAGTAAACCAACCTCCCACATACCAAGGGCCACGGCCTCAATGATGGCTCGGTTCAAGGAACCTTCATTCCAAGGCTCTTTCTTTTTCCCAAATTTGAACTGAGATCCTCCGAGAGGTGCGGCGGGCATGAACTCCAAGCTTTTCCGTGCTTCAGCAGAGAATGGCGTGCCAATGGCCCAGAGGTCGCGAGAGGCTGAACGACGACGTGCTCGCTCGAGCATCTCTTGATTGATGACGCCCATGCCTTCGTTGACTGCTTCGGGTTTTAATTCGGTAAAGGCGGCATGAACATGGCCGACGCCTTTCTCTATAGAGCCGTCATCACAAACGCCAAAGAGGTTCTTGTGTTTTCGTTCAAAACGCTCGTAATCATCGAAACCCTTGATGAATTCTTCAGCGAGGCAAACGACGTCCCAGTTATTGGCCACCTTTTCAGGCCACAATTTGTCCAAGCGCATTGAGCGACCACGAAGTTGATTGATGCTCATGCTCGTGGTCACTGTGGTCAAGTCAACGAGCACATTAATGCGAGAAGCGTCCCACCCCTCGCCCAACAATCCCCTTGTTCCAATCAAGCAACGCGTCATTCCATCCTGGAAAAATTCAGTGACCATGGTAGAATAGTATCGTGGCGCCCAATCCTTTCCTGAACCGTGAATGTGGTGAAAACGACCCATGGATTCATCTCGGAATTCAATGGAGAGGTTTCGTTCGCTTACCCAAGAACGGGCTCGTTCAAGAAATCGCACTGAGAGGTCTTCATCGACCAGCAGGGTGCTTCCTGTCATGAGCACGGGGTCAAGTTGGTCGCCCAACTCACATTCCACGAGTGCCTTGAACACACCGATGGCGCCACCAGCTTCGTCATCGTGTACCTCATCAACAACCGCAGTGGAGGACGTTTTCTCAAAATCAGTGACGATGACACATCGCATTCGTTCACCGAGTTCCTCGTATTCGACACGTAGAATATCGGACAACGCTTCCGTTTTTCCTTGAGCATAAGCGAGAATCCGCCCCACTGGCGATGCGCATGGTCGTGCGCCGCTCGAAGTGATTTGGTAGCCGAGCAACTGGAACCGTCGTGAGACCTCATCTGCGAGTTCCTGGTCTTTGGGATGGGTGGAACGAAGCAAACCAAAGCGGACATAGCGGTCCAACAGAGGGCGAAGCAAAACGATCAACGGGGTGTTATCGCGGAAATCCCCAAACCCGACCGATGACATCGGTACGCCTTTTGGAAGCGTGCGCTTTTTCACCGTCAGGTAGGCACGGGCTGCATCAGAAAACTTCGGAAGCGTTTTGTGAAATTCGCCGTAGCTCAACCCTTCTCGCCCCGGTATCCGGCGATGTTCAAGGGTGTCAGCGAGCCAATCCGGGAAGCACAAGGCTCGACCGTCTTCGGTGAAGGGTTGAGAAATCTCATCGACGACCTCAAGGAAAGCCGTATCTGCTTCGGAGATGTAGGCGATTTCCTTCGGTGTTGGACGAACGAAATAGGCAAGGTCCTGATACGGTGCAAGGTTTGAATCGCGTACGAGTGCAGGCGTTGGCACTTCGTAATCGATGTCACCGAGGAGTTCTTTGTAGTGGACGACGCCTGCTTTTTCTTCATCGGGAGGTGTTGCCGTCAAACCGAGGACGACGGGATGGCCGAGTTCTTCTCGCAGGGCCAAAAGAACCTCTCCCCAATGCTCGGTGAGGTGGTGGCACTCGTCGAGGATGATGAGGCCGATATTTGCTTTCTTCAACGCCTCAATGGAGGCCTGCGCCCCTTTATTGAGCCAAGCCAACGCTCCATCCTCGCCTATTTTTTGCCTCCGCACTTTTTTCCGATATTTCTTCATCTCTTTCTCAAAGTAATCAGGATTTTTCACGCGTAGGTCTTCGAGCCATGCCAAACCCGATGCCTCGTCAATAGCTTCACCGTCTTCAATTAATTTTGACTGCCACAATTGGAGTCCAGCCCCTTCGAGGTCGTCACCCTTGCTACGAACCATCGTCAGAGACTGGTACGTAAGGGAAGTGAGTAATCCGGGATTTTTGGGATCCAAACTCAATCGGTCTTCGTTACCGTCCAAGTCAAACAAGGAGGTCCTCGCTAGCCATTGAGCCTGAATTGCAGAATTGGGAGAGAGGACGAGGGCTGGTTTTCGAACCATGTCCGCCCAAACATAGAGCCCAAGAATGGTTTTTCCAGAGCCCGGTGGGGCGACGATGTAGAGTTGGTCAGCGTCCTCTCCAAGTTGTGCTTGAATGACCGATTTAGCGGCTGATTGTGAGGGACGTAACGTTCCGGAGAATCCAATATTTCCAAAATCAAAGGAGGCCATGCCGGCACCTCACATCGTCACTTTGGGGG
>FUFK010079372.1_pt1 | contig 10478 bp, 9 predicted proteins | sample 1021851 | NCBI WGS metagenome assembly FUFK01 (sample SAMEA51879418, study PRJEB19060) | metagenome
GTTGGGAGGTAAGGTTCTCAGAGGAGGCAATAGAACTGGGCCTCGTAGATAACAACACCCTCAACGCACTCGGATCACGTGGTCCAATGGATCCAAGAATGCCCGACTCAGACTTGGATGGAATCAACGATGGCAACGAGGATATGGACAATGACGGGCTGAACCGAACAATTCTGATGTACAGATACTGCCCTGGATGGGATAATCCTCAGGACTTCGAGTGCCACATAGACCCGTACGGTCCTGGTTCAGCATTCTACGATGATTTGGAGAACTACACTAACTTTGAAGAGTACGAGAATGGAACCAGTCCGATAAACAACGATACAGACGGCGATAAATGGAATGACGGGTCCGAGGTATACCATCAGGACCAAGATGACGACGACATGTGGTCTGGATGGGAATACTACTTCGGTTACGATCCAATGGATCCTTCCGACTCAATGATAGACTCTGATGGCGACGGATTCGTGAACAAGTGTGAGAGCAGATGGAATACCAATCCTAAGGATCCAAACAGCTTCCCATCACAGGGAGAGCTGTGCAATAACTACGAATGATCTAGTCCACATTGAACTTCTGAAAGACCTCATTCGTAGTCATACTCACTCTGATGAAGGTTGTGCACTTTGGTAGGTCCTTTATCCTCCTAGCACCAACATAGGAACAAGCTGACCTCAATCCTCCTAGGATTGATTGAACAGTTACCTCCAATGGTCCTCGGTAGGGAACTCTGACCTCTTTCCCCTCAGGAGCTCTGTGATCAGCTATTTCCCCGTAGTGTGTCTCCATTGCCTTTGCCGAGGACATCCCGTAGAACGACTTGTACGAACCCCCGCCATCCTCTATCAATTCCCCTCCTGACTCATCGTGACCCGCTAACATCCCTCCGAGCATGACAAAATCCGCCCCTGCAGCGAAAGCCTTTGCAACGTCTCCCGGTGAAGAGCAACCTCCATCTGACATGACGTGACCATTCAGACCGTGAGCAGCATCAGCACACTCGGAAATGGCAGAAAGTTGCGGGTATCCCACTCCAGCGACCTTTCTAGTCGTGCAAACCGAGCCGGGCCCGATTCCAACCTTGACAATATCTGCACCGGCTAGAATCAGAGCTTCCGTCATCTCTCTAGTAGCAACGTTACCAGCAATGATTATCTTTTCTGAAAATTCTCCTCTAACCTTTCTTACGAAGTTTAGGAAGACTTCTCGATATCCGTTTGCTACATCTATACATATCATCTTCAGGCCCTTGTTGGTGGCCATTTTCCGTTTCAATAATTCGAAACTCTCGTCCGTGGATCCGCAAGTCACTGCAACAAACTCAGAATTAACTCCGTTCTCCCAAGCATCGGCAAACTCCTGTGTAGAGTAGAACTTTTGGGTGCAGGTCAGCATTTTGTGCCCCTGTAGAATCTCTGCAATCGAAAACAGCCCAGTTGTATCCATGTTTGCAGCAACTATTGGCACTCCATCCCAGGTTTCTTCGGTATGTCTGAAAGTGAACTCTCTTACCAGGTTCACATCAGACCTCGAAATCAAGGTACTCCTCTTCGGCCGAATTAACACATCATCGAATGTAAGCTTCAGATCACGCTCGATTCGCATATGACCTTACTACTCGAACGAAGGTGAACTTATGACTGTAATGCGTCAATCAGAAGATTATGGTGCTCGTGCCGGGATTTGAACCCGGGTCGACGGATCGAGAGTCCGACATGATGGACCGAACTACACCACACGAGCGGCAATCNNNNGAAAGGCGNCCTCTTTTCAAAAGGTTGCATACTGGAGACAAGTAAAATTTCACTTTCACTTTCACTATCGCCTCTTTTCCCTCAGTTAATATCCAAATGAACCGACACTCAGTCATGATGAATAGGAAAATGGCGCGTAGTGTGCTGAGATACAGGAAGAGACCGGAACCCCATCGAGTGGTTCCACTAGCCAGTTTGAATCGTACAGAGAGCAAATCTGAGATGGTAAACATGACGTCCATTGTCGATAATTCGGGGAACATAGCCGATAATAGAACGTGGAAGCCCCTTAGAGCAAAAACAGCCCCAATAGAGATCAGTCCTAGCAGTTGGGCAGGACTACACAGTAGGATGATGGCCACAATGCCCCTGAAAGCGGAGGTATCGTGATGTCCAGGACTCGCAGACTAAGGGAGGAAGTAATTTGTCTACTAGAGGAAAAGGAAACAGCGAACACAGTCGAGATATTCGATCATCTAAATGAGAGATTTAGGTGGGGCGCAACCATGAACCAAGTCGGAAACATAATGGCCAAGGATTCCCGATTCTCCAAAGTTGGGCACATCAGGGGCCCATTCAGAGGTAGTGTGTACACCGTCTGCGTGTGGGGCCTTTCTCATGAGGAAATTGCCTTGGCTCACCATTAGCCGGGGAAGGAATGAAGTCTTGGAACCTTGACAATGATGCGTGAGTGTGTACCGGACTCTTGCCCCATGGGCAGATTTGTTCAGATCTGGCAACTCGGTAACGTCGATATTCGGGGTGGCATTGGGTTCAATTTTAGCTTCTCAGGGACTTCCTAGCGGAGACTTCGCCATAATTACGGCCCTGCATTGCCTCTCTGTGATGACGTTCATGTTCTCTTGGAACGCATTGAACGACTTCATGGATATCGAGATAGATCGAATCAACAGGCCGGACAGACCGCTTCCCTCGGGGGAGATTTCTGAAGTTGCAGCAAGTAGGGGTATTCTATTTACTGCAGTGCTCTCTTTCTCTTTTCTGATAGTCGCAGCCTACGTCTCTCATAGTGGTGAAATAGGCCTAGATGGGTGGCTTCCATCGCTTGCAATCTGGATGTTGGCGCTTCTTATTCTATTCAACTATGAATCTCCATCAAAACTAAGTTTTAGGATGAAGGACAAAGGCTTACCTGGTAATTTGGCTATTAGTATGTCCGTGGGTTTGGTAATTGTTTTCGGTGCGGCTAGTGTTTCCGATCCTCTAGATCAGAGAGCGTGGTCAGTTTTTATTGTGGGATTTCTGTATAATTTTTCCCGAGAGATCGTAAAGGACATTGAAGATATGGGTGGGGATAAGGGAAGGGACACATATGCGATGAGAGTAGGAGAGGAAAGAGCAAGTTCGTTAGCCGCACTAGTTCTTATCGCCGCTTTAGCTGCAATGTTGGCCCCATTCTCACCCATATTGCAGATTTTTACTGATTGGCATGTAGCATTCGTCATACCCTCAGTAGTTACGCTGATGATGGTCAAACCAAAGCTTCTCTCGTCGGAGCATCGTACCGCCCAGAAACTAATCAAGACCTCCATGCAACTCTGTTTGATCGCTTTCTTGGTGATATCGCTAATTCCAAGCTAGCGCAATTCCCAATAGGTCTCCCAAGCAACTTCGTTACACAGAAGAGTTAGTATGGACATTTGCGCCCACATCCTGTTTTCGGCTTGATCGAAAACTACGCTATTAGGTGAGTCTATCACTCCGTCTGTCACCTCTTCCCCCCTGTGTGCCGGAAGGCAGTGCATGAATATGTAATCATCATCAGCATCCGAGACCAATTCTTCGTTTACCTGGAAACCATCGAATGACCTCATCTTTCCATCCATATGCTCTTCTCCCATGGAAACAAACACGTCGGTGTATATTGCGCCAGCCCCCTCAACAGCCACTTTGGGATCAGTAACTCCTTTAATTTTCGACCCTGTTTTCTTAGCTATTTCTAAAGCCCTTGAAATCACAGATTTGTCTGGCTCAAAACCTTGTGGCGTTGCGAAAATGATATCATATCCCAGAATTGCACACCCAAGCACCAAATCATGAAGCACATTGTTCCCGTCTCCAACCCAAGCAACATGGCCATTCATTTTATCCGAGTTTTCTACTATGGTCATCATATCAGCTGCAGCCTGACAAGGGTGATGCNTATCAGAGAGGGCGTTGATTACTGGAACCGTTGAATGATTAGCTAGTTCAGCAACGTCGCCATGGCCGAAACACCTGTAGGTAATGCAGTCCATGTACCTAGATAGAACAGCAGCAGTATCTGCTATGGTCTCACTAGTTCCTAGTTGGATGTCCCCAGATAGTAGTGTGAGGGGCTGACCGCCTAGCCTACTAACTCCGACCTCGAATGATACCCTAGTCCTTGTTGACGGCTTCTCGTAAATCGAGCCTACTGTCATTCCATCTAGAGGTTTGAAGTCATATCGTGCCTCTTCATCGTTCTTTATTCTGATTGCCCAATCGATGATTTCCGAGAGTCTACCAGATAAATCATCAATAGCTAGAAGGTCTATTTTTGAGTCACTGCCTCTCATGTTCTATATCTCCTGCAAACCCATCCTTGGCATCTGACATTCCTCCAAATATGTTTTGTGCGAAACTCAAGACATCTGCTTGGCCCTCTTCCATCTCACTAGATATCGGTATTAATCCAGGCTGAATCGCTGCATGCTGCATCATCCTAAGTTGGCCTATTGCAAACTCGGCTCTCTGCCCGCCTCCGTCAAATCCGGCCTGATTTGCCGATTCTTCAAACAGCGCTGCTTCTAGAACATCTAGGTTCTCCCCCCACTCTAGGATTCTATCTAGCGTCTCAGGCTCTAATAGATCAGATTTGGACAGAAAGTTAGCTGTCGGAAGCCCTAGTCTGAAGTGAACGATTGAAGATAGCAACATCTGAGAAACGAACCCACTCGGAGTACTAGAAAGTAAAGGATCAAAAAGGAAAATCAAGCATGCCCTGCCTTGTCCGAGAACATGTACTAAGTGGCTAGAGGCCTCTCTGAAAGCGAAAAGCTCTACTTGTCCAGGAGTATCTACTATCATAATATCCCCTGCAAGACCCTCAATCTCCTCGAATACCTCCACAGCCTGAGAAGCAACTAAATCTGCAGCAAGTATCTGTGCCCCATTGGGGCCAAGATCGTACTCATCCATTACTTCGGAAAGAGATATCAAGTCCCTGACATCAAACTCTGGATCATAATGGACCCTTTCAGCACCAGGATCAAGATTGATCGCTAAGACATCGATGTCCAAGAACCTAGCCCATCTCTGAAAAGACGTTACCAACGAACTCTTTCCAGCACCAGCTGTTCCTACAACGAACAATACCGGCGGGGTAGTTCCATCATTGGAGCTCATAGAACTCCGAGAACGTTTCCGTCTTCAACGTTCTTAAGTAAACTACAGATTTTCCTGAGCAGGTAACGGTTAAACGAACCTGTCACCCGTGTGAGTTTACCCTGAGGCTCATTTCATGGTTGAAGATTCAGATTCCCCTGAAGAAGAGGAAGCCGGAGAAAAAAAAGAAAATGATCCGGTCTACCCACCTCCGCCTCCACCTGGATTGGGAAAAACCCCCTCTCCTCCTGGAGATTTCCACCCCCCTCCCCCTCCTCCCGGGTTTCCAGAACTTCCTAACGACGCCGAATCAATTTCTACGGAGGACTCGCAAACCATAGACCATGAAGCTGCCAGGAGGATGCTTTTAGGGCTCGAAGAACCAAATGAAGCGATGGAGAGGGACGAATTATCAGAAGAAGTAACACTGCAGGAACCAGTTGAATCACAAAATTCTGGAGGTGAGTTAGAAGATCCGCCTGAGGAAAATAAACCACCACCGCCGCCGGGGTTCTCCGAAGAGCCCGAGGAAGAGGAGGACTCGCCACCACCGCCTCCCATGGGGTTCGGTGCCCCTCCGCCGCCGCCAGGGTTCTCCGTAGAGCCCAAGAAAGAGGAGGAATCACCTCCAATTCCTGATGAGACGCCTGTTGAGAGTGATATTTCATCAATAGATTCGCTAGCTGACTCCTTGTCCCTTCTTGAGGATGAATGGGAGCCAGATTCAGACGTAGTGACTCATGATCCTTTTGAAAGTAATATTTCTTTAGAAAAAAATCAGTGGCCTACGGGATCAATTGATCAGGAAACAAAACAATCAGAAGTAGCCCAAGCAATAGACTCATTTGAACTGGTTAGAGAACCTGAGTTAAATCAGCCAGATGAGACAAAGACGCCCAGACAATCCCCATTCCTGAGATCTGCATCAGAAGTAGATTCAATTCCTGGGGATAAACTCCATGCTACGTTAAGTGAAACAGAAAAATCAGTACTGAACCCAGACGGAACAATAAGGAAACAGTTCATTGATGGGGAACTTATCTTGAGGAACTCAAGTAAGAAACATAGGGCTTGGGATATTGAGGTTCATCTAGAATCAATAGACTCCACAGATTTTGGAGATCGGGTATCGTCTGTTAAGGAGCTAGATCCTACTGAAGAGACGGCGATACCTTACACTGCCTCTGGACCAAGAATGTTGGTCCTGAAGGAGTCGATAGATACAGAGAGTTCCAGAGACGAGGAACCAAGCCTATCCATGGTCTTCTCAGAATCTCCTCAGGAAATAGAAATTAATATTGAGATTGAGAATGTTTCACCGGCCCCACTTTACGATGTCGAGGTAAAGAGGACTATCCCAGAATCTTTCATTCTTCCAGATGACAGCATCTACAGTGTCGAGAAAGACTCAGTGGTCTGGGATATAGGACGGATGAACATAGGGGAGAAAAGAAATCTAGCCATATCCGCAAGAGTAAACACAGAATCAGTTGAAAAAATAAATGCCGGAGTCACATCGGCAACTTACTCCTCAGAGGCAACAGTCTCCAGAACACGATTCGACAGGGTGAGCGGATCGGGACGTCAATTTTCATATGTAAATGCAGAGGAGGATGATAGACCAGGCGTTTGGCACTGTACATGTGTTTTCGAAAATAAATCATCCTTCGTAGTCTCACTTTCTGGTGCAACTGTAAGGCTAATAGGGCGGGAAGATCCAATATTGGAAGTTTCAGATATTAGGCAAGATGTTCCACCAGAGGGTAAATGGGACTCTATGGTGAAGAGAGTTGAATCTGATGATCAACCAAGCTTCACTCAGGAAATTAGATTCTCGATTCTTCCAAGGGTTTCAGTACAATCCTCTGGAACCGTGGAATTGAAGGAACAGCAACTCACGGTTCTTGACGCGGCTCTTCAAAAGAGGTTTGACAAGTCACGGATAAAATCATACATCTCATCCAAGGTTGAAACGGTGATCACCCTTGAGAACACCGGAACCTCAGAAATCAATGTTCTCCGAGTTCTTGATGATATTCCCGGGATTTTTGACACTCCGAACACAGAAGATATTTCCATAGAGATAGAGGGTACTGAACTCAAGCAGGAGCAATACAGAATTGATCTGGTAAATGGGACGCAATTAGAGGAGAAATATGTCTCTCCTGATAGAGAGGGTAACTCCCTAAGGATGACAATAGGTACCTCCGCTCCATTGGGTTTACAGCCTGGAAAGGCAGTAGTAATCAGATACCCTCTTTTAGCACCTGATCCTTCTCCTAGAAATGAGTTACTGGTTGCTCCCATAAAGGTCGATTTCAGCTCAGAAAGATTCGGTCCAGTTGCCACTAGGACGGTAGACAAGCCTCCAATAATTTCGGTTGTTCACAAAAGGAGAAACATCAGTACAGGCAAGGAGGTCTTCCCAGGCGGGAAACCAGGGCAGTACGAAATAATGCTAATGTTCCACAACAGTTCTGACAGTGCGCTAGATGACCTTGCCCTTCACGATATAGTGCCCGGGACATTCTCCATAGAAGAATCAGTTGTTCGCTCCGATAAAGAAGGAGAAAGGGACTCTTCGATAACAAAGGAGTCTGCAAGGGACGGTACTCAGGTAACTTGGGCGATAGGACGAATTCTTCAGAGAGAGAGGATAGAAGTCCTGTATACGATTCAAGGAGATCCAGAGGCAGAGTACAAGGTATCCGATGCTCAGGATTTCCATGGTGCAACATTTGGTGACGAGGTGGACGAGGAGCCAAATGTCCCACAATGGCTGGAACAGCAAGAAGAGGAAATGCCATCTGCATCCAAGGATGCTATAGAAGTAGAACACCAAATCGAACCCATGGTAAAAGAACCCGAGAATAAAAGGGACGAGGTAGAATCAGAACCAGAGTCCGAAAAACAGGAGGAATCGGAAGAAACTGAGGACAAATCAAACACATGTCCGGCATGTGGATTCGAAGTGGGAATAGGGTCTTCGATATGTGTGGTATGCGGGCACACACTTTCCTGACATAGTATAACCCCCATCTCCCCATCACCGAAGTGTTATTCTCACTCCTTCGTGTCGATGTGACATGGCACCAGCAGAATCGGGCGGCGATGCCCAAGCGGATGCCATGGCATCGATGATGTTTCCCATGTTGTTGCTCCTTGGGATGATGGTCATGTTGATGTTCTACCCTGGTCTAAGAGTCGGACTATCTGATTCAGCAGGATCGGTATTAGAACCTATGTTGCCCTTCCATCAAACCTACTTTGTCCCAACAGTTTTCATTGTCGGCTCATCAATTATGGTCGTAAACACAATCATTCGCTCATTCTTTATGGACCCACTACAACAAGCCCACTTCTCGCACAGAAGTAGACAGATTGGGAAGCAACTCAGAGAAGCAAGGATGGCTAGAGACACAGCCATGGCAGATAAGATGCAAACGATACAGCTTGAGATGATGCCCGAGCAAATGAAGATGCAATCTTCGATGATGAAGCCAATGGTCTTCACAATGGTCTTCATTATTGCGATATTCAGTTGGATGGCGGGTTCCGTGGAATCATTCAGAGTAGGATTCGTCAGCTTACCGTGGGACCCGATGTGGAGTTTCAATGCCAGAGTACTTTGGATATTCCCGGCTTGGATAGCGACTTACATAGCAATGAGTGCTCCCTTGGGGAGAATTCTGGACAGACACATCAAGATCGTCCGTTTCTCCCGACATCCTCTGGTACTTTCAGGGGAGACCATCCCAGAGCCTCTTCTTCACATGCTCGATGATGCAAAGGGGAAGTCCGCATCATCCTCAGTCAGAAGATCGCAGAGGAGAGCGGGACCGAGGAAAACAGGGGGGACCTCCAAGAATATCGATCAACGACGTTCGGGAAATAAACATGTAGCGCCACCCCGAGAAGGCTCAAAGTGCAAGATTTGCAATTCCGATATGATTTCCAGAACCCCAAAAGGACTCCTTAGATGCGACGTGTGTAGAAGCGAGTGGAGATGATCACTTTGCTCAAGGTGACAATCAGCGGTCCCCCAGGAAGTGGGACGTCGACACTGGTGGCAAAGATTGCAGATTCCAGAGGATGGGAATCAATGAATGGCGGCGACGTTTTCAGGGAAGAAGCCCGATCCCGCGGCCTCTCCGTAGAGGAATTAAGCGCAGAAGCAAAAGAGGATACTGATGTAGATAGGAATCTAGACGAACTTCTCCAGAAACGCATGTCATCCCCTGAATCTCCCGAGATTGTGGAGAGCAGACTCAGTGGCTGGTGGGCACATAAGAACGATCTTGAATGCCTGAGAGTTTGGGTGAGCGTTTCCGACAAGGAGAGGGCACGTCGTATTCAGAAGAGGGAAGGGGGCGAGTTCTCCGATTGTCTACGACGTTCCCAGCAGAGACAGGAAGATGACATGGCTAGGTACTCGTCACTATATGGGATAGATTTGGATGATATGTCTCCTTATCACCTCGTTATCGACGCAGATAGCAAGGATGAGTCCGAAGTGTTCAACGAAGTAGACGCCATACTGGACAGGTGANATGATGGATCCGGAAACCTGGTCAATCGATCCTTCCGCCAAAACCAACAATTCCTTTGGCTGCAATCCCGAGGAAAGACCATTGGGAGAACTCCTTGAATGCGGGATTATTCTGGTTGACAAACCCCCAGGACCGTCCAGCCACCAACTAGCAGCGTGGGCTCGATCCATGCTAGGGATCAAACGAATTGGACATGGTGGGACCTTGGATCCATTCGCAACCGGTCTACTCACCCTTCTCTGCGGTAGATCAACAAAGATCACCGCGGAACTCCTTAGGAAGCCAAAGAGTTACTTTGCTGTGATTCGCTTCAAGACACCAGTTCCGGAAGATAAACTCAAGTCGCTGGTAAACACGATGAAAGGCGAGATATTCAATGTCCCACCGAAGGAATCTGCAGTAAAAGTACAAGTCCGGACAAGGGAGGTTTCTGAATCTAGACTGGTCCAGACAGAAGAGGGAGATAGGGTGCACTTGCTCTCNATCAGCTGNGAGGCTGGAACCTACATCAGGACCATGGTGAAGGACCTAGGCCTTCTTTCAGGAATTAAATGCGAGCTATTGGAACTCCATAGGTCGAAGAGCGGACCCCTTGAAGATAAAATGGCATGCTCGATGCAACAACTCGCAGATGCAGTCTTCCTCTGGAAGGAGCATGATGACCCCAGAGGTCTGGAGAGACTGGTCTGCCCCGTGGAAACCGTGCTAAACGACATTCCCAGAATCGCGGTCAAGGATGGGGCGGTTTCGGCCCTTTCGCACGGAGCCCCACTTGCTAGGCCCGGAGTAGTCTCAGTCCCGA
>FUFK010722454.1_pt1 | contig 10478 bp, 10 predicted proteins | sample 1021851 | NCBI WGS metagenome assembly FUFK01 (sample SAMEA51879418, study PRJEB19060) | metagenome
GAAAATACGGGTGCTATAAACTTACTGGATTGTTCGACAAAAGCNACAAGCGAGTCACTTATGAGGTGAGCNAAATTACCNGCTCCCGCTGCGGTNTGTATNAGCACCTGAAAGCCATGGGCTAAAAGATTTGGATAGCCTCTATTTTTACAATATTCTATATCGTAATGAATAGGGTGGTTGTCTGCGGAAGCCAATTGAAAAGCAGCGAAATTTGCATCTGATAGGGTTCTAGACGGTATGTAATATGTCTCTCCAACCCTTAAATCTTCAAAGAACAATGATGCTGGATATTTATGATTTTCGGGTTCAAATGTGTCATTCATCTTCAGCCTCCGAACTTAAGATAATTCTTTTGGAAATTAAGTNGTTAATATCTTTTTTTGAAAATCCATTTGAGCTTAAAATCTCTTCTGTATTTGANCCTATACCTGGAGCAATTCCTTTCAAAGGAATGCCNCCTGGCAAAGAAGCGATCGGTATGTTTCCAAGATGCGGCTGATAAACTTCAGAATATGCATTTATTGCGTTTACGTGAGGATCTTTTAACCAATCGCCTAGACTATTAACCGGACTGGTTAATATGCCTTCTTCTGTAAAAAGCTTTAGCCACTCATTNCTNGTTTTCGATTTTATTTTGGATTGGATTATTCCCATTAGAANGTGCTTATTTTTCGCTCGATTTTTGAAACTACTAAACCTTCGATCGCCAGCCAAATTGGGTTCTCTGATAATTTTGCATAAGTTCGCGAACTGCTCCTCTTTTACGAGAGTAACGGCAATCCANCCATCGCTGGTTTGATATGTTCCTGCGGGAACATTCAGTAAAACAGGGGGACCACCACTAATAAAAAAATCAGCTATATTAGGAGCTAGAAGATTAGCTGCCGACTGCAACAAACTGAGGTCTAAAAGTTTTGCCTCACGTACTCCTCCGAAGAGTTCCATGGAAACAGCTTGGAAAGCACAAAGACCTGTAATGACGTCGACGACGATAGTCCCAACTTTTTGTGGAATATCATCTTTATCGCGATTGAGAGATACAAGTCCCGAAAAAGCTTGCAGAACCGTGTCTGAACCTGGCCGATCAGAGTACGGTCCCGTTTGGCCGAAGCCACTAACGGATGCATATAGCACTTTAGAATTGAGTGCTCGCACATCCTCAAAACCAATCCCTAAACGGTCCACAACTCCTGGTCGGAAGTTTTCTAAAACAACATCACTATTGGACGCTAATTTAAGAATGACGTCGAGACCCTCTTTCGTCTTCAAATCGATAGCTATGCCTTTCTTTCCAAGATTATAATAAATGGAATAGGCTGTTTGGTCTCCCTTTGGGGCTCCTAAGCCCCTTGCCCAATCACCATTTATTGGCTCGACCTTAATAACTTCGGCTCCATATTGTGCTAATAAAAGGCCACAATAAGGGGCAGCTACGCCCTGACCCAAGTCCAGAACCTTAATCCCATATAACGGTTTTTTATTCATTACCTATTTTCTTTGTTCTTGCGCTCAAAAGTTTTAAACCTACACTGTCGTAGAATTTTATTTTTCTTGCATCTTTTTTTCAAAAATACAAATCCGACGACCTTACACCTCGTTTTCACACCTTTTGTTAGCATGGAGCAATATGACGATAGAAAAAAGTTCTGATTTAGCAGGTGACTATGAAATCCGTCTTGCTGATAAAGAAGATGCAAACGGCATATCGCGTCTTTTACAAGAGTTATTGACCTTCTATGGTCTGCCGCTCAAGTATCAAAGATCATATATGTCACATGTTATAGAAAATGAGGCTTTCCTAGAAAACTCCGGATTGAAAATCTTTATTGCTTTAGAAAATAACAAACCTGTCGCCTTTCTTGCATTTTCTAAAGTTTTTGCACTTGCTACATGCCAAACAAGTATTTTTATACAAGATTTGTACGTAGAGCGAAAAACACGCAATAAAGGAATTGGGTATGCACTTATGGAAGCGCTTGTTAAGTATGGATTAGAGAATGAAGTTACCCAAATCGATTGGACTGCTGACACATGGAATAGCAAAGCAATAAACTTTTATGAACATATTACCACCCTGCAAAAAAGTGATAAGATTTACTATCGACTTAATAAAGATAAGCTGTCAGCCTTTTTAAATAAAACAAAAAACACTNGNNNNAATNAGGAAAAAATGACCTACAAAAATCCAAATGCATTGATATCAACAAAAAAATTATCAGAGAATATTGATGATCCAAACATTGTGATACTCGATGGCACTTATCATTTACCAAATGTGGACCGTGACGCCAGCGATGAATTCAACAATGGACATATAAAGGGCGCGAAATACTTCGATATAGACAAAGTTTGTGATCCAGATAGCGATCTGCCCCATATGCTGCCTTCCCCTAATCAATTTGCAGAAGCTGCCGGTTCTTTGGGGATATCTAACGAAAAACACGTTATCGTATACGATGTGTATGGTATGCAAAGTGCCGCTCGGACATGGTGGATGTTTCGCGTTTTTGGCCATGACAACGTCTCAGTACTTAATGGCGGGCTACCAAAATGGCTTAAAGATGGGAACACGTTGAACTCAGATATAATTATTCCTACTCCTCAACTATTCAAAGTCAATTATCGCGAAGACTTAGTGAGGCATCTGTCTGATATATTTGATCTTGTGGAAACGCATGACGAAAAAATAATCGACGCAAGAACATCGGGTCGATTTTTTGGAACGGAACCNGAACCAAGACCGGGAATGCGTTCTGGCCACATACCTGGTTCAGTAAACCTACCATTTGGCCAATTAATATCGTTGGAAGATAAAACGTTCCTTTGTGCCTCAGAAATAGAAAAACAGTTTTTAGATGTAATTGAAGATATTGATAAGCCAATAGTCACAACCTGTGGTTCAGGCGTTACTGCGTGTATCCTGGCGCTAGCGTTGTTCTTGATTGGTAAGGAAGACGTTGCCGTCTATGACGGTTCCTGGAGCGAATGGGGCTCGTTATCTGAAACACCTGTAATGAATGATTAAACAAACAAAAAATTAAGAGAATTTAGAGTTGCAAGTATGCAAATTAAGACCCAAGTGACGTGGCTTAAAATGAAGGAGAAACCACCAGAAACAGAACGTAGAACGTTGGGACTCGGTTTTGAGCTAAAAATTGCAAAATTAACTCAACCGACGGTTGAAGATTATAGGTTTCTCTATAATACAATTGGTGGTCCATGGACTTGGATTGAACGCCGGCTATTAACCGATCAAAAGCTGTTGAAGACAATCACACATCCTAACGTCGACATATATACTCTCTCTTCCGGTGATGAAATAGCTGGTTTCAGTGAAATAAAAAGATCCAAGAAACTGCATCAAGCAGAGATAAAGTACTTTGGATTAATGCCGAGTTTTATTGGAAAAGGTTTGGGGCGTTATTTTCTTATGAAAATCATTGATCTCGCATGGGCAGGCAGGACAAAGAGGGTAACGGTGAATACCTGCGATCTAGATCATCCAAGAGCAATAGACCTCTACACATCTTGCGGCTTTGAAATAACGAAGACATCAATAGAGCTTTTACCTGATCCGACAGAAGTTGGTCTCCCAATACCACGCAAGACGGTTTAGTTTAGTATCGAATTTTGACTAACCAGGCTCTGAGGCTAATGCGATAATATTTGACTTAAAAACAATTTAGTTCGATCTGACTTGGGGTTCGCAAAAAATTCTTCAGGAGTATTTTGCTCCACAATTTCTCCGTAATCCATAAAAATAACACGATCAGCTACCCGGCGCGCAAAACCCATTTCGTGCGAGACAACTAGCATTGTCATCCCAGTCTCCGCTAGTTCTATCATCACATCTAAAACCTCCGAAATCATTTCAGGGTCTAATGCTGATGTCGGCTCATCAAATAGCATTATCTGCGGATTCATACATAGTGAGCGTGCGATAGCTACCCGTTGTTGCTGCCCTCCAGAGAGCTGGCCGGGATATTTTTCCGCCTGTTCTGGAATCTTCACCCGCGTGAGATACTCCATTGCTATCTCCTGCGCCTCTGTTTTTGTCATATTTCTGACCCACACCGGTGCTAATGTGCAGTTCTCTAAAACAGTGAGGTGCGGAAAAAGGTTAAAAGATTGAAAGACCATACCGACATCGCTCCGAATGGCGTGGATATTTTTCAAATTGCTGTCTAGCGTTACACCATTGACGCTTATGTCTCCATCTTGATGCTCTTCAAGTCTATTAATACACCTTATAAGTGTGGACTTTCCTGAACCCGATGGCCCACAGATAACAATACGTTCACCCTTATAAATAGATAAGTCTATATCTTTAAGGACATGGAAGTTACCGAACCACTTATTTACCTTAGACATCGAAATAGCCACCTCATCTGAAGCAGCGGATTGAAGTTGGTTACTTTCGGTTTCCGTTTTTGTATTCATTTTATGAATTCCTCGGTATAAACGAATGAATTAATCTACTAACGACCGTGACCTGCGCCTAAGTTTCTCTCCAGATGCTGGCTGTACTTCGACATAGCAAAACAACCAATGAAGAAGATAACAGCAGCTGTAAATAATGGTTCATGATGCAAACCAATCCATCTTGGGTCTTGGCTAACCGCATTTATCATACCCAACAAATCATAAAGCCCTATGATGCTGACGAGCGTGGTATCTTTAAACAATCCCATAAAGTTACTTACGATATTTGGGATCATGTATTTTAGCGCCTGCGGCATTACAATAAATCCCATTGATTGCCAGTAAGTTAGTCCTACCGCCTCGGCTGCCTCATATTGTCCCTTTGGTATTGCTTGGAGCCCTCCCCTCACCACCTCAGCCATGTAAGCAGCAGCGAACAGACAAACAGCTACAATAGCGCTTGCCAGTTTGTTGATATGAAACCCCTCTGGCAAAAAGAGAGGAAACATGGTGGTAGCCATAAACAATATCGTTATCAATGGAACCGATCTAAAAAGTTCAATAAAAGCAACACAAAGCACCCTAATTACTGTCATTTTAGATCGTCTGCCGAGCGCCAATAAAATTCCCGCCGGAAGGGCAGTGGCTATTCCAATCCCGGAAATAACTAAGGTTAGAAATAGTCCACCCCAAAGATTATTAGACATTTCTTTAAAGGCTACACCATTGATTACAAACAAACTGATTAGGAACATTATTGCAGCAGATACAATTACGGGGACTTTGTGTAAACGCTCACTACGGCCGGCAAATCCAGCAAGCTTAATGATCCACTTGGATATCCCTGAACCGGTGACGAGACATAGAAAAGAGTGCACAATGACGGTTATAAAACAGCCAAGGGCAACAGCTACCATTATCTCCATAAACCAGTTTCTCTCACCACCCAAAAACATATAACCAGCGAGGAACGGGAAAATAAGAACGCCGGTGAGCGCAATGTTAAGTTTTGCGGTAACTCGTGGCAGCCAAACAGGGACCATCCAGAGAATAAGAATTATCGCTGCTGAGTTTACACGCCAAATCTCCGAGTCAGTATAACGGCCGTATATAAATCGTTTAAACCAGAATTCCACGCCGGCCCAGCAGGTGCCAAACTCCGTAGGTGTAATTCTACATTCTTGCCTATTGGTTGCTTCTAACACAGCTTTGGTGAAAGCCCATTCATAAAAGTTTACGCATAAAAAGCCGATTGCTATGAGACTCAGAACGGTCAAGCAGGAACTTAGGAAACCGTCGAATAAATTATATCGAAGCCATCCTATCGCGCCAGTGGTATTTGGCGGCGGTGGAAGATCTGGTTTTGGTACAAACTTCTCCGACACTGTATTTTGCTCTGTGATTTCAGTCATCCGTCTCAACGTTCCGTAAGTTGTATTTTTTTATTGTAGACATTTAAACATGCCGAAATCGTCAAACTCACCGTCATATAAAAAGCCATAACCATAGCAACAATTTCAACAGCATGACCAGACTGGTTTAGTGACGTTTGCATAAATACCGAAACAAGATCTGGGAAACCAATTGCTATCGCCAATGATGAATTCTTGACCACGTTCATCCACAGACTGATCATAGGTGGAACTATTGCACGCATTGCTTGCGGAATAATTACCAATCGCATAACAAAACTTTGTTTTAGCCCTAGTGATGAAGCCGCCTCCGTTTGACCTTTACTCACAGAAAGAATACCGGCTCTAACCATTTCTGCCGCATATGCCGAGTGATAGACAACAAGGGCTACCATAACTGCAAGCATTGCAGGCAGTACAAACCCACCGCCTCTATAATTGAAACCCTTTAATAAGGGTAGGTCCCAATCAAGTGGCATCCCCGTTAACAAAAACACCAATATCGGCAAAACAAAAATGACTACCAAAGTAGGAACCAACGTGGAGATATATTTGCCGGTTTCTTGTTGTTTTTTTGTTGCCCGCTTATTTAGTACTACAGCAACAATTAACCCTCCAACAAAGGCCAATACAGTAAGCCAAAATAGGTCCTCTGGTTGCGGTTTCGGAATATAAAGACCGCGGTTGTTAAGAACCAGTGACTCAAAACCAAATATCTCTATAGACTGTTTGGGTCGAGGTAAGTTTGCAAAAGCACCTAGATACCAAAATATTATTTGTAATAACAGCGGGGTGTTTCGTAAAACTTCTACATACCAAGACGCGATTTGTGCAACCAACCAATTCCTGGAAAGCCTCAATATACCAACGACAAATCCTAGAAATGTCGCAAGAACAATCGAAATTCCAGCTAGAATTAACGTGTTAATAATACCAACCCAGTAGACCATGAAATATGAGTCACTTGGTTTATAATCTAGTGGTGTCCATGCAACAGCGAAACCAGCTGAGTTTTTAAGAAAATCAAATCCCACAGCCATTTTCCGAGTTGCCATGTTTATCTGGGTATTTTCTATCAGCGAGAAAACTGCCCATATAAATAAACCGAAAACAACGACTTGATAAAAAACAGATCTATAACGCTCATCATTTATGATGGCGTTAACTCCTCCCGGCCTTTTTGAACCATATTCCGACATTTGACGTGCCTTGTAACAAAAAGTAGGTCACACAAAGTGGTACCCCACAATTCCTTAAGAGTATGGGATAAAAAATATCATTAAGTTTGGTTGACCCGGTCGATTTCTCGACCGGGTTACCTGTACTTTTAACGAAATGGTGGCGAATACATTAGACCGCCACGTGTCCACAAATCGTTCGCTGAACCTTCGCGAGCGATGCCAATACCTTCTTTTCCAAAACCCATGTACTTATCATAGATTTCGCCATAGTTACCAACACCTTTGATGATGTTGTAGGCCCAGTCTTTTCCAAGACCTAACCCTTTATTCATTTCTTTTTCCACACCCATGAAACGAGCAACCTCGGGGTTTGGTGGATTTTTACGCATTTCATCCACATTGGCCTGAGTTATTCCAAGTTCCTCGGCTGAAATTAGCGCAAAAACAGTCCAACGAACGATATCGAACCACTGATCGTCACCCTTACGGACGGCTGGTGCTAAAGGTTCTTTTGAAATCGTTTCGGGAAGAATGACATGCGCACTTTTATCTGGAAAACCTGCCAAGTTTGACGCAAGTCCGGACTTATCGTTAGTCAAGGCGTCACAGTTTCCTTTTAGATAACTTTCATTACGAACGTTATTATCAGAGAAAACGACCGGCTGAATGTCTAATTTATTCATGCGGCTAAAGTCTGTTAGGTTTAGTTCTGTGGTGGTACCTGTTGCAACACAAACAGTTGCGCCCTTAAGTTCCATTGCACTCTTAATCCCTGAATCTTTCCTTACCATAAAACCTTGGCCATCATAGAAGTTCACCGCTGTGAAATTCAAACCAAGTTGAGTGTCGCGAAAGATCGTCCAAGTAGCGGTTCTGGACAGCATATCCGACTCACCGTTTGCTAGAGCAGTAAAACGAACAGTTGACGATACTGATTGAAACTCCACTTTTTGTGGATCACCGAATATCGCGGCAGCTACTGCACGGCACACCGAGACATCACTTCCTACCCAAGTACCATCAGCTTTAAGGTTGTAGAAACCAGGTGCGGGTTGCCCGACCTGACACCTTAGATGACCACGCTTTTTAACTATGTCCAGCGTACTTTCTGCCATGGCTGGAACCGCCGTAAACGAGAAAGCCGCCAGAAGGCCTGCGCCCAGACCCAAAAGGCTTAATTTCTTCATGTAGAAACCCATTCCTATAAGTTTTAAGAAAAACGAAGGCAACAGTATCTATGGACTATAAATTTAATCCATGCTACCGCGACTTTCGTAACCCTAGTCTAGCAAAAAACTAAAAGAGCTATGCGATTATCTAGCGAGTAGATAACCAAGATAACCCTTCCGCCCTTTGCTCCCCTGTGATTGCTTGCATCCAAGCATGAGCCTGACTTTTTGGCAAGCGAACAATGCCGTTAGCCAAATAAAAAACGCCAAATTCAACAGAAAAACGCAAATATTGGGCAAAATTGATTAAAAACTCCAAAATCAGAGCAAATCTGAGAAAATTACTAATGTTAGGAGATCGAGATAAAAAATAGCTCTCCACTCACTGGACGAAGAGTGAAACACAGTAGTACTCTCGAATGGCCAAGATCAAGTTTGCCTTTATTTGTTTATNTTNAAAANTGNTAGAGATTAGCTATGTCATCAAAACGATCCGACCGTTTGAAAACNAACCTTGTNCATGCAGGACGAGATCCACATAANAANCACGGNGTNGTAAATCCCCCAGTCTATCACGCCTCCACAATTCTACAGCCTTCTTTNGATAAATTTGAAGCCGCAAGAAANCCCGACTGGNGTGGATATAGNTACGGNCGTAGTGGAACGCCAACTAGCCGCTATTTCGAGGATGGCATAGCAAGTATATATGGNGGNGCAGGTGCGGTGTCCGTTTCTTCGGGTCTCGCAGCTATTACCAATGCTATACTAGCCTGTGTAAAAGCTGGTGATCACATTCTAATGACAGACAATGTGTATGGCCCCGCTCGCCGATTTTGTGATGAGATACTAACAAAATTCAANNTANAAACCACTTACTATGATCCTTTAATANGCTCCAAAATAGAAGAGTTAATCAAACCTAATACAGTTCTTATTTATACCGAAGCCCCAGGATCACAGACTTTTGAAATGTCAGACATTCCCGCCATCGCGAAGGAAGCTCAAGCAAAAGAGATTACAGTTATTATGGACAATACATGGGCAAGCGCCATGTACTTTAATGCATTTGAAAAAGGCGTCGACATCGTGGTTGAAGCTGTTACAAAATATATTTGCGGACACTCTGATGTTATGATGGGGGTTATCGTTTCTAAATGCACCGATTGGGAGCAAAAAACCCGCAGCACCTCAAGAAATTATGGAAACGCATCGGGCCCCGATGACTTGTATCTAGCGCAAAGAGGGCTTCGAACAATGGCAGTTCGCATGGAGGAGAATCAGAGAAATGGCCTCGACCTTGCTAACTGGCTTAAAGATAGACCAGAAGTTAAGCGTGTACTCCATCCAGGGCTAAAAACCGACCCTGGTCACGATATTTGGAAACGAGACTTTACCGGTGCTAGCGGCCTATTCTCATTCGTANTAGAAGATGGTTACTCTCGAGCAGCATTAGCNGCAATGCTNGACGGACTAAATCTCTACGGAATGGGAGCTAGTTGGGGCGGGTTCGAGAGCTTAATAGTACCCGCGAACCCTGCCGACAATCGAACAGCAACGAAATGGGAGGAGAGCGGCCAGCTTCTCCGTGTCCATGCAGGGCTAGAGGATATAGAGGACCTAATTGATGATCTAGGCGCAGGCTTGGATAGATTAACAGAAATTAATTCTCTATAGTTGTTAAAGTGCAGAAGTCGAAAATTCCAAGAATACGATTACTTATCGGAGATAGAGTTGCGCTTGGCCCTGGAAAGGCATCGCTCCTCGATATTATCGATAAAACAGGTTCTATTTCAGCTGCCGCACGCGAAATGGGAATGTCCTANCGNAAAGCGTGGGGATTAATTGATAACATAAACAACGATTTTTTAGAGCCTTTAGTCATTAAAACTACAGGCGGCAAAGGCGGAGGCGGAGCACTTTTAAGTAACTATGGGAAAGAAATTCTGACTAGGTATTTAGATATGGAAAAAAAAATTGGACACATAAAATTAGCGCGAGATAATACTCATATTATTATTTACCCTGCGACAGCAAATATAATTTCAAAATTTGCAAAAGGTTTTTGTGACGACCTAGCTCTAACATGTATGATTGCTGCAAACAAACCTATATATTTCGCACCTGCAATGAATAAAGAAATGTGGGCTAATCAAATTATTCAAGACAATGTGGACTATTTAAAGAAAATTGGTCATCGTTTTATTGGGCCAGATGATGGATCTTTAGCTTGTGGCGAGTATGGTAGTGGTCGATTGGTTGATCCTAATGAAATATTTAATCAACTTAAATAA
>FUFK010754053.1_pt1 | contig 10478 bp, 7 predicted proteins | sample 1021851 | NCBI WGS metagenome assembly FUFK01 (sample SAMEA51879418, study PRJEB19060) | metagenome
TTATTAGGTAAATTAGTAGCAGGATCTAAACCTGGTATACCTTTAAAATAATCAATGTTACTCATAATTATGCTAATTGAATATGGATATGTTTATCACTACCCTCTCCGTGTACTAGGTATCGAATGCCTTGTTCTCTTAATGATTGTTTATTCTCATCTAAATACTGTTCAAATGCTCGAGTATATCTTACATCTATAGCCTCACCTTTAGTATGTCGACTACCAGTAGCTGCTTCGTTTCCTACATTTTGTAGTGCTCTATTGTACTCCTCAGTTCTAAAGCCACTAACTAATACTTCGTTTTCTAATCTGTCTCCTAAACCATTCATCAAAGTTGATTCTTTGAATTGATAGTCAAGGAAAGCATCTTTTGTGGTATCTATATCACCATTTTCATCAAGTAATTTGAAAAAAATAGCTGGTGGTGCAACTGGAATCTTCTATTATGATTCTACTGACGCTATCGGAACTATAGATGATGCAGACTACTTTTTAGGTGCAACTAATGAACTTAAAGTCGGCGATATTATTATTGCTGTAGGTTCAACTGGTGGTACTAGAACAGTAGATATGTTAGTGGTACAAACAAATACTGGTACTGGACTAACAACTGTATTAGGAACATAGAGTAACTACCAATAAAATATGGGGGGATATTTACATTCCCCCATATCTAGTATAAGAATTAAATATGGCTGACAGTAAATTTGATATATGCAACAAAGCAATGGTATTAGTAGGTGCTAATACAATCTCAAGTTTTACACAGAATACAACAGAATCAAAAGTAGCAGGTCAGCTTTATGAATCAACATTAGAAAATTTAATTACAAGATGTAGATGGAGATTTGCAAGTAAACAATCTCAACTAAGTAAAAATACAACTAATCCTGATGCAAGATATGAATCTTCATATGCTTTACCAAATGATGCATTAGTTATCCACACAGTTACAGTAGGAGATGATGTTATTAAATATGATAGATATGGACAAAATTTATTTACAGACACTACATCTAGTGATACAGTTATTGCAGATTACACTTTCCAACCTAGTGAGAGTGATTTTCCTCCATACTTCAAACAGACGCTGGTTTTCGAACTGGCGTCTTTATTTGCNGGNGCANTAGCAAGAAACGATCAGTTATCNGAANTNTATCACAAAAGAGCAATAGCCCAANTNGCAATAGCTAAAGGNNTAGATGCACAAGCACAAACTACNAGAAGANTNGANGTAGANAGATTTAGAAATNNTAGAAANCNNACTGCATTNAGTAATATAACAGCAGTAGCACCATAGGATGAACAATGGCAAGACAAAGGGTTCATCAAGCTAGTTTTTTAAGAGGAGAACTTGATCCAAAAATATTATCTCGAGTTGATCTAGCGGCTTATGGTCAAGGATTAAAAAAAGCTAGAAATGTAATTCCAGTTAATCAAGGTGGTATTGAAAGAAGAAGTGGTAGTGTATATAGAGCAGACTTAGGTGCTGTTTCAAGAATAGAACCATTTATCTTTAATGAATCACAAGAATATATATTTGCATTTCAAAATACAGCATTAAAAATTTATTCTACTAATGGTACTTTAGTAGCAACATTATCATCATGTCCTTGGGTTACTTCTGAATTATTTGAATTAAATTATACTCAATCAGGAGATAATATGATTATAGTACATGAAAACTTTGTACCACAAATAATTACTAGAGTAGATGCAACAACATTTACTAGAACTGCATTTGGTTTTGAACAAAGTCAAAATGGAGCAGACACATTTCAACCATATTTTAAATTTGCAGATGATAGTATTACATTAGATATAGATAGTGCAACAGCAGGAACAGGTGTTACTGTTACAGCATCTTCGGCATACTTTACTTCATCATATGTAGGTATGAAGTTAAGGTATCATGGATCAGAACTTACTATTACTGGATATACATCATCTACTGTAGTTACAGCTACATTAGAAAAAGATGTTGAAATAGTTTTAGATGAAGACCCATTTGCAACTTCACAAGGATCAGGAGTAGTTAATGTAACTCATGTACAACATGGATTTACTACAGGTGCTAGTATAGTCATAGCTGGAGCAGAAGATATATTTGATTCTGATGGTAATGGTTTGGCGGCAAGTAATATGAATGGTACAAGAACTATTACAGTAATAGATGATAATCATTATGAGTTTACAGCCGCATCTTCTGATACTGCTACTGAATCAGTAGATGGTGGAGGTGTAAGAGTTACTATATCAGGACATCCACCTACTACAGTATGGGATGAACAAGTATTTAGTGCAGTAAATGGTTTTCCAAGAACAGNTACATTTCATGAACAAAGATTATTTTTTGGTGGAGTAACAGCTTTACCTGATGGAATACAAGCTAGTAAGGTAGCAGACTTTTTTAATTTTGATGTAGGAGAAGCCGCAGATGCAGACTCAGTACAAATACAAATAGCGTCAGATCAAATAAATGAAATTAGACACTTAACATCATCTAAAACATTAGAAATATTTACAAGTACAGCAGAGTTTTATCTTAAACCACAAGTATCAAAACCTATTACACCAACTGATATACAAATAATTAGACAATCAAATTTAGGTGTACAAGTAAAAGCTATGCCAAAAAGATTTGATGGTGCAACAATATTTATACAAAATAATGGAAAGACAGTAAGAGAGTTTTTCTACAATAGTGGTGCAGAGGAATTTACTGCTAATAGTATTTCTTTGCTTAGCTCCCACCTAATAGATACACCTACTGATTCCGCAACTATTACATCTATAGGAGAAAGAACAGAACAGTTTTTTTTCTTAGTTAATAGTGATGGAACAATAGGTGTATTTACTTCTCAAAGAGCAGAGAAGATAGCAGGATGGGTTTTATGGAGTACAGATGGAACATATGAATCTGTTGCTTGTACAACTGGTAATATCTATGCAGTAGTAAAAAGAAATATAAATGGAAGTGATGTTTATAATTTAGAACAATTTTCTAATACATCCTTTGATATACCTACAGATTGTACAGTAACTAAAACTATATCAGGAAGTTATCAACCACATGGAACACCATTAGTTAATGGTGCTATATCTTCTTCTACAACTTTTATAGCTGATGGATTTACAAATGCTCCAAGTCAAGGAGAAACATTTCAATTTGGAGGAACAGGTACAACCTATACAATACAGTCTGCAACTGCTACTGGTAATTCAGGAGAATACACTATCGTTATAAGTGCATCAGTATCTCAAGCAGATAATACTGCATTACAATTTGTTACTAGCAAAGTATTCTCAGGTCTTAACTCAGCACCTAGTCTTGTAGGAAAAACAGTTCATGCAACAGCAGGATCAACAGAGGGTGGTAATATATTTTATTATGGAGATGGTACAGTAGATTCTAGTGGTAATGTTACATTTGATACACCTATTAGTGCTTGTGATATAGGATTATTATATAGNCCAACTGTACATACTTTACCAATAGATGCNACTATTCAAGGTGGACAACTTACTGGTCATCCTAGAAAAATAGGTAAAGCTGTAGTAGAGTTATCTTCAACTTATAATATACAAATTAATTCTAATGATGTAATTCTAACAACAGTATCTTTAAATACATCTAATGGTATAGAAAGTTTTACAGGTAAGAAAGAGGTATATGTGTTAGGTTATAGTTTAGAACCAAATTTAGAAATAAGTCAATCAGTTCCAGTACCTATGAGGATATTGGGCTTAACAACAGAGGTATATTATTAATGTGTAGTCCAGTAGTATTTACAGCAATGGGTGCAGGTGCAGGAACAGCCGCAACATTAAGTGCAGTTTCTACAATAGCTTTAATTGGTGGAACAACCATGATGAGTCTTCAAGCACAAAAAGCATCAATGGAATACCAACAAAGACAAGCAGAGTTTCAAAAGAAACAATTTCAAATGCAGGCCAAAGCGGCAGAATTAGAAACATTACAAGCTGAAAATACTAGAAAAAGAAAATACTTAAATCAATTAAATGAAAACAGAGCATTATTTAGTAAGATGAATATTACTACAGACTCTCCATCTTATCGTGCTTTCTTAAAAGCTAACAAAGAAATAGTTAAAAAAGACTTACAAAAAATAAAACTTAAAGGAACAGAAAAACAATTAGCGGCAATGTATGGTAGTAACCAAGCTGATCTAACAGGTAGAATAGCAACAGCACAATATAGAACAGGTGTTGCAACTACAGTAGGTAGATCATTATTATCAGCAAGACCAATATTAAATGAGTTAGCATAATGGCATTAAAAAAAGAAAGAGAACAAGTTAATTATTCAGAACAAATTGGTGTTAATAGAGGTGGTGGTTTTGCTTTTGGTGCAAATGTTTTTAAACAAACTTCTAATGCAATAGATAATTTAACAAGTGTATTTGCAGATCAATCTCTTAAATCATTACAAGAGTATGGAAAAAAGGTAGGAACTGAAGCGGCTGAGAACGCACAGTTTTCTAAAAAAGAAATAGAATACATAGATAATGATGGTAATAAAAAAACTCAATATATAGATGCACCTATACCTGAGTTTAAAGCTACTACTAAATCAATGGAAGAAGCATATGAAAAAGAAATTTATACTAAATATAAAAATGAAGTACAATCTACTATTAAAAATATTATTATTGAAGAAAGAGCAAATGCTATAGAATCAAAAGCTGATCCTGAAAAGTTTAATCAAATAGTAAATAACAGAATAGAACCTATTATAAAAGAATTAGAACCTAAGTTTGCAACAGTAATTCAAACATATGCAAAAGATCAACAACAATCACATTGGTATCAAGTATGGGATGAACATACAAGACACAAAGAACAGATAGATAATATTAGTTATGATGAGGGTATTAAGTTAAAAACAAATGCAGTAACTTCTTTAATAATAAACAATGCAAAACCTGAATTAATTAAAGAAGCAAAAGAAGATTTAAAAGAACACATAGATATTTATACAGGAAAAAAAAATGAAAAAGCAATAGCTACTGGTAAAACTATTCTTAAAAACATTGAAGATGGTAAAGAAATATATCAAACTATTGCAAGTATAAATGTAAAAGATTTAAGTGAAGCTACACCAAGTGAAGTTAAACAATCTATTGAAGATTTAAGATTATTAGATTCTGTATTATCAGGTGCATCACAAAAAGTTACATTATCAAATGGAGTTATAGTTTCACAAAATGCAATGAGAAGTGCTACTAATAATAATCAAGGTGCTATTGATGCGGCTAAGATTAGAGTTAATGCAATGATAACAGACCTTAGTGGTTTTTATGAATTAAATAAACAATCTAATACTATGTTGTCATTAGCAGAAAATAATTATTCTATTACAGGATATGGAAGAACATCTACTAATGGTGGACAATCAGATAAAGTATGGAGAGAATGGTTATCTTCAGAAGAGGGATTTAATTATCTTAAAAATAAATATAATGCTACTAATCCTGAACAACCTATTACAGATATAAATGATCCTAGATATACAAAGATTGCAATTAGAACACAAGGACATTTACCTCAACCAGTTTATGAAAAACTAATTGGTGCTTTTGAAACAATGAATATGAATGATATTCAAGATTTATATTCTTCAGGAGTAATTCCATACTTAACAAATTTTAAAATGACATTTACTGTCAATGGACAAGAATCAACAGTTAGAATTAATGCTTTAGAAAGAGCAGGTTTTACACAAAATATTATAAATAGAATTAATATGATAGATGCTGAAGTTAATCTTACAGGTAATATGCAACAAGCTATGGATAATGTAAATAAATTTTTAGCTAAATATCCTGATGGTATAAATAAAACAAGTGTTGCCGCTTATATAAGTGATGCATCAAATGGAAATAAATCTATTACTGATGTTAATAAAGTAATACTTACAAAAACAGAAGAATTACTTGATAATAGTTCTATGGGAGCAACTCAGGTAGGAGATGTTAATTATCCTTTATCTTTATACAATCAAGTTAAAACAAGAGTATATGGTTATATAACTGATGGTACAGTAGATATATCTAAAGATAGTCATATAGAAAAAATAGTAGAAACATCTTTAGGTGCTGTACTTCAAGGTAAAACTAATCATGCATTTTCTAAATATGGTATATCTGATTTTGCACCACAAGGTTTAGAGTATGAATCAGATAGAGAAAACTTTGTATTTAATGCACCTGAAACACATTACTCATTACCAAATGGTAAAGGTGTGTCATGGATGAATGATGATGTAATGAAATTAGTTAAAGGTTCTATGGAATATAAAGAGGGATATAAAAATATAAAAGATTTAGCTTTTGGTAAACAAATAAAATTAAGATCAGTAGATACAAGCATACCACCAAGATATGAAGTAGTATTTGTAAATAATGATGGTCTTATAGATGTATTACAAGATGATAATGGAATGAATATTATTTATGATCCATCTAAAAAATTTCAACAATTATTTGAAACAGAAGTTACAAGTGATGAAANNAACGCCAAGATTAATGACCTNANAGAAAANAGAAAAGATANTCTTATGACTTTACAAGAGTTAGAAGATGAGGGTTGGATTAAAAATGGTGTANTACAATGGTAGGAATAAAATATAATACTGAAGAACAAGAAACAGAATTAAACATTATAAAAGATGTTGATGCTATTTATACATCTTTACCACATAATCATGTAACTCCACTTAAATATGATAATGGTTTTTGGTCAGATGTAGAAGATGANTTTGCTTTATCNTGGNTAGGNCAATTAATNAANCANAATGAATATGATGCAGGTTTTAATAATAAACCNATAGATTTAGANTATGATCCNTTTGCTCCTGANAATATGNNTGGATATGAAATGTATGCTGGTAAATTTAAAGATGTTAGAAATAAAGAACATCATGATTTTATCAAAGCAAAGATAGATGAAAACTTAAAAAAAAGATATAGACTTAATGATAGTGATAGAGGATTACTTCCTGCTCTTGTTGCAGGACTTGGCGATCCAATAAACTATATACCAATACCNTTTGTNAAAGGNATAGGTTTTGGNNCAAGATTTGTAANAGGTGGNTTANTATCAGCAGGTNTNGTTGGTGCNACAGAACCTATTAGAAGAAGTATTGATCCTACATCTACAGGTGCAGAAACAGCNGNNTATGTTGGTGGTGCATTTGCATTAGGNGGATTNTTTACNGGTATCTTAGGTAAAAGAATAGTTAATGAAACTATTACTAAAAAGGGTGGCAGTAAAAAAATAATTAATAACTACTTAAAAGCACATCATACTACTGAGGGTAGAACAGATTTTGAAGCTACAGGATTTAATTACAAAGTAGGAGATGATTCATTTGGTACTACAGTTAAAGTAGGTAAAACAGATCAAGCACCTAACAATAGATACAAACCAGTACACTTTGATAAAAAGAAAAATTTATTAACAGTAGATGAGGTCTATCTAAGAAATGTTTACAATCAAGGANTACATTTATTCTTTAGTCAAAAAGGAGTAAATCCATTACCAAGAGAAACATTTAGAACAGCAGAAGATTTTATTAAGTTTGCTATGAAGAAAGAANTATATCGAGGTGTGTATAAAGAATTTAGAAAAGGTAAGACAGAAAAACAAGCAGACTTTGAAAATAGATTAAATACTAGAGTTCTTACAGATTTAGTTAAAGATGCAACAGTAGATAGATCAACAGCTAACAATAGATTATTTCAAAANATAGAAGCATTAACTAACTATGGTAAAGTTATGAAAGCATTTCGTGATCCTTTNTATGCAAAAGAAATGCAAAGATTATCAGGAGATTTTGCTACAGGTATGCGTGGTAATAGATATGGAATNGCTACAGAAAACTCAGCTATGTTAGATGCTATGACTAACTGGGGGCAAAANATTCATGCAACACTTAGAAGANTAGANGATGAGTTTGTAGCTTANAGAAGTAATAATGCNAATAGTACAAGAATANTNAATATGAATTTACAGAAAGGCGGTATTCGTGCTGGAGATATGTATANTTCTGTAATGAATAAACTATCAGGTAGAAATGCTAGAGATAATACTAAGCTAACAGAATTAGAATTTAGAAATAAAGTTACACAAGCAGTAGGAGATCAAAAAGTATTTGATGATCCAGCTATTGATCCTAATGTTAAGAAAGCGGCAACAGAAGTAAGAAAGTTTTATAAAGCATTTGGAGATGAAGCAGAAGAATTAAATATGTTTGCATCACAAGGTTCTTTTAAATTATTAATGGAAAAGAAAGATGGTGTCATTAGACAGATAAAATCATTATTAGATGATGGTAAAAAACCATTAAGTAAAGTTCAAAGAGCAAGATTACTTGCAATGTTAAAAAGAAAAGAGGGCGAGTATGTTGATGTTAAAAAACAATTAACAGAATTAGAAGAGGGTATTGCTCCACCATTTACAATGAAAGAAGAATACTTCAATAGAATATGGAGAAGAGATAAAATATTAAAAGACCCTGATGCATTTAAAGCTGTTATTAGAAGTTGGTATAGAAGAAATCCTATTGAGTTTAAACAAGGTAATGTCAAATGGAAATCTACTGATCCAAAAGAAATAGAAAAAAGAGTAGAAAATACATTTAATAAGATTGTAGATAATGAAGCAAATCAATTTGATGGAGATGGTATTGCAGGATGGGGAATAATAAATGGTCAATTCAAAGCAGGTGTAAGACCATTAATGTCAAGAGCATTAGATATACCTAATAAAGAAGTAATGGATTTTATTGAAACAGATGTAACTGTTTTAATGCGTCAGTATCATACTCGTATGGCAAATGCTATTGAAATTACTAGACAGTTTGGCGATAGACATATGGATAACTTCTTAGATCAAACTGAAATACGATTGATAATGAAAGAACTTAAAACTGATAAAGATAATGCTAAGATTGATAAAGTATTAAATGCATTTGAAGATGAAAAAGATAAATTACTTGGTGTTCTTAATACAGAAGACCCAGCTTCATTTAGTAAAAGAAGTGCCGCTTTCTTAAGAGATTGGGCAAGTTTAGCATTTATGGGTAAAGTTATATTCTCAGCATTAGTTGATGCAGGGCGACCTATAATGGTCAATGGTATATCAAGAACATTTAAAGATGGTATTGGAACATTTGTATCTAACAATGCTGTATATGCAAAAGCATTACAANAAGTAGAATACTTTGCACCAGCTATGGAAGTAGCATTAGCATCATCAAGAAAAAGATATATTGAAGATGGTGGTCAAGTTGGAATGGGTAAAGGTTTTTTAAATAGACAGTTTGATAGAGTAGCACATAAATTTAACCAAGCACAAACACCATTTTATTTTGCAAACTTACTTACCCCTTGGACTCAGGGTATGAAACAGTTTCAAAGTGTTATATCAGCACATAGATTTATAGAAGATTCTATTAAGATAGCTAAAGGTACAGCTAGTGAGTTTGATATAAACAGAATGGCAAGTTATGGTATTGATGAAAAGACTGCAAAACTTATAGCAGATATGCCATATGAAAAACTAGATGATAAGTTATTTGTAGCTAATGCTAATATGTGGCCTACTAAAACTGGTGGACAACAAGCGGCTAGAAAATACAGACAAGCTATATTTGCAGATGTAAACAGAACTATTATTACACCCTCAGCTACAGATCAATTTAATATGATGCATGGTGTATTTCGTATTGATAGTAAAGGTATGAATAAAGTTTTAAATAATAAAATAGGTAGATTCTTTGGTTATCAAGAAACTACTAGAGGTGGTAAATTAAATAACTCATATTTAGGATTACCATTTCAATTTTTTTCTTGGGCTGTTTCTGCAAATAGAAAACTTATTATGTCAGGATTACAAGGTAGAGAAGCTAATGCACTAGCTGGTGTAATGGCTATGGTATCATTAGGTATGTTAGGAGATTACTTTAAGAATCCTAGATACTGGGTACAAAAACCTGTAGAAGAAAAAATTATTAGAGGTGTAGAATTATCAGGTGTACTAGGTTTATTTGGAGATATGAACTTTATGTTAGAAACTATATCAGGTGGTATGTTTGATAATGCTGTTGGAGTAAGACCATTATTAGGACAAGATTTAAGATTTGGCGATCCTGATATGGCAGATGCAGTAGGAGAATTTGCAGGAGCAGGGCCATCTATACCATTAGATTTATTACATACTTTTATGACAGACCAAGATTATGATGATAAAGCGGCTACAATTAGAAGATTAATTCCATTGAATACTTTGTGGATTTGGGATAGAACATTTAAAAACTTGTATAATAAAGGAGCAGATATTATAAAAGACTAATATGACTATAGCGAATAATAAAAATACACCTAGAAATACATATACTGCAACCGCAGGTCAAACTGNATTTACTATTGGCTTTGAATTTTTTAAAATAGA